>OFFL01000022.1_pt1 | contig 152514 bp, 113 predicted proteins | sample 1521391 | NCBI WGS metagenome assembly OFFL01 (sample SAMEA3504082, study PRJEB24116) | mouse gut metagenome | biome: mouse gut; feature: mouse-associated habitat; material: faeces | place: Denmark | collected 2011
TGAGCTTCTGGTCGAGCTGAACCACTTCTTCGGGATGGCTTACGCGGCCCCAAGAGAGGTCAGTGATGTGGATGAGACCGTCTACGCCACCGAGGTCGATGAACACACCGTAGCTGGTGATGTTCTTGACAGAGCCTTCGAGCACCTGACCCTTTTCGAGCTTGGCGATGATTTCGCGCTTCTGCTGTTCGAGTTCGGCCTCGATGAGAGCCTTGTGGCTGACAACGACGTTCTTGAATTCTTGATTGATCTTCACGACCTTGAACTCCATTGTCTTGCCAACGAAGATGTCGTAGTCGCGGATAGGCTTAACATCGATCTGTGAACCGGGGAGGAATGCCTCGATACCGAATACGTCCACGATCATGCCACCCTTGGTGCGGCACTTGATGTAGCCCTTGATAACTTCGTCCTTCTCGAGAGCCTCGTTGATGCGGTCCCAAGAGCGGGCTGCGCGGGCTTTGCGGTGAGAAAGGATAAGCTGGCCCTTCTTGTCTTCCTGGTTTTCGATGAAGACTTCAACGGTGTCGCCAACTTTGATGTCGGGGTTGTAGCGGAATTCGCTGACAGGGATGATGCCGTCGCTCTTGTAGCCGATGTTAACCACAGCCTCACGCTTGTTGAGTGAGATGATGGTACCTTCGATTACGTCCTTGTCACGCACGGTGTTGAGCGATTCATCGTAGGTTTTGGTGAGTTCTTCGCGGGTCTTGTCACCCTTGGTTTCACCTTTTGCATAGGCTTCCCAATCGAAATCCTCGATAGGGGAGTTTTTCAGTTCTTCAGTCATTAAGTAACTGTTAAAATAATTTTATCCAAGCCAACGCTCGCAAGGCCCGCGTCCATCTGCAAGAATCCGAGATAATGACAGGCGCCCGGCACAGGGCGGCTTGAAAAATTAAGAGGTTAATAAAATAGGTTAATTAAATCGATCTGCACTCCCGGGCTCAACGCCTCGGAAAATGCGCTGCAAAGTTACTAATAAATTTCAAATCCACAAGCGGTTACGCCAATGCTTTTAGGAACTGTGGCCCATCTTTCCACGTTTTTAATAAATTTAACATCTATATCTTCATCAATCGGCGATAAATGAAATTTCTTTGTAATTTTGCACTCTCAATCCTCAGGCAACAAAACCAACACACCACAAAAGCTATGAACAAGCTGCTATCACTCCTCTTCGCCATATCTCTTCCGCTACTGAGCGGATGTGGCGACAACATGAAAAAATTCACTGTCACCCACGAAGCCGACAGCGAGGTCAGGGACATCCCTTCGGCTCGCACCTACGTGGACAATAACACATATATCGACATCGATGTCGATGCGCTTTCAGAACGCATCATATCAGGCGGAGGCACAGCCCAGGCCGACAGCGAGGCAGCCGAGGAGATGGCCATGATGCGCGCCGCCCTTTACAGGTTCTATTCCCATGTGGAGCTCGAGGGTGACCGCTACGTCCTCTCGGCCAAGACGGCCGAAGAGCTCAATGTGTCACAGAGGGTGTTCGATGCCCTTCGTGCCAACATGGAGGAGGTCAACGCTCAGATCAAAGCCGCCAACGAGGCCGGGGAAGCAGCCGCACCCCAGGAAATCACCGATGACTACCTCGAGGGCCTTTTGAATTGATAATCCGCAATAGCCATTTCACCAAAAAGAGGGATATATTGGCATTTTTGGTAAATGTGGATTTATGAAATGACGGAAAATGCGTAACTTTACAACCCTGATTATTGCCGGCCACCAATGAAGCTGTTTCCTGTAAATCGTATAATTTACCACCTTCTATTGCTAATGACACTCGCGACGTTGCCACTTAACGCCGAGGAGGTCACCGCATGCGACAGCCTCACCGCCCCTATTCCCGCCGACACCCTTCCTCCAAGTTCCACGCGCTGGATAAGACAGTTGATGGACAACAATTTCCGCATCAACGATCCGGCCATCGACTATCCACGGTTCCCGCGCTTTCTGCTCAAGGTCTACAACTGGGGCGACCGCACCTTCAACTCCTACGACACCACCTATGTGGTAGGCACCGGCAAAAACTGGAAGCTTCAAGGCAAAAGTTACAGCTGGCTCGAGACCGCCACCATGCTGTTTCCCCGCAACTCACGCGTCGACATGCACTCCGACCTTTACAGCGACGTAGGCGCGCACCTCAGCTTCATGGCCGTGAGCGTAGGCTACATGTGGAACGTCAATGACCTCCTCCACAATCCCACTTCGCGTCACACGTTCAATTTCGATTTCACCTGCTCACGTTTCTCGGTAAATCTCCAGACCATGTCGTCGGAGGGGGGCATGATACTCACCCGACTCGGTGACTACAATGACGGCCACAACTTCCGATACAAATTCAACGATGTGAAGATCAGCACATTCAACATCGACGCTTATTACTTCTTCAACCATTACCGCTATTCGCAGGCTGCCGCCTACAGCTATTCGAAATATCAGCTCAAAAGCGCCGGCACACCTATCGTGGGCTTCAACTTCACAGAGCAGGACATCAGGATGGATTTCAGCTCTCTGCCCCCAACCATGCTCCAATACCTGCCGCTAAGCACACCAGATTACCGATTCCACCACAAGGACTACACCATCCTCGGCGGATATGGCTACAACTGGGTGCTCAAACCACGCCGTTGGCTCCTCAACGCGGTGGGGATGGGTGCCGTTGGCTATAAGCGCACATACGAAGATGCCACGGACGGACGCCGCAGCATGATTGCCAATAACTACAAATTTTCGCTTTCGGGAGTATACAACCATCGTGCACTCTTCGCCGCGATGGTGGCACGGTTCAACGGCTACCTCTATTACAACTCCAATTTCACCCATTTCAATGCCTACGCCACCCTCTCGGTGATAGTAGGCATGCGCTTCTGACAAGCCGGGGAATCAGCCGGGGTGATTCACGCACAGGCCACCGCCATGATGCAGAACCCGGCGGCATAGACAAGCATCAGCATGGCCGTCATGCCCAACAGAGGATTCAATGCGCTCCCTTTCCGCTTCACAAGCATGACATAAAGCGCGCAGTGTCCGACAAGATAAATGCCGGGCACAATCCACCACGCCGGGCTTATGGCCAGCCATTCAGGAAGTGTGAGAATCACGGCCAAAAATCCGTTCATGAGATATATCCAACCCACCGGGCCGCGGCCAAGCCTCACGGCCAAGGTGCGTTTGCCAACCACGCGGTCATCATCAGCGTCGCGGTAGTTGTTCACGATGAGCACATTGGCACCCATCAACCCTATTCCTACCGAAGCCGCGAAAATCCACCAGGCCATCACTCCGCCCGACTCAAGCCAATAGGTCAGACACACAGGGACAATGCCGAAAAAGCAGACCACAGCCACTTCGCCGAATCCGTTGCGCGACAGAGGATATGGACCGGCGCTGTAGGCCACTACCCCGAGGGCCGTGAGCACACCCACCGGATACATCCACCAGGCGCCGTAGAGAGCCACAAGGAGACATCCTACCACGCATGCCGCACCGAGCGTAAAGTAGGTGGCCGCTTTCATGGCTCCCGGGGTGATGTCACCCTCGGTCACGCCACGACGCGGCCCCACACGGCCGGCCTTATCCAGTCCGGCCTTAAAATCATAATATTCGTTAGCGAAATTGGATGCTATCTGCGCCAGAAGCGCGAAAACCAGACACATCACCACCGGCTCTATCCGGAAGCGCCATGTGGCCACTCCAAGTCCGGCAGCATAAATCACACCTGCCAGCGACACCGGCAGCGTGCGCAGCCTCATGGCCTCGATCCAGCATCGGAGCATCCTCATTCAAACATCTCGCTATATTTTGCCGCGATAGCGTCGGCAATAGCCTGCATCTCCTCGGCGGGAAGCTGCACTTTGTTCCTGAAGTTCATATCACCTTCGGTGGAGATGGGGAGGAGGTGGATATGTGAGTGGGGAACTTCCATCCCTATCACAGCCACACCGATGCGTTTGCACGGCATAGTGGCCTCGAGAGCGGCCGCCACGCGTTTGGCAAACAGCATGTAGGCCTGATACTCCTCGTCGGTGAGCTTGAAGATATAGTCAACCTCCTTGCGCGGTATCACCAGAACATGTCCGGGCACCACCGGATTGATATCGAGAAAAGCATAGTGCTTGTCATCGGCAGCCACCTTATATGAAGGGATTTCCCCGGCGGCAATCTTGCTGAATATTGTTGACATGACGATAGCTGGGTTTATGGAATGGTTATCTATGGATTTTTTTAGAAATTGATCTCGACAATCTCAAACTTCATGAGGCCGGCGGGAACCTTGATTTCCACCACTTCGCCGAGCTTATGGCCGAGGAGACCCTGGGCGATGGGAGTGGAAGAGCCTATTTTTTTCTCCTTGAGGTCAGCTTCCGAGTCGGCCACGATGGTATACTCCATAGTCATGCCGTTGGCGGTATTTTTGATTTTCACACGGTTGAGTATCTGCACCTCCTCGTTGTTGAGTTTGCTCTCATCGATGATGCGTGAGTTGGCCACGAGATCCTTAAGCTGAGCAATCTTCATCTCAAGCATTCCCTGAGCCTCTTTTGCCGCATCATATTCAGAGTTTTCCGAGAGGTCACCCTTGTCGCGGGCCTCTGCGATGGCGGCAGATATGCGTGGACGCTCCACTGATTCCAGAAAAGCGATTTCTTCCATTTTTTTCTTGTAACCTTCCTTGGTCATGTAAGTTATAGCCATGGTAGTAAAGTGTTGAATTTTAATATTTTGATACTTGTAGCAAATCCGCCAAACGTAAAAAAGAAAGAATCCCGAGGCTTGTGGCTACGAGACCCTACCGAATATCTACTTTTGGCGTCTGTCTTATTTTGGTGTATGCAAAGATACACCAAATTTTCGGTTTTCACAAATCGCCTCCGTTCCATTTAACAATTATTCACCCCGCACACCTTTTGCTCCCATTATGGCGATAATCCGGAGATGAAAGTTTAAAATCACCAATTTTCTGTTAAATTCAGTTAAAAATCGGGGGGGGTAATTTGAAATAGTAGAATAATAATTATACATTTGTAGATATATTTCATTTGGATAGCCTAAAATGAAAATATACTTTTGTAAGTAAATCAACAAAATACGTAAGGAAAGGAAAGCAATCATTTTCCCGGGACTAAGAATCCGGGATTTAGTCAACAAAAAAAGACAAAAGCCAACTATCGATTCCTCCTTTAAGTCGTTGTCGAAACGCCTTGAAGGAGGCTTTTTTTATCCTTGTCCGACCACCGTTTTTTGACGTCATCATGGATTTCAAAACAAACCTTACCATAAGTTAACAAAAGTTAAAAACAGGGGGGGTAGTGGGGATTCGGAAATTTGTATTACCTTTGCAGCAAAACCACCGCTAACTAAACCTATTGATGTAGCAATCAAGCACTAACATTTTAGCAGATTATTTCCTGATGGTAAGTGCCCCCGCACTCTGCAAAATGCCAAGATACAGTTGGCTTTGCTACCTTGGCGCACTTCAATAGAAGATATGCCAACAATCAATTCAATTCAATTCAATTTGACACTCTGCCGGCTGTTGTTGAAACATCCGGCAGGGGCTTTTTATAGACCTGTTCAAAAAATAAGGCCTTTGATGAGACGGCTCAACGTCGGTGGCTCCGCGGATGGAACATAAGTATATCCTCGCGCAGCGCACCGCGGTCGAGATGCAGATATATCTGCGTGGTGGCTATTGACTCATGCCCCAGCATCTGCTGTATGGCCCTGAGATTGGCTCCTCCCTCCAGAAGATGGGTAGCAAACGAGTGGCGCAACGTGTGGGGTGAGATGCTTTTCCTTATCCCGGCAGCTTCGGCAAGCCCTTTGACTATCTGGAATATCCTCTCGCGGGTGAGCCTGCCACCTCGACGGTTGAGAAACAACCGGTTCTCTTCCCCCGGCTTTACCGAAAGCAGCTCGCGGTCCTCCATCCATGAAGCAATCTCGGCAATCGAGGTGTCCGACATAGGCACCATCCTCTCCTTGTTACCCTTTCCTGTAACGACGAGGTAGCCCTCGTCGGGGAACACCTTGGAAATCTCAAGGTTCACAAGCTCGCTCACACGCAATCCGCATCCATAAAGAGTCTCTATGATAGCCCTGTCACGCTGCCCCTCGGACTTTGTCATATCCACGGCGGCGATCATGTCGTCAATCTCCTGGACTGTAAGCACCTCGGGGAGATGCACACCAATCCTCGGTGTCTCGAGCAATTCGGAGGGATTAGCGTCGAGATACCCCTCCATCACCATAAAATGGAAAAACGACCTCACTCCGGCCACAATCCGCGCCTGTGACCTCTCGGCAATCCCCACATCATGCAGGTCGCCGAGAAACATCCGCAGCGTGTCGATGGTAACATCCCTGAGTCCCACACCCTCGGTAGCCAGATAGCCGAGCAGCTTGTCGACATCGCGCCTGTAGCTCTCCCTGGTGTTGTCGGCCATACCTTTCTCCATCATGAGATAGAGGTCATATTCCTGGCACACCCGCTCTATATCGTTAATCTGACGCATTATCGCAATACAGTTGTCTCCTTACGTTATAACCGCGATTTAGAAATTCACTTCATAGCTCTGCGGAGTGAAATCGCGGCGCCTTACTATCACTGTCATGCGGCCATTGGTGAAACGCATTCCATGCTCCACCTTCCTCCATTCACGCATAGCCTGCTCACCCGCACCGCTCATGAACACCGCCACATCATAACCGGCGGGAAGTTCTCCGGCAAATCCGGGGCCAACCACGGTGAATGGCGCCTCCCCGCAGTCGACACATATACGGCTGTCGGCCAGACGTACCACCTCTGCCACTCTCGGCGCGCAACCCGCAAGCCATACCTTGCGTGGAGCGAAATAACATATCACCCTGAAGAGCGTCCTCAACTCCTTCCGTTCATTCCGGCCACCGCTGCCAAGCAGCTTGTCGGCGTATGCATAATAGGGAAGCCGCTCACGCAGCACCCGCGTGATGAAATAGAACGCAAATGGGGAATGCACCCCGAATCCCCGGCCGCGCCACCAGCGCTTTACCGTGCCTTTAAGCCTTCTTAGCTGCATCATCGGTAGAGACAAAGAAGCCCCTGACGGTCCAGCCGGCAGCTATGGCGAGAGCCAGGTAAATGAGGATGATGGAGATGGTGGCAAGAGTGTCGGTGGTGCGCAGCGACTCGGGGTCGAAACGCATCTCTATGACATGTTCGCCGGCAGGCACCGCAAGAGCCCTGAGCACATAGTTGACACGGCCCAGCTCAACTTCTTTGCCGTCGATAGTGGCATGCCAACCCCATGGGAAGTATACCTCAGAGAATACAGCCACACCGCCGGCAGCGCTGCGGGCACGGTAGGTGAGTCGGTTGGGGGCATAGGTAGTCTCATAGATCGTGTCGCCCACCACTTTGCGGCCGGCCTCTCCGAGCACATCTTTGAAACGCACGTCGGCCACGGCAACTGAGTCGGGACGTATGGTCTCAAGCATAGCCATCTCGGCATCCGCCCCGTCCACATATTTGACCTCGTCGACAAACCAGGCATTTCCGAGCGCCTCGGGATTGACCAGAGGCTGACCGTCGAGCGATACAATATACTTAGCGTTGAGCATATTCAGCACATTCCAGTCGGCATCAGTCTCCGTCCCTTGCTGGAAATGGCTGAGGTGACGGTCTATCAAATCCTGGTAGCGGGTCAGCTTGGCAGCATGATAGCCACCTATCATCTTATGATAATATGACGGATCGGCGCTGTAGAAACGCGGTATATCCATCACACGGTAATTCATTGTGGTGTCACGGAGGATAGCCTCGTCGACAGGAGTCTTTGCTATCGGCGCGCCCACCGTAAGCTGCTTGGGCACAAAGCTGTCATGATTGAGATAGCGCTTGTTGACGCTGTAGAGGTCAGCGAGCACCACTACGCCAAGGACTGTCAAGGCAATGGCCATCGACACCTTGCGGCGCAGGTAAAGCACCAGGAACACGAAGCCCACCCCGAGCATGAGGAAGCTGCGGAGAGCATCGGCCGACACAAGCCCCTCGCGCAGCGACTCGACAGCCGAGTAGATAGCCGGATTCTGCAGGCTGAACTGGCGCGCCGTTGCGGCATCATAGCCCTGCTGAGTAAGCGACGAATAGATATATCCGTCAATCATACGGTCATTGTCGGTGATGACGCTGCCGAAGAGCGACGGACAGCAGAATCCTATGACACAGATGGCCAGCGATATGCCGAAACACCAGAAGACAGGGCGCTTGAAACGTTCGTACGCATCAGGAGTAGCCACTATCTTCTGCAACGCCATAGCCGCCAGTAAAGGCATGGTGAATTCAGCTATGACAAGAATACTCTCCACCGTACGGAACTTGGCATACATCGGGACCACACCAAGCATAATGTCAGTGAACATCATGGCATGGCGTCCCCAGGCAAGCACTACCGAGAGTATGGTAAGCACCAGCAACGCCCATTTCAGCGGGCCTTTCACTATGCAACACCCCAGCAGGAAGAGAGCGAAGATGAGAGCACCGACATAGACAGGGCCGTTAGTACCCTCAGGATCACCGAAATATTGGCTCATATAGCTCAGATACTGCTGCTGCATCTGGTCAAGCTCACCTTTGGCCACCATCTCCTGCGCGTCAGAAAGATCGGAAAGATTCATCATCACAAACCGTCCCTGCTCAGGCTTGGCCGATGCGCCACCCTTGATGTTGGGGATAAGGAGCGAGAATGTCTCGGAAGGCTGATAGCTGTACTGTGTGATATAGTCCTTGTCAAGACCTCCCGATGTAGACTGGCCGGATGAGGCAGCCTGAGTCAGTTCGCTATGACGACCGCGCATCGTCTCCTTGGAGTATTCATAGGTGTTATAGAGACTGGGGGAGTTGGCAAGCACGGCAAGCACAGCCGCCACCGCGAGTGTGCCTGTGGCTATGAGCCAACGTTTCATCTGTTTTTCCTTAACCGCGCTCACCAGATAAGCTATCACCACCCCTATTATCACGAACAGGAAGTAATAGGACATCTGGACATGGTTGGAGGCTATCTGCATCATGGCAAACAGGGCAGCAAGGGCACCACCTGCCAGATAACGGCCACGGTAACAAAGGATAATACCGGCTATGGTGGGAGGGACGTAAGCCAGTGTCACGAACTTCCATATATGGCCGGCACCGATTATGATGACGAAATAGGAGGAAAATCCATAGGCAATGGCCCCTATCAGAGCTATGTACCACCGCATCTTCATGGACAGGAGAAGGATGAAAAATCCCACCATCATCATGGCTATAAGCGAGGAAGGCGAGGGTAGCCCGAGGCTCATCACTGATCCTATCCATGTGTAGAGGCTGCTTGAGGGATAGGAGGGGGAGATCTGGAAAGTAGGCATTCCGGAGAAGAGGGAGTTGGTCCATCTCGACACTTCACCGGTAGCTTCGGCGTATGCCTTGGCCTCCTGCCCTATGGCAGCACCCTGCTGCATGTCGTGCTGGCGCAACTCATTGCCCTGCTGCGCGTCGGGATAGAAAAATGCGAATGCGATGACGGCTATGACTATCAAGCCGCCTATGAAGGTCAGTAGGCCTGTGTATTTCTTGTTGGTTGTCATGATGCGGATTGGTTGGGGTTGGATTTGAGGCTGCGGTGTGACACCACCTTAGTCAGCCGGGCGAAGTTCAAGCGGAAGGTCAGACTCAGCCTTGCGGACTACCGTGTCGGGAGTTGCCACCGCAGTGTCGGCCGGAGCCGGCTCATCATTGACAAGCGAACCGTCCTGCACGGCATCGTACTGGGTGAGCTGCTCACGGAACACACGAGCCAAAGAGTCGAAATTGACAGCCGGATTGATGCGTCGTGCCTTCTCGAAAGCCGCGCGGGTGTCATTAGGGTTGAGACCGGTGGCTATGTCGTAGACATCGACAAACTTACGCAGGGTCTCGAGGTCGCGGCGCGACTCCTTCTTCTCCACAGCGTCATTGTGGACCGAGAGGAAAGCCATGAGCACCTGAACAGTCTGCTCGGGGGTGAAATCATCGACGAAAAGCGACATGCTGTCGGCCATGGCAGAGGCATCCTTCAGGTTACCGACCGAAAGCGCCTCGGCAAGCAGGGTGTTCTGCTCCTCGACATTCTCGTTCACCACAGTCGAGTCACTCTTGTTTCCGCCACATGACACGGCCATTCCTGAGAGCACGATGGCCGTCATTATTATGGTAAATATCTTTCTCATTTTTATACAGTAGGGGTAGATTATGGGCGCAAAGTTACTAAACATCCCTCAAAGCTAAAAGCTAAATCGCTTTTTTATAGTGATAAATAACTCCTGAAAGTTAACCGCCATCCCAGCCTCCAACACCAACTTCACCACCCCGCGGAGGGGAATCATATCCGGACGCTTGGAGTCCCCAAGTAAAATAGACCAAATTATCTCCTTTTTCACACCAATTATAATACTGTGAAAATAAACTTTTAATCGCTAAAATAGGTTATATTTGCAGACACGTTTCTATAAGTCCCCATAAGGGGAAAATCACACTCACGTTTTCTAATAAAGTTAAGCAGTACAATTATTTATTTATAAGGTAATGGATTTACGCAGATTTTTATTCTCAGCCTCAGCCATAGTGGCACTCATGGCATCCGCACAGGAACCTGCCGCGGTGCCCGATGGGAGTGTAATGACTCTCGAACAGTGCCGTCGGCTCGCCCTTGACAACAACAAGGACCTCCGCAAATCAGCCGAGCAGATCAAAGTGGCGCAGTATCAGAAGGATGAAGCTTTTGCTGCATATCTCCCGGCCATCGACTTTGCCGGCGGATACATGTACAATCAGAAAGGCGTATCCGTACTAAGCTCCGACCAGCTCCTCCCGGTCAAGACTTTCAACCTCGAGAAGCAGGCCTATGAGTTTAACGTGGTGAAAAACCCCGTGACCGGCGAACCCATAAAGGTCAACGGCCAGTATGTGCCCGAACAGGTGGCCTACCTCCCGAAGAAGGCCCTCGAATATGACCTGCACAATGTTTTCTTCGGGGCAGTCACACTCACGCAGCCCATATTCATGGGTGGCAAGATCGTGGCCATGAACAAGATAACCCGCTATGCCGAAAACATAGCCCGCAACATGCACGACAACGAGGCCCAGAACATAATCTATGCCGTAGACGCAGCATATTGGCAGGTGGTATCGCTCAAAGCCAAACAGCGCCTCGCCGAAAGCTATGTCAACCTACTCGACACCCTGAGCCACAATGTCAGCCTCATGGTAAAGGAAGGCGTGGCCACAAAACGTGATCAGCTCACCGTGGATGTGAAGCTCAACTCGGCCGAAGTAGACCTGACAAAGGTCAACAATGGCCTTGTGCTCTCACGCATGGCACTTGCCCAGGTGTGCGGTCTCCCTGTCAACACCGTCTTCTCACTCGCCGACGAGGACGCCGAGAGCATCGAAGTCTCGGCCCCGGCAGCCACATCCTACAACATGCAGGAGGTATATGACAACCGCGACGACCTCCGTGCCCTCGAGATGGGAGTGAAAGTCTACCATGAGAAAGCCAACGTGGCTAAAGCCTCGATGATGCCCAACCTCGCACTGGTGGGTTCATATTCTTTCTCCAACCCAAACATGTTTGACGGCTTCAGCAAGCGCTTCAGCGGTATGTTCTCGGTAGGTGCCATGCTCACAGTGCCTATCTGGCATTGGGGCGGCAACTACAACAAGTATCGTGCAGCAAAGTCACAGGCTGTAGTAGCAGAGCTCGAACTCGAGAACGCGCGTGAACTCGTCGATCTTCAGGTTAACCAGGCCTCATTCAAGGCCCAGGAGGCGATGAAGACATTCAACATGACAGAATCAAACCTCGAAAAAGCCGATGAGAACCTGCGCTGTGCCGACCTTGGATTCCGCGACGGCGTGATGACCATCGACAACGTCATGGAAGCGCAGACAGCCTGGCTTAAGGCCCACTCGGAGAACATCGACGCACGCATTGACATATATCTTTGCGACGTCTATCTCGCCAAAGTACTCGGACGCCTGCAAGCTGACGCCCAGTGACAATAACCTCATCAACCGACTCAATCAACATCTCACATATCAACTTCCCCCTATAACACCTATCATCATGTCAGACATAAAGAATAACCCCTCACAGGCCGCCGAGAAGGGCGAAAGCAAAGTTCTCGCCGTTGCATTAGGCGTGGTCGCACTCGTGTGTATCGCACTCGCCATCGTTGGCTTCTGTTTCCTCAACAAGCCCGATGAAATCATCGAAGGTCAGGCTGATGCCACATCCATCCGCATCTCAGGCAAGCTGCCGGGACGCGTGACCCACATCTATGTCCACGAAGGCGACCTCGTGAAAGCAGGTGACACCCTCGTGCATATCCATTCATCTCTCGCCGAGGCCAAACTCATGCAGGCCGAGGGCATGGAGACAGTGGCCCGCACCCAGAACCGCAAGGTTGACGCCGGCACACGTTCACAAATCATCCAGGCAGCCCGCGACATGGTAACCCAGGCCGAAGCCGGTGTGGACATCACACGCAAGACCTACACCCGCATACAGAATCTCTACAGCGAAGGTGTGGTGTCAGAGCAGAAACGCGACGAGGCCAAAGCCGCCTACGACGCAGCAGTGGCCGCCCACAATGCAGCCAAGAGCCAGCTCGATCTAGCAGTGTCAGGCGCGCAGAGCGAGGATAAAGAGAGCGCAGCCGCTATGGTCAACGTAGCCAAAGGTGGCGTGGCCGAAGTGGAGAGCCTCCTCGAGGATCAATATCTCGTGGCTCCCTGCGACGGACAGATTGACCAGATCTATCCTCAGGAGAGCGAACTCGTATCGCTCGGCGCTCCTATCATGAGCCTTCTGAAACTCGACGATAAATGGGTGACTTTCAATGTCCGTGAGGAGATTCTCAACGACATGCCACTCGGAGGTGAAATCGAGGTGATGATTCCTGCCCTCGACCACAAGAAAACAAAAGCCCGCATATACTACGTGCGCGACCTCGGCACCTATGCCACATGGCAGGCCACAAAGGCCACCGGCCAATGGGACAGCAAGACTTTCGAGGTCAAGGCACATACCCTCGATACCATCCCGCAGTTACGTCCGGGCATGACCGTCGTGTATTTCAAGAAATGACCCCAGAAAGGTCAATTTAATCCAAACAGCTAAAATAACATCGTAACAATGATAGCCTCATTCAAACGCGGAATGGCCCAGTTGGCGTCGCGCAAAATCTACATCTTCATGATGGTGATTGTGCCGATAGGCTGCGCATTCTTCTTCCTCAACCTTATGCACGAGGGACTTCCGCTAAAAGTCCCCGTCGGGATCGTGGACCTCGACCACTCGTCGCTCTCCCGCCGCATCACACGCTCGCTCAACGCCACGGAGCTGATCGACCTTAGCAGTGCCCCCGAGAGTTTCAACGAGGCCATGGGTCAGGTGAGAAGCGGAGAGATATACGGATTTTTCTATATCCCGGCCGACTTTCAGGAAAAAGCACTCAGCGGACGCACACCGACTCTTGCATTTTACTCCAACATGTCGATTTTCGTCCCCGGCACTCTTTCGTTCAAGGGATTCAAGACCATAGCCGTCTCCACCTCGGGAGCCATAGTCAAGACCACGCTCGTGAGCGCAGGTGCCGACGAAACCCTTGCCGGTGAAATGCTGCAGCCGATTGTCATCTCCGACCATCCTCTCGGCAACCCTTGGCTCAACTATTCCTACTACCTCAGCCAGTCATTCCTGGCCGGCGTGATGGGACTGCTTGTGATGCTGCTTACAGTGTTCAGCATCTGGCAGGAAATCAAGCAGGGCACTTCGCCCGAATGGCTCGCAACCGCCAAGGGCAACATGGCGGTGGCCCTCGCGGGAAAACTCCTGCCGCAGACCATAATCTTCTCGGCAGTGGGCATCTTCATCCAGTCGCTCATGTTCGGTTATCTGCACTTCCCTCTCAACTGCAATCCGCTCCACATGATAACAGCCATGGTGCTGCTCGTGACGGCATCGCAGGCCTGGGCCGCACTTATCGCAGAAACTGTGCCGAATTTCCGCCTCGCGCTATCCATCGTATCGCTCACAGGCATCCTGTGTTTCTCCATCGCCGGATTCTCATTTCCGGTCGACAAAATGTATGGTGGCGTGGCAATTTTCTCCTACATAGTCCCCATCCGTTACTATTTCCTCATCTACATTGACCAGGCACTCAACGGCATACCCATCTATTACTCCCGCATGTACTACCTGGCCCTCTTCTGTTTCCTCCTGCTCCCGGTCCTCGGGCTCAAGGCTTTAAAGAAACAGTGTCTCAACCCAGTATATCAAAGGTAATCCTACGAGCATCATGAAATGGTTAAAAGACATATTTAAGGCATGGCGCCGGGAGACCTATCTCGTGTTCACCGACATAGGGGTGCTGATTTTCTTCTTCACCCTCCCGCTTATTTACCCCATCGTCTATACTCTCATCTATAATCCTGAGATTATAACGGACATCACCACGGTGGTGGTCGACAATTCACGCACAGCCGAGAGCCGAGAACTCGTGAGGCAGCTCGACGCCACACAGTCGATAAAGATTGTGGGCTACGCCGCCAACATGACCGAGGCCCGCACGGCATTCAACGAGAAGAAATGCTACGGCGTGGTGGAGATTCCTGCTGACTACGCCCGCAAGATAGGTCGTGGAGAGCAGGTGGTGCTCGACTTCTACAGCGACATGTCGCTGCTGCTGCGCTACCGTCAGTACCTCTTCGCGCTCACCAATGTGCAGATGGAGAAAATCACCGAGTTAACCGCCCAGAAACTCTCCACAGGAGGTCTGGTAACCTCAGGCATCTCCGGGCTGCCGGTGGACACACAGTCGAATTTCCTCGGTGACCCGACCCAGGGTTTCGCGTCATTCATCATGCCCGGGCTGGTGGTGCTCATACTGCAGCAGAGTATGATGCTCGGCATCACCATGATAGCCGGCACCGCGTCTGACCGTCGCCGGCGCAACCGCGGCCGCGATCCGTATGAGTACCAGGGGGGCTCAGTGGCGGTTGTCCTCGGCAAAGCCCTCTGCTACATGATGATATATCTCCCCCTCAGCTACTATATCCTCACCGTCATCCCTCACATGTTCTCCCTGCCACACATAGGGCACTTCCGGGACTACATGCCACTTATATTTGTGGTGCTGCTATCCACAGCATTCATGGGGCAAACATTCCAGATATTCGTGCGCGAACGCGAGTCATCACTGCTCGTAATTGTATTCACATCTGTGATATTTCTATTCCTCTCAGGACTCACATGGCCGCGCTACGCGTTCAACAAGTTCTGGCTCATGGTGTCGGATCTCATCCCGGCCACATGGGGTGTGGAAGCATTCGTGCGCATCAACTCCAACGGAGCCGACCTCTCGGACGTAGGGCATTACTACTGGGGCCTCTGGGCTCTCACAGGCCTCTACTTCATCACAGCCGTGCTCCTGCGCCATTTCACCGTAAAGGCCCGGCGCAAAGCTTTGGCTCAGACATCAGCAGCGACTGCCGAGTAAGCTACATAAGCCATAAAAACAACCGGCCGCAACCTGATTTCGTACAGGTTGCGGCCGGCTGTTTTTATGGCTTCTCTACCGTTTATTTGAACAGGCGAGAGTACTTCTCAAGGAGAGCGTTGAAGCGGGCATCCTCACGGATGGGAGCCACGTTTATGCCCGCATCCGAGTTACGGGTCCAGTTGTGGTAATTTGCGTAACCCTTTTCAAGGGCAGCCTCCATGCAGCGGAAAGCACGGTCCTTGTTACCGCTCTGTGCATAGTAACATGCGCCATAGTAATTGACCTCTCCATCATAGTCATTGGCGGTCTCAAGCACACGTTCCATCCATCTGTCACCCTCGTCGGCACGGTCGAGGCGCATGAGGGCGAAACCGCGCAGCGAATGCACATTGTCAAAGTCGTAGTCCATATCGAGCACACGCTCGTAGCAGCGCTCTGCGTTGGCCGGCTGATTGCGGTAATCGTTCAGCACCCAACCGCGCAGAAGTGCGAGATAAGCGTCCTCAGGGGCATTCATGGCAGCTTCGCTGAGTGCCACCGAGGCATCGGCACTCTCATCAAGGGCGAGCTCGGCCAGAGCTTTAGCCACCAAGGCATCATTGTAGTTCTCATTCTTCTCAAGAGCCTTCTCGGCGGCAGAAAGAGCGGCATCAGCATTGCCGAGAGCACGTTCTATGCGTGATTTGAGAACATAGTAGAAAGCATTGTCGTGTGTGGCACCGATGGCATAATCGATGTTGAGCTGGGCGGTGTCATACTTGCCCAAGGCATAGTAGCATTCAGCAAGCGAAGCGTTTATGCCGGGATATGAGTCCAGACGGTCATCTATGATTTTATCATAGTCGGCTATGGCAGCAAGATAATTGCAGTGACCCTGCGCTATCATGGCGCGCATGAAGTAGAGCACACCGCTCTTGGGCGCCTGGCGGATGGCCGAGGTCAGACCGCTTATCACGGTGGGATAATTATTGCGCGACAGCACCACAAGTTCCTGCAGAGCCTTTGGTGTGTTCTCCTGGTCGGTCGAAATGGCCATGAGATAGTCCTCCACAGCACCCTGATAGCTGCCCATCATGGTGCGCACATCTGCGCGACGGAGATACACCTGACTGTTGGAGGGGGTGATGGCCACTGCCTGGTCACAGAACTCGTTGGCGGTGCCGAGATTGTTCTCCTTGACAGCCACACGTGCGAGTCCGAACAAAGCCTCCTGGCTGCGCGGGTTGAGCTGCTGCATGCGGCGGAAGTCGGCCTTTGACTCGGCGTAGCGCTCCAGATTATACAGAGCGGTGGCACGCTGATAGGTGGCCACATAGCTCATCGGGTCAGCCTCAAGTTCATAATTCAGGTCGGCAAGGGCCTGTTCATCCTTATGGAGCATCATGAGGATGTTGGCGCGGAGCTGACGAGCCAGACGCATATCGAAATCCTTGGTCTCTGCACCAAATTTTATGGCATTGTTGATATCATCCAGAGCCCGCACATAGTCATTGAGCTTGTAATATTCATCGGCACGGCGGAAAAGCACTTCGGGATCACGAGGGTCCTCGTCAAGAAGTTTCTGATAAGTCCTCATCAAGGCCTCGGTCATGGGGTCGTCTCTCCTGCTCTGCGCTCCGGCACTGAGCATGGCCGAGAAAAGCAGGACGACAAGACAAATTTTCTTCATATAGCAGAAATGTGAATTTTGGTTTCTGTAAGGAGTTTTTAACTCTTTCTTATCTCTATTATTTATCTGTTTTTCGGTTATTTTATCAACTATTAATCACACCTGTCATCGCACTCACATGTCAACTGGTCAATCACATGGCATGTCGAGAGTGCAAACAATGCAGCCGTCTCGGTGCGGAGGCGGTTGTCACCCAGCGTCACGGGCCGGAAGCCGGCATCGAGCGTGTTTCTGATCTCGGCAGGCGAGAAGTCACCTTCGGGACCAATCAGTATCAGAGTGTCGCGTCGCGGCTCATAGCTCTTTGCCAGGCTCACACGCGGAATGGAAGGGTCGCAATAGGCCACAAAGCGTTGCGCCTCAGGCATCATTCCTATCACCTCCTTAAGAGGTGTCATGGGCTCAATTACCGGCAATGTCGCCTTGAGCGACTGCTTCATCGCCGACACTGCGATCTTCTCGAGACGCTCCACTTTGATTTCGCGGCGCTCGCTGCGGTCACCAAGCAAAGGTATGATGCGGTTCACCCCCACTTCTGTCATCTTTTCCACAAGCCATTCCATGCGGTCAAGATGCTTGGTGGGTGCCACTGCCACAGCCAATTGCTGGCTCCATACCGGACGCTCAGGCTCGGCGGAAAGAATCTCCACCCCGGCATGCTTGGGGTGTGCGTCGACAAGGCGGCAGGTGTACACCGTCCCCTTGCCGTCGATGACCTGGAGTTCATCCCCCTCGCGCATCCGCAGCACGCGCACAGCGTGGCGGGAGTCGCTTTCGGGCAACTCCCTCACACTGGCTATGTCAGGCGAATAAAATTGTATCACGTTATCGTTTTTTTCAAATGTTTACCATGCCGTCAGCTCCGGAATTGGCATCGTCGATCACAGCGGTCTCCTCAGCGCGGGTCGGGGTCTTCGAGTCCTTGAATATCAACATGAAGAGCACCGCCACCACAAGCGCATAGGCGGCAAATATATACCAGGCAGTGGTCCACCCTTCAAGCTGTGCCTCAGGGCTTGTCTGCGAGAACACGAAGTGGTTAACCACTTCCTGGGCGCAGAGAGTGCCCACTGTCGCACCGATACCGTTGGTCATTATCATGAAAAGGCCCTGGGCGCTGCTTCGGATATCGGATGTGGTCTCCTGATCCACATAAAGGCCACCTGACACGTTAAAAAAGTCAAAGGCAATACCATAGACGATACATGACACCACCAGGAGCCAAAGTCCGCTGCCAGTGTCGCCAAGGCCGAAGAAGCCGAAACGGAACACCCATGCGAACATCGACATGAGCATTACACCCTTTATACCGAAACGCTTTAGGCAGAAAGGAATGAGGAGTATGCAGAGAGTCTCGCTCATCTGAGAGAGCGAAATGAGAGCATTGGCATTATGGGCGCCCCATGTGTCGGCATATTCGGCAATTCCCGAGAACGAGGTGATAAACGCGTTGCCGTAACTATTGGTAATCTGAAGCGACACGCCAAGCAGCATGCTGAAAATAAAGAAGATGGCCATGCGCTTCTGCTTGAAGAGCCTGAAAGCCTTCAGCCCGAGGGCATCGCTCACCGATGCAGAGGCAGCGGCATTAGTGGGACATTTCGGCATTGTGAGCGCATAGACGGCAAGGCAGAAACTGAGCACTGCCGATGTTATGAGCTGATAACTGTTGCCCTGGAACTGGGTAAAGTTGACAAACAGCATCGAGCAGATGAAGCCCACGGTGCCGAATACTCGTATAGGGGGGAAATAGGTTATTGTGTCGAGACCTGCACGGTTGAGGGCGTTGAAAGCCACAGAATTCGACAGACCGATAGTAGGCATGAAGAAAGCTACTGATACGGTATATAGCGAGAACAGAGGGCCAAACTCAATATGCTCGGTGGAGAGACAGTAGACTCCGGCGGCAGCCATGAAAAGTCCGGCTATCACATGACACAGGCTGAGCATCTTCTGAGCCTGTATCCAACGGTCGGCCACAATGCCGACCACCGCAGGCATGAAAAGCGATACGATACCCTGGATAGCATAGAACCATCCGATTTTAGTGGCGAGACCTATCGAGGCCAAAAAGTTACCGAGCGAAATCAGATATGCGCCCCACACGGCGAACTCAAGGAAGTTCAGTGCCGCCAGACGTACCTGGATTGGCTTTATGTTCAACATATCAGTCAGTTTTTATAATGGTTAGTTTTAGGTAATTCAGTTTGATTCTGTCAACGGTCGGAAAAATCACCGCCGTCACGCTTGCGTTTCAATATGGCCGCTACTCTTGCGGCCTCTTCATATTCTTCTCTCTCAATCAGCTTGGCGAGGGTGCGTTCAAGCTCCTCCACGGCATAATTTTCAAGTTTCGGCTCGTCGGACACCTCATCAGCCACTTCCGACTCATCGCCGACCTCCGCACCATCCTCCTGCTCGGCATCCTGAATCTCCATCTCAAACCCGGTCTCGTTGAGAATCTCGTGAGTGGTATAGATGGGGGCGTTGGTGCGCATGGCTATGGCTATGCCGTCGCTGGTGCGCGAGTCGATGGTCACGGTGCGCTCTCCGTCGGAGAAGGTTAGCTCCGAGGAGAAAATTCCATCCTCGAATTTATAGATGAACACCTCGCGCAGCTTCACACCGAAAGCGTGGGCGAAACTCACAAAGAGGTCGTGGGTCATGGGGCGCGGCGGGTTTATACCCTCCATTTTCAGAGCAATCGACTGCGCCTCGGCAGCGCCGATGACCACAGGGATGCGGAAAGGCCCCCCTACCTGAGCCAGTATCAGAGCGTAGGCTCCCGCCTGAATCTGGCTGTAGGATATGCCCATCACCTTTAGTTTCACGCGATCTTCCATCTTGATTCTTTATAGCATAACATTTCGGCCGGTTATAATTCCGCTGCCATAACATAATTTAGCGTCTTTGTCATAGACCACGGCAAACTGCCCTGGGGCGATTCCCTGCACAGGTGTGGCTGACTCGATGAGATACTCACCCTCGTCCATGCGCGTGAGTCGACCGGGCAGGAAGTCGGGTGTGTGACGGTTCTTGAAACGGATTTCCACTCCCTCGCAGGCATCCGGCCATGGGTCGCGGGTGATCCAGTGGGTCTCGGCTATATGCACGGTGGTGCCATACTGCTTTGCAGTGCCGTAGCCCTGCGACACATATATCACGTTGTCATGAACGTTCTTCTTCACCACATACCAAGGTCCTCCGCTCAGGCCGAGCCCCTTGCGCTGACCTATGGTGTGGAACCAGAATCCTCGGTGCTCGCCCAGCTTACGGCCGGTCTCGAGTTCCACTATCGGACCCGGTTTCTCGCCCAAATGACGGCGTATGAAATCATTGTAGTTAATCTTGCCAAGGAAACAGATGCCCTGGCTGTCGCGCCGGTAGGCGTTCGGCATCTGCGTCTCTATTGCTATCTCCCTCACACGGGCCTTTGGAAGGTCGCCGATAGGGAATATTATATGGCTCAGCTGCGGATAGCTTATCTGACACAGGAAGTCAGTCTGATCCTTTACCTTGTCGACTCCGGTGCCGAGATACACCAGACCATCTATCTCATGAGTAGTGGCATAGTGACCTGTGGCTGTCTTATCAAACTCATGGCCCCAGCGCTCCTCGAAGAAGCCGAACTTTATCATCTTGTTACACATGATGTCGGGATTGGGGGTAAGACCGAGCTTGACGGTGCGGAGGGCATACTCCATCACATTGTCCCAATACTCCTGGTGGAGCGACACCACATCAAACGGCAGTCCGTAGCGTCTTGCTATGTAGGTACACATCTCAATGTCCTCCTCGGCTGAGCAGTCCCCTTCGTCAGTGTCAAGACCAATACGAATGTAGAACAGATGCAGGTCATGCCCCTGTTCAAGCAGCCGGTGGACTGCAACGGCGCTGTCGACGCCACCCGATATCAACACAGCTATCCTCATGGTCTCACACTTCGTCAAGTTCCTCCTCCTCATCCTTGCCTTTCTGGCCTATGATGTAGAGGGATATGAAATAGTCAAGCGAAATTTTGCCGGGCCCCGCTATCAGCAGGTACAGATATATGCCGATAAACATGATAGGGAGATACCCTGGGTCGGTGCTGTCAAGGCCGTAGGCCGGAAGGAACGGCACCATATCATGGAGTATGTAGTACTCCGCCGCCACCATGGCGCAGATGGGTGGAATGGCGCTCAGGCGGGTCATGAAACCTATCATGATGAGCAGTGAGCACACCAGTTCTATCACGATCATGATTATGAGCGATGCCGTGGGCGAGAGATGGAGCACAGTGGGGAATGTGGCGCTGAGGACACTGAAATTCACCAGATGCCTGATGCCGAACTGAAGCAGCATCACCCCCACGAAGAGGCGCATGAACAAGCGGGCGAGATTACTGTAAGTGTAGCCCGAGAGCTTTATGAAGCAGTTGACAAGCGGGGAGTTATACCAGCACATATCTATAATTATCGTTCAGAAAAAAGTTTTTTTAGGGAGATGGCATCCTTGCCGGGCGGCATAAGAAGGATGTGAGGGGTCAGCGTTTCTTCACCTGACGCATCACATCGAGCACCTGATTGATGGTAAGATGCTTGAACCGGAGATTATGCCGGGCGTCGATGATGTAGAAATCGGGGGTACCGTTGCGCAGGTCAACCACCAGGTCGGCATCGGGGTTGGCGGCCACGGTCCATGTGGAGGGGTAATCTTCCACTGACTTGCGCCAGGCCTCATCAGGCTCGGTAAGGGAGATTGACACCACCTTGGCCCTACCCTCTTTGATAAGCTCGGTGGTGGAGACATCGGCGTCGAGGCGGATCTTGGCCAGATTGCAGTCAGAGCAGTCAGGGTCATTGAAGAACACCACCAGCACCTGGGCGGAGTCGTTGGCGAGATTGCCGGCAACACCCTCGCGTGTGGTGTAAGGGAGCGCAGCGGCCGGATGGCCCATCAAGGAGTTCTCAAGCACGGTGAGATGGTGGGCGAAACGCGCCTTTTGGGCTTTCTCCACTTTCTTATTGTTGACCACAGCCTTTGCAAAGGGTATGTAGAGTTCATCTACCCACACCTCGGCGGTGTCACTGTAGAGGAGGCCTTCGGCACACTCGGCCAGAAACACCAGATCCTTGGGCTGTTTCTCAAGCTTTTTGGTGAGCTTATTAATCGACACGAGAGCTGAGTCAGCCGTGGCGTTACGCAGAATCGAGAGATAGACACCAAACTCGTTTGCCATCTTGCTTTTAACAGAGAAAGCCTTGCTCAACTCGCAGAAATCCCAAAAATGATTGGCCAGGAAGTCGCAGCGGCCCTGAAGAGTCTTTATAGAATCAGGGACCAACGGATAGGGGAAATATGTATCGGCCTTTGCCCCGAAACTGATGCCAAGGCAAAGTAACAGACCGAATATCAATCGTTTAAGTTTCATTGCTTATCGTAAGTATATTATTTTCCAATCACAAAGGTAACTAAAAACTCTCAATCCCGAAAAAAAGCAACGCAAAATGTTTTACCTGTCATCACAACGGAAACACAGCAGGTGGTCCAACCTCACAGTCCGTCAGCCATAATGCTCCCGCCATCCCGGCTCCACCCTATCCGCCATGGAGAGATTTTCAGGGATTTACACACTTATATTTACTCCCCGACTCCACAATTGTTCACCATATCATTATCATAACGAAAGCCCTTGCTGCCGGGTAGTTTAGCCGGTGGCAAGGGCTTTCGTTATGTCAAGTAGTGGAGACTCTCAGGAGTCTCTTAAAGGTAATATAAGCATCGGATTGCTTATATCGACCATCCCAAAGGGTTGAATCAACGCAGGATGTAGACGGCAAACGTCTTGGCCGGGAGGGTCGTGGACAGAGTCGAACCGCTTACCTGCAAGCCTGCTTCCTCGGGGACTATACGTGAAGGCTCAGCCAGAGTGTTCTCAGCCAATAGGTCGCCGTCGGGAGCGGAAAGGGTGATGACACGTGCGGAGGTGAGGGGTGATTTCTTTTTCAGACCGTCGAAACGGAGAGTGAGGGGGACCGGAGTGTCGGAGGTATTGGCTACTTTCACGATGTAGCAACCCGCTTGGCTGTCGACCACGGCACTCGCAAAGAGTCCGTGCTGCCCTTCGGCACCGGTGACCGGCTTCTTATCCATGGTGAGCGGAAGCACATTGGTTCCCTTATGGGTGGCATAGAGCTGCTGCACATAGTAACTGGCTGTGGCCACAGAGTTTAAGTTATCAAACCATATCATATCCGGACGCCACTGCCACCCTTCGACATGGGCGAAGAGAGGTGCATAAGTGGCCATGTGCACCACGTCGGCGTTGCGTTCAAGTCCGGTCATGAAAGCGGCCTCGAGGAGAGCTGCATTGAAATGATTCCACTTGCGACCTTTGCCGTGGCAGGCATACTCCCCGGCAAACACCTTGGGCCCCTTGCGGTCATAGTTGTCATAACGTGCCCCCTGGCTCAGAAACCACTCTTCGGGACGATAGAAATGCTCGTCGACCAGATCGGCTTTGAGCCTACGCATCTCCGGCCAGAGATAGTCGAACTTGTCGCCCTCGGAGCCAGGGCCCGACGAACCCACAATCTTGATGTCGGGATAGGCCTTGCGCATGGCCTCGATAAATGGCGCGAGACGCTCGGGGTACTCGGGCCCCCACTGCTCGTTGCCGATAGCGAGATAGCGGAGTCCGAAGGGAGCCGGATGACCCATCGAGGCACGCAGTGCTCCCCACACGGTGGTGGTGTCGCCGTTGGCAAACTCCACCAGGTCGAGGGCATCCTGAATATAGGGCTGCAACTCATCGACAGGCACATGTGCTTTCGGATCCTTGTTCTGATACTGGCAGACGAGCCCCACGTTGAGCACCGGAAGCGGTGCCGCGCCAATCTCCTCGGCCAGGAGGAAGTATTCGTAGAATCCGAGACCGTAGCTCTGGAAATAGTCGGGGAAATAGCGGTGGGGGAAGGTGTACTCCCAGCGGTTGCGGTTGAGAGGGCGGTTCTCCACCGGGCCGACAGTGTTTTTCCACTGGTAACGGTCAGGAAGCTCGGTGCCTTCCACTATACATCCGCCCGGAAACCGGAGAAGTCCGGGATGGATGTCGGCAAGTTTCTGCGCGAGATCTTTGCGCAGTCCGTTCTCATGCCCCTTCCAGGTGTCGGCCGGGAAGAGCGACACATGCTCGAGGTCGACCGCCTCGGGGGAGTCGAGAAATATACGCAGGCGCCCTTTGGCCACCGTCTCGGAAGGGCGGAGGGTGAGAGTGTATTTGCGCCACTCCTTTCCGTCGACGGCAAGGTCAGCCTTTGCCATCACCTGTGTCTCACCCATGGAGGCAGGATCAATAAGCTCGACCCTTATCTTCGACGTGCCTCCCGCGGGTGTGCGCGCCCACACGCTGAACCTATATTCCTCACCCACGCGGAACGCCACACCGAAGTAGCCTTCGTTGTCGAGGCCGGTGCGCTTCTCACGATGTCCGGGGTCAGAAAGGCGTACGTAATGGGGATTGCGCTCGAAGGGGGCACCCTCGGTTAACACCTCGACATTGCCGAAACTGTTCCAGCCCATGAGTGACTGCGGGAACTCAAAGGAGCGGTTCTTGACCATCTCGGCATAGAGGCCACCGTCGGCGGCATAATTTATATCTTCAAAAAAGAGACCATACATGGTGGGCTGCACCGGGGCACCGGGCTTATCGGCACGGATAACCAACTCGGCAGCCGAAACTGTCACGCCGGCGCCAGCGAGGGCCACGGCACATAACGAAATGACACGCGAAACAAGATTCATGGTAAAACGTCGGGAGGATGATAAGATTAGTTTTCGGGGATAAAGTTACACAATTTTTCCGCAAAATCGGAGAATATCTACATCTAATACCCCTGCAAGGTGTCACCACACCCAACCGGAAGCCGAATTTTTCATCACAACCAGGTCGGCAAGCGGGATAATGGAAGCGCTGGAAACCGAAAAACGGAGAAAGGCAATGAAATGCGATAAAGTCAACACTAACGACACTAAATCGCGACAAACATATCGCGCATAAGTCGACAAATCACCAATTAAGTTAAAAAGTATTTCGTAAACACCCCTAAAAGTTAACGTAGGTTAAAGATTTTGGGGGGGTAATTTTTGATGTACATTTGCAACACCTTCGTGTAAAATCCGCAACAGAAGCGTCGCATTTCACACTACAAAGTTACAAATTCTCTCACATAACCACTACACATGCCTATGTAAAAAAAGCTAAAAAATTACACCCTCCACGGATGCAATTTTTGCTATCCCTACCACTTTCCTTAGACACATTTTACACCACATTCCTTAGTCTGAAAGAAAATATAACAAATAACCAATTATTCAAAGTTATAACTTAATTCTATTTTTATGAACAAAAAATTCATCAACGGCCTCCTGATTGCCTCGCTTCTCGTTGGCACAGCAGGTAGCCTTACCTCCTGCAAGGACTATGATGATGACATCGACAATCTGCAGACCCAGATTGACGGTATCAATCAAGAAATAGCCAAGATCCAGGGGCTCATCGAGAAAGGTAGCGTCATCACCAACGTGACCTCCTCAAACGATGGCATCGTTATCACACTCAGCAATGGCGAATCCTACACCATCACCAATGGTAAGAACGGCGCCAACGGCACCGTATGGACTATCGGCGCCGACGGCTACTGGTACTGCGACGGTGAAAAGACCGACCACCTTGCTCAGGGACCCAAGGGTGACAAGGGTGACCAGGGCGATAAAGGTGACAAAGGCGACCAGGGTGACAAAGGTGACCAGGGCGATAAGGGTGACAAGGGCGACCAGGGCGAACCCGGAACTCCCGGCACATCCGGTAGCGGCACAGCAGGCGAACAGGGTCCTGCCGGCAACTACTATGTACCCAACCCCGAGACCAAGACTTTCTGGCTCTATGACGGCGCTACCAACCAGCCCATCAAGGATACCGGCATCTCATTCCTCGGCACTGTCGAAGGCATCACTGCTGTCGACAACGGTGACGAAGTTCTCCTCTTCAACGTTGATCCCAAGAATCCCGACCAGTTCATCCGCATCTCCAAGAGCAGCGCTCTCAAGAGCATAGTCCTCATCCCCGAGCTCTATGCCGACGGTATCGAGACTGTGGAATACGAGTATAACTCATTCAATCCCTGGGAAACCACACCCGGCGAGATCAAGAACACCAACGGCTACAATGGTGCAGTTTGCACAGTTCTCTCTAAGCCTGAAGTGTGGAACTACTCAGCACAGGAACCTGATGCAGTTGTATTCAACCCCATCAAGACTGTCGAATATCACCTCAACCCCTCATCGGCTTCTGTAAAGGCCAACCAGGTGACTCTCATCTCTGACGACGTAGAGACAATCTCACGCGCATCCGCATCTGAAATCAAGAAGGAAGACTCAGCCTTCTCAGTCAAGGACGGTATCATGACAGTGGGCTTCTCGGCCAACGGTCCTGAAATCATGACCAAGGCTGACGGCATGGCTTCAATCTTCGCCGCCCAGGTACGCGTTAACAACGCCAACAGCGCAGCTCCCGACACCACTATCACTTCGGACTACGCTATGCTCTACGCTTCGAAGATCGTACCCCAGAACATCGCCTTCAACAATTCGGACGCAAACGGTGACAACTGCTGGTATGACAACGACAAGAACACCAAGGGTGACCACCTCTACACCACAATGCTCAACGCTATCAGACGCGCACCCAATGTGGAAGTGGAATACACCGGTTCTATCGATCTTTCACAGCTCGAAATCCACTACAACTGGTACACCAACACCAAGAATGCAGTGACTCACGGTGTTTGGAACTACGGCGACGAAAAGGCTTACGGTCTGCACTATGACTACGCCCTCGTTGACTACACCAGCGGCAGCAACCTAACTTCTGAAAGCAAATATTGCAAGCTCGACGGTTCGGTACTCACTCCCTACGCTGTTAACGCACAGGGTGAACCCGAATACAAGAACGGTATCGCATCAGTAGGTCGTCAGCCTATCGTACGTGTACGTGTTCTTGACGAAAAGGGCAATGTGGCTCTCGTCGGCTTCATCAAGGTACAGATTGTCAAGGAAGTTGACTTCAAGGTTTCACCCATCATGAACCTCGGTGAATCTAAGTTCGGCTGCGACGGTGACACCAAGACTGTAACCTGGGCTCAGGTTTCTGACTATCTGCTCCAGACCACCGCTTCAGCTTCCAAGCAGGAATTCGAGAACGACTATTATCTCGCCGGAAACTGGAACCAGGATCTCCAGCGCATTGAAGCCATCCAGTACATCCGCTCAGAGGTTGACGGTAAGGTAAGCTTCACCCCCGCAAGCGCTCTCCAGACCATCGGCGTGGTAGTTGCGAAGGATGACTCATGGGGAAGCACCACAACCAACGTGCTCCGTTGGGAACTCTCTATCGACGCTCAGCAGGCTATCTACGAAATGGCTAACCACACTACCACTATCTATGTAGCTTATATCCACAACGGCCAGTCAGAGCTTTACGCTCCCATCTATGTGCCCCTCCAGGTTACCATCACCAAGCCTGTAGGCCACGTGACCACCAAGGTTAAGGCTAACTGGATGCGCAACGAGTCAGTAGCTATCCTCAACGTTCCCCAGCCCACCAACGGCAAGAACCCGACTCCCTACACCACTGACCTCAACGAGTCATGGGCTTACGGTAACGGCAAGAACATGCCTAACTTCAACCCCACTGACAAGTATGCTTCATACACCCCCGCCATCCTCGCTAACCAGAACGGCACAAACGGTGGTTACAAGTATTACTTCACTGCCGGCAACCGTCGCCAGATGGACGGCTACCAGTTCATGGTTGAGAACACCACAGCTCCTTGCCTCATAGAAAACGGCGGCATCTCTGTAGCTGACATGGGTGACCACGCTCTCCTCGTCAACGGCAACGACAATGAAGGTAGCGAATATGACAACACTGCCCTCTATGCCCGCAAGGAAGGTTCAGCAACAACTGCCGACTGGGAACTCATCGCCGAAATCGACCAGGCTACCGGTAAGATCACTTACCAGGAGAACGACCTCGCCAAGGAACTCCTCAACAAGTATGCTTCTAACGGCAACGGTCTCGACCGCACCAACGCTAAGCTCTTCGCCGAAATCGGTATCTGCGCTTACTCACCCTGCGGTGTAGCCCTGAGCCTCGACAACGGTACTTATCCCGCTTACTTCCTCCGTCCGATCAACGTTTACACCAAGAACGCAACATTCACCGACGCAACCGCCAACGGTTCGGAAGTAGCTGTTTCAGGTCTCTTCACCTTCGACGACTGGCGCGGTCAGAGCTTCACCGGTAACGAATGGCTCCTCGCTTACTATGACGTGAAGTCAATCACCATCAAGCTCTCAGAACTCACCTCTAACGCTGTTGACGGTGTGAACTTCACCAAGCTCGAAGATGTCACCAGCTCATTCTCAATGAAGGACGGCAAGACAGTACGCACAATCGCCTGGACCGAAGCTGACATCAACTCAACCAAGTCGTCAGCCGACAAGACCAAGTTCAACAATGCTCTCGGTACTATCGTGTACAACAACCAGAAGATCACTCGTCAGACTTTCAATGTGAAGATTCCTGTTGAGATTGAATACTACTGGGGTACTATCACCGCCGAGCTGACCGCTACTGTCAACAACACTCTGACTCCCAAAAACTAATCCGGGAAACAGGACAGTAACATAAACCCACTCAGGGAAGGAGGGGTTGGATCTCCCCTCCTTCTCACTCATAAACCCTTTATACTTATAGCTAAGTTAATGATGAAGACTACAAAATATATTTTAGCGACGGCGCTCCTTTCGTCAGCCCTCTTCTTCAGCGCATGCGGAGGTAAGGACGGGAGCAAATCCGAAGCCTCCGACCAGGAGCTGCCCTATCAGGAAAGGGTGGACAAATATATAAAGTCGCTCACAGCCGCCGACACCACTGAGGTGCTTACTCTCTGCTCATCGTTCCTGACTGAACTTCAGGACGGACACGTTGACGAGGCCGCACGCTCTCTATACCAGGTGGATTCTCTGGGACAGGCCCGCCCGGTCACCGAGAAAACCATCCAGTCGTTGCGACGCCGGACACGCCTGTTTCCAGTGGTGAGCTATAGTTTTGAGGAGATGTCGTTTTTCCTTCCTCTGGAGAACACAGTAACCTATAAAGTCGTCTTCCGTCAGTCGACACCCCCGGCCACGATGGGCTGGGGATTCCGGCCGGTAAAAATCGACGACAAATGGTATCTGACTCTCCTGGAGGCTTCGAAAAACTGACTTCAGATATAAAAAGAAACTATCAAGTCAAAAGAATGTGAATTCTATAGACAAGGAAGTACGTAAGGAAAGGCAATACTAACATAGCCAACAATCAATCCCGACTGCGGGCTACTGTGAAGTAGCCCGCAGTTTTTCAATATCGCAACTGACATCAATTTTAATATCACTACATTACCAACTATTTATGAAACGATTATTAACCTTAGCTGCGGCAGCCATCGCGCTATCGTCAGCACCTCTGGCGGCCCAGGACTCCGCCGAGCCCCAGCTTAAACTCGTCACCCCCGAGCAAGTTGTATTCTCCCCCTACTGGTTCGGCCAGATCCAGGCAGGAGCCGGAATGACCGTGGGTGAAAACGATTTCGGCAAACTCATCTCGCCGGCGGCCGCCGTCAACGTGGGCTACCGATTCTCACCCTCGTTCGGACTGCGCATCGGTGCATCGGGATGGCAGGCAAAAGGGAGCTGGGTCAACCCTCGTTATGACTACAAGTACAATTACATCCAGGGCAACCTGGACGCTATGCTCTCGCTCACAAACCTGTTCTGCGGATTCAACCCCACGCGCACACTCGACTTCTACGCCTTCCTTGGTGTAGGACTCAACAACGCGTTCAACAATGACGAAGCTGTCGACTTCGCGGCAAAAGGCTATGACCTGGAATATCTCTGGGACGGCCACAAGCTCGGATTTGCAGGACGCGGCGGTCTGGGTGTCGACATCCGCCTCTCCAACTATGTAGCCATCAACATCGAGGCTAATGCCAACGGCCTTTCTGACCACTGGAACTCGAAGTATGGCGATAACATCGACTGGCAGTTCAACCTGCTGGCAGGCCTGACCGTGAAGTTCGGCAAAAACCACAAGGTGATTCCCGCCGTTTATGAGGAAATCATCCCCGAACCGACTCCCGCTCCTGCCCCGGAGCCCGAACCGGCACCTGCTCCCGCTCCTGCCCCTGTGGTCAAGAAGGTAGAGCCCATGACTCAGAATATCTTCTTCCTCATCAACTCTGCCCGCATCCGCGAGGAGGAAATGGCCAAGGTGAACGCCCTGGTCGAGTATATGAAGGCTAACCCCGAAACCAACGTGACCGTGACCGGATATGCCGACAAGGACACCGGTACCCCCAGCTACAACATGGAACTCTCTCAGCGCCGTGCCGATGCCGTCAAGGCCGCCCTTCTGGTGTCGGGCATCGACTCCAACCGCATCCTTGAAGAGGCCGAAGGTGACACCGTGCAGCCTTTCACCATCAACAATGAAAACCGCGTGGTCATCGCCATCGCCAAGGAATAAGAGACTGGCAGTTCAGACCTTGACAGACTCTTAATTTGTAAAATAGTACCCCCCGCCGCAAGGCAATCCCGGCCGGAAGCTTGGTTTTTAGACCAACCTCCCGGCCGGGATGATTTTTGGTGCGTAGCGCGGTGATTATTTCTTGCAGCACGAAGGGGCCTCAGCCTCTTTCTTGGCTTTGCAGCAGTCACCGGAAGCTTTGGTGCAGTTGCGGCTCTCCTTGGCGCACTCGGTGGAGCTGTTGCACTCCTTGCCATGCTTGCATGCCGAGCCTTTGGCCAGTGCGGGGGCCGCAGTGTAGCCAATCTTCTTGAAAGCAGCCTCGATTTTCTCCACATTGGTCTTGCGAGTGTCGAATTCGATGGTCACGAGCGAGTCGGGAGCAGCAGCCTCGATGGCACGGATACCCTTCTCAAAACGGAGGTTCGACTTGATTTTGCCCTCGCAGTTGGCGCAATGCATGGGAGGATTCACACGGAAGCACACGGTGGTGTCGCTGTCCGACTTGGCTGAAAGGCCGAGCGAGCAAGCGGCAACGGCCATAAGAATGAGCAATTTTTTCATCTCTGTTGTTTTTTTGTTTTAGTCAGTTAGTTTAGTGATATTGAAACGGAATCCGGCATAGACGACGGCTCCGTGGAGAGGTCCGTAAATCATAGTGGCGTCAAAGTCGTTGCCCCAGGGGTTGGAAGCATCGATTATAGGATTCTTCTGCTTGTAACCGGTGAGGTTTTCACCCCCGATGTATACTGCCCAGTGACGGAAGTTGCGTGTCACCTGTAGGTTGAGCAGGCAGTAGGTGTTGAAGCGCGGGTTCCATGACGAGACACCTGACGAGGTCACATAAGGAGCAGGCATGCGGCCACCTCCGTTGATCGAGAGGGTGGCATCAAACTGCCATATGCCCATCATCGGCGCATAGCCCACCGAGAGGAGCCCCTTGGAGCGCGACGTAAGCGGTTTCTGCTCCATCCCTCTGCCGTAGTCCGACTTCACGTCCGTCAGACGGTAGGCAGCCGTGAGAGTCAGGTCACGTATCACCTCGGCTGTGACCTCCGCCTGTAGAGTGTGGCTGCGCGAACGTCCGTGCATTCCGTAGATGTAGACGGCATGCGGATCAAGATCGAAGTTGACACAGAGTTGGCGGCGGAAATCGGTGAAGAAGTATTCCAGGCCGAAAGTGAACTTACGCGAGGCGATATATGGCGAGTATGTCACACCGGCTCCGTAGTTCCAGGCCGATTCCTGCGGAAGTTTCGAAGCGATATTGATGGTGCGCGATGAAGCAAGGAGGTAGTTGAGTTCGGCAAGCGGATGGGGCGTACGGTAACCTTTGCCTGCCGACAGGTTCATCGACCAAAGGTCGCTCGGGGTCCATCTCAGGTGGAGACGAGGGGTGAACATCGACCCGTAGAGCGAGCTGTGGTCATAGCGCACACCGGCCATGGCTATGAAGCGCGAGTCAAGGTTGAGAGTGTACTGCATATATGCGCCGGCCACCCCTTCATGCTCGTTGTCGCGGATACGCGGGTCAGTGGCCGATTGGGTGAGACGGTAGCGCTGCGCATAGTAGTCATAATTGAAGCTGAATCCGGCCGAGAGGGCATGCAGGGAGTTCCACTTGCGTTCGAACATGAGCGAAGCATAGGCCTCGCGCTGGTCCACGTCGTAAAGTTTCAGGCCGTAATCGGCATCCTGGTCGTGGAAAGAGCCTGAGAGGATAAGGGCGATGTTTCCGTCATTATCCCGGTCAAAGATATATGCGTTTTTCGTGAATACCTCGACACGGCGTGTATCGATATCTATCTTATAGAGGGGCATAGACGACGATGCTGAGGTGTGGTGATGTGTATCCTGACCGCTCCTGCGTCGCTCGGCCAGAAGTTTCACGGCAAGCTGGAACACATAGTTGCTCGAAAGATAGGCCCAGCGGTTCATGGCCGACAATTGGCTCACGCGCGGCATATCCATGAATCCGTCGCCGTTCTCATCATGGCCGGCAAAGGAGTGCTCTCCGTGTAGCAGCAGAGCCCCCGACCACTTGTCGCCCATATGGAGATTGCCGTCGGCATTGACCTCGACCTTGCCGAGATGGTCCACGTAAGCGTTCACCGACAGCGATGGGTCGAGCTGGGGTTTCTTCATCTCCACGTTTATCTGACCGCTGATCGACTCATAGCCGTTCTTGACCGAGCTTGCACCCTTCGACACCTGGATTGACTGCATCCAGGGGCCGGCCACGTAGCCCAGACCGAATGGCGAGGCGGCGCCACGGAAATTCGGGATATTCTCGGTGAGCATCTGGACGTATGTCCCGGAGAGCCCGAGCAGCTTTATCTGACGCGCACCGGTGGCCGCATCGCTGTAGCTGACATCCACCGATGGATTGGTGGTGAAGCTCTCACCCAGGTTACAGCAGGCGGCACGTGTGAGTTCAGAGGCAGATATAAGTTCAGTATGAGTGGCCACACCACGGAGTTTGCTCACCCCTGCGCGTGCCCTCAACACAACCTCGCCGAGAGTTTCGGTTTCGTCAGGAATAGTGTCGGCAGCGACGGTGTCGACCTGAGTTTGCGGATAGGCAACGAGCATGGTGCCCGAGGCAAAAGCCAGAGCAATTAATTTTTTCCTTATTGTCATAATAATGTTTTTCCGGGTGCAAAGTTACATATTTTTCCCGAGTGAACCCCGAATGTCTACAAATAACAGATGCAATCCCATGACGTCACTGATATTAACGGCCACCTTATTTATATATTGTGTCCGGGCGCTCATATTACTCTCTTTTTTACACCTTGCTCTCCTTTCCGCACCATCCACACATCCATCACCCGGATCAGCTAAATAAAAAACGGCTCCACATGGCGCTTTTGTGTGGAGGAATGTGTAAATTTGCCAAAAAGATCACCATCATGACCGTCCAGCCAATATCACTCGAGGAATTCACCTCGCGCCTCTCGATGCTCATCTCCACCGCGCCGTCACTCCGCAATGTATGGGTCACAGCCGAAACCTCCGACCTGCGCCGGAGCGGACACTGCTACATGGAGCTCGTACAGAAAAATCCTCACACCGGCGAACCTGTGGCACGCATGAGGGCCACCCTCTGGCGGTCGGCTCTCGCGCGCATCGATGCCGACTTCTACATGGCCACCGGACAGCGCCTCGACAGCGGCATGAAAGTGATGGTGCAGGTGTCGGCCAACTACCATCCTTCCTACGGCCTGTCGGTCAACATCACCGACATCGACCCCACCTACACCCTTGGTGACCTCATGCGCCTGCGAAGGGAGATAATCGAACGCCTGCGCCGCGAAGGAATCCTGGAGCAGAACCGTTCACTGCCGTGGCCCGATCTGCCGATGCGCGTGGCCGTGATTTCAGCCCCGGGAGCAGCCGGCTACGGTGACTTCATACATCAGCTTTTCAACTCCCCCGAGCACTTCCGCTTCAAGGCCTCCCTCTTTCCGGCAGTGATGCAGGGGGTGCAGGCCCCGGTGTCGATCATCAGGGCACTCGAGGAGGTGGCAGCGCAGGAAGAGGACTGGGACTGCGTGGTGATAATACGCGGGGGTGGAGCCACGTCCGACCTGGCCGCCTTCGAGAACTACGACCTGGCCGCCAATATAGCACTCTTCCCGCTCCCGGTCATCATAGGCATCGGCCATGAGCGCGACATCACCGTGCTCGACTCCGTGGCCAACATGAGGGTCAAGACACCCACTGCAGCCGCCGAATGGCTGATAGGACGTGCTTCGGAGGCTATGACCCGGCTCGACAACCTCGCCGCTGAGATCCACCACACCGCATCGGCCCTCCTGGCCGGTTCGCGAGAGCAACTCGCCTATATGGCAGCCCGCCTGCCCCACATCCCGGTCCGCGCTCTCGACAACGCCGGCTCACGCCTCGACCGCGCCCTCCTAAGCCTCACAGGCATCACCTCGCGACGCCTCGAACCCGAACGCACGCGCCTCCACCGCGACGCCGACAGACTCGCCACGCTCACCGAAAGCATCATCAAGCAGCGCCATACGCGCCTTGACTCCATAGCCGAGTTGATATCCGTACTCTCCCCACAGGCCACACTCGCCAGAGGATACTCCATCACCCGCCTCAACGGACATGCCGTAAGCTCTGTGGGGCAACTCTCACCCGGCGACGTAATCGAGACCACACTCCCCGACGGCACCGTCACCTCAAAGGTCACCCCTCAATAAATAATGTTAACTCCGGCCTCCTGAAGCCAACCACAGGGGGCCAAAGGGTGTTTATAGGGTATGTGTAACCCTTAACACCACAACATTATGAATTCAAACCAACAGAATATCGCCAACGCGGCAGGCGCCGTGTCGGCCGAAGCAGCAAAGGTCAGCGCACAGGCTGCCGAAGTAGCGGCAAAGGCCCAGATGAAAGCCGATAAGCAAGAAATCGAGGAGACCGCAGCCGAGGCTAAAGCCTCGATGAGCGAAACCCTCGCCAACGCCAAAGAGACCATCTCCGACAAGATGTCCGACGCCAAGGATGCTATTTCCGACAAGGTCGACGACCTCAAGGAGAAAGCCAATCCCCTCGTCGACAAAATCAAGTCAGGTGCCGCAAGCGCGCTCAACTCCATTGCCGACGCCGCGTCCAATCTCGCCGACAAGCTTGACTGACATCTCGACCACGGCTATAGAAATTCAACTCATACTCCTCTCTAATATCATAACCTCAATCGTAAAAGTCGCTCGGACAGAATCTCCATTCAGCCCAGGTGGCTTTTTATGCCGTAAAGCCTTCTTACCGACAAACCTGCCACCCTACTTTTTCCGGCTCTGACATTCTGTTGACATCCTCAATTTCTTCTGTTAATCTCCGTTAACTTATTGGCAAAATTTAATATTTATTACTACCTTTGCACACATTTTTTAAAAATACTTAAAATTTGCGCTTAACTACCTAATTTATATCTACTCATTTGAACAGGTAAGACCAATTACCCACACCTGTCTCACTCTTTCATGTGATTGTGTCACATAGTCTATTCTTATCATCATCTCAACACTCCTATGCAATTCAAATCTATTATTGCCTTCATGCTGCTTGGAGCTGCCGCGGTGACATCATGCACAGTCGACGAAATCCCTGTGCCCTCCGAGGAGCTTTACATGCGCGAATTCATCAAGGAATTTGGAGTCATAGCAGCCGATCATGACTGGAATCTGGCCCAGCACAGCTCTGTAACTGTGCAAACTTCAACTCCTACACATGTGAAAATCATCGCCGAAGTCAACGGCAAGCGTTATCTTTTCGCCGATTACCACGGAGTCGAAGGAACGAAGGAGATACCCTTCACCGTCCCTAAAGGTGTCAGCAACGTGATTGTACGCACCCCATCGCGCGACATACCCACCACCCTCGGCGCCAACGTCGATCTCCGCTCGGGCAGCCGTCTCGTGGCCGATCCTGAAAGCGAGGGCAACACCGGCATCACAGCCGAGCTCTGCACCGACCGCAACGACTGGATGGTGGTCCCCCTGCTCAACGCCACCGTGTTTACTCGCAAGATTCCCGAAAAGGTCTACAACGCTAACCGCGAGGGTGTCAATGTCGACTTCTCCTTCAAGTTCAACAAACACGACATCATAGTCCGCCCACTCTACTGGCAGACACTCCACCGCCACGAGTTCGGATTCTTCTATATCGACGACAATGGTGAACCTGTGCGCTTCCCCATCTACGACATGGAAAAAACCGACGAATGGTCGGAAGATCTCGTGCTCAGCTACGTGCAGTCGCAGTACAAAACCGTCGTGGTCGAAGACTTCGCCAACAATGAGACACTCATGGAATGCTTCGCCAACAATGGCATCAACGTTGTCAAGAAGGAAATCAACGGCAGAATATGGAATGTCCCCGAACTCGGGACCATGGACAACTTCGAAAAGCGCACATCATCCATCGACGACCGCAACATGACTCACGCCTGCCGTGAATACCTGGAAAAAATAGGCATAAAGCCCGGCGTGAAGGACGGAACCGGTTTCAACTACGTCTACCGTTGGATATTTACCGGTGAAGGCCCTTGGGACACCGACAAGGAGGTGAAAGTAGGACAGGATCTCCAAATAGACTATACATATTATAATTACGGCGACTGGAAAGCTTTCGGCTCCCAGACCGAGATGACAAGCGGTCTGCAACTCTATGACTACTTCTCGCTCGTGTCCAAAGGCATAAAGGTCCACTTCGATGACATCGAAAAGACCTATGGCGGCTACATCAAGACCGACGACGGCCGCTACCTCTACTCGGTAAGCTCCCTCAACGATAAAACACGCTGGGTACCCAAACCCGATGCCGTACCCACCTGGGACACTTCTAAGAACACATACGTGTATGATGACTCCGATTTCATGATCGACGAAGGCAAGAAAGCTTTCCGCGCCGCCACATGGGTAGGCACCAAATATAGCTGGCGCTACATGTCGTTTGAGGACGGACAGGCCGATGACACCAAGTACAACTCGGAGAGCTGCGACTTTGACATGCAGGACTTCGTCTTCCTCATCGACGGCCCCGCACCCGACTATGACAACCCCATCGAGGAAGTCGTGACCCCCGATCCCGATCCGGAACCATACATCTGGATTATCGCCGCCGAGGACCTTGGAGGGTCCTATGACTGGGACTTCAACGACCTCGTGGTAGGTGTCTCAACCCTCTCCTGCAAATGGGATGATGTCGACGACGAAAATGCGGCAGAATACACCGAAGTCACCATCCATCCTCTCGCATCGGGCGGTACGATGCCTATCTACCTCATGTACACCGGTCTCGCCTGCACCTCCAAGGAGGATGCTGCCACAGCCACAGAGCAAACCTACGTAGTGGGCCAGGAATTCCATTCATGGTTCAACCATCCCACCAACAAGGCAGTCAATGTCGGAGCCACAGCCGGCACAAAACACACCGGTACCCTCACGTTCCTCGTGCCTGGCAAATTCACACTCGCCGACACCCACAATCAGCACTACGACGGCACTAACATGGGTGGCTTCTGGGTTCTTGTGGACAAGAACGGCTCGAATGTCAACCTTTCAGGCAAGGGACAGCTCCACCCCATGGACGTAATCCCCGAAGGCCAGGGCATAACAGTAGTCACTGCTCCCGACCCCTCCAAGGGCGCCACTGCCCCGCAGATGATATGTGTGGAAAGCCACTGGCTCTGGCCCCGCGAATTCACCGACATCCGAAAAGCCTATCCCAAGGACGGCGGACGATTCGGATTTGAAAGCTGGGTCGACCATACCATAGCCGACGGCTCCTGGTATGGCGAAGGCAAGCACGAGACTAATTTCGTGGTAGGCCGATAAACCGTTGCCGCCATAGAGACTGACATTCTCAGCATAATTCTAACGATTCTCACAGTTACCCGGATTATATATGGTCCGGGTAACTGCTTTTTTGTTAAAAACCCACGATATTAACCATCTTTTGTTAACGCAAGTTAAATAATTTGGAAACGTATATTTTATTACTATTTTTGCAGATATTCTTGACTTTATACCGAAGAATAATCTAACCTACTTATTTCCTACATACGCTTTAACAAAGCAAATAATTAGGTACACCTGTCTTTACTAACCTGTGAAAATTTTTTCACCTAACTTATTCTTACCAATTATTCTCACACCAACCTATGCAATTCAAATCCACTATTGCATGTATACTTATAGGAGCCGTCGCCGTAACTTCGTGTACGGTCGATGAAATCCCTGTGCCCTCCGAGGAGCTTTACATGCGCGAATTCATCAAGGAGTTTGGAGCCATCGCATCGGATCATGACTGGAACCTTGCGCAGCACAGCTCTGTGACTGTTCAGACAGCCACCCCCACACATGTGAAAATCATTGCCGAAGTCAATGGCAAGCGTTACCTTTTTGCCGACTACCACGCAGTGGAAGGCACCAAGGAGATACCTGTCACAATCCCAAAGGGGGTCACCAACGTGATTGTCCGCACACCCTCGCGCGACATCACCACCACCCTCGGATCCTCAGTCGACCTCCGCTCAGTAGGCAGTAGAATTGTAGCCGACCCGTCAAGCGAAGGTCACTCAGGCGTCACCGCCGAGCTTTGCACCGACCGGGACGACTGGATGGTTGTGCCCCTGCTCAACGCCACCGTGTTTACTCGCAAGATGCCCGAAAAGGCCTATAATGCCCACCGCGACGGTGTAAGCGTTGACTTCTCTTTCAAATTCAACACCCACGATATCATTGTCCGTCCACTCTATTGGCAGACACTCCACACACATGACTTCGGATTTTTCTATATCGGCGACGACGGTAAACCAGTCCACTTCCCTGTCTACAAGATGGAGAAAACATCCGTTTGGTCAGAAGACCTCGTCCTAAGCTATGTGCAGTCGCAGGTCAAGGAGGTCATAATCACTGATTTCGCCAACAATCAAGATCTTTTGGAGTGCTTTGCCCACAATTCCATAGAGATTGTCGAAAAGGATCTGTACGGCACCCTATGGAAATTACCTGTCCTCTCGTCAACTGACAATTTCAAGGCCAGCACAACATCCCTGGATGACCGAAACATGACTTACGCCTGCCGTGAATATCTCGAAAAAATCGGCATCAAACCGGGCGTGAAGGACGGCACCGGCTTCAACTACGTATACCGCTGGGAATTCTGCGGCGACACAAGCTGGGACGACGAGGCGAAAAAAACCGCCTACAAGGACCTCAAGATCGTCTATACATATTATAATTATGACGACTGGAAAGCTTTCGGGACAAACACCGACATGGTCAGCGGCCTGACTCTCGACAGCTACTTCTCGCTCGTGTCCAAAGGCATAAAGGTCCACTTCGACGACATCGACAAGACCTATGGCGGCTACATCAAGACCGACGACGGCCGTTATCTCTACTCGGTCAGCTCACTCAACGAAAAGACACGCTGGGTGCCCAAACCGGATGCCGTACCCACTTGGGACGGCGCGAAAAACGCATACGTCTATAAGGATTCTGATTTCATGATCGACGAGGAAAATAAAGCTTTCCGCGCCACCACATGGGTCGGAACAAAGTACAGCTGGCGCTACATGTCATTTGAGGACGGCAAACCCGACGACAAGGTGTACAACTCTGAGAACTGCGACTTCGACATGCAGGACTTCGTATTCCTTATCGACGGCGCCGAACCTGATTATGACGACCCTGTAAAGGAGGTCGTGACACCCAAGGATGACCCCGATCCGGAACCATACATGTGGATTATTGCCGCCGAGGACCTTGGCGGATCCTATGACTGGGACTTCAATGACCTCGTGGTAGGTGTATCTACCCTCTCATGCATGTGGGACGGCGTGGGCAAGGACATCTCCGAGTACACCGAAGTCACTATCCACCCCCTCGCTTCGGGCGGTACGATGCCTATCTACCTCATGTACACAGGTCGCACCTGCACCTCCAAGGAGGACGCCGAGACTGCCACCGAGCAGACCTACGTTGTGGGCCAGGAATTCCACTCTTGGTTCAACCATCCCACCACCAAGGCGGTTAACGTAGGCGCCACAGCCGGCACAAGCCACACCGGCACAGTGACATTCCTCGTGCCCGGCGAGTTCACACTTGCCGACACGCACAATCAGCACTACAACGGCTCCAACATGGGCGGCTTCTGGGTACTCGTCGACAAGAACGGCTCGAATGTCAGCCTCTCGGGCGAAGGGCCACTCCACCCCATGACTACCATACCCGAAGGTCAGGGCATCACAACGGTGACCGCCCCCGATCCCTCCAAGGGTGCCACCGCTCCGCAGATGATATGCGTGGAAAGCCATTGGCTCTGGCCACGCGAATTCACCGATATCCGCAAAGCATATCCCAAGGACGCCGGACGCCACGGCTTTGAAGGCTGGGTTGACCACACAGTCACCGACGGCTCTTGGTATGGCGAGGGCAAGCACGAATCAAGATTCGTGACAGCCCGATGAGATAATCCTCTCCTCACTATGTCACACACTTCAACCTTGATTATATCTTAATCTGTAACATGCACTAAAAAACAGTAATTAGGTAAATCCCCGGGACACAGAGATTGCGTCCCGGGGATTTTTCATTATCTATGATACAAGATTTTGCGCTTAGGCCGGAGTTCACTCCGGAAGATACCGCAGTTCACAGAGATGCGATGGATCGAGGATAGCCTTCGCGGTGTCGGAAAGACGCTCAGGCGTCACGGCGCGGTAACGCTCCACTATCGAGTTTATATCCTCGCCGTGCATCTCAGCCATAGCCAGTGACTGCGCCCGGCTCAGATAATTCATCGCCGAGAAGGAGAAATCGCTTGCAAAACGGTTGATGACCCTCTGCACCTCATGCTGTCCAAGCGGGCAAGACCCGTCAGGACGCGTGGCCAAAGCCTCGGCCTGCTGCAACAGGAGCTCCTCGGCACGTCTGACCGTCGCCGGGGACGAGTCGGCTATCTGCGCCCTCAGCATCAGGAATCCCGGATCCTCGCTGCCTATTATCGACGAGTCGGCCGAGGTGAAAATATCATTGTCGAGAAGCAGATTGCGGTAGAAACGCGACGACCGGCCGGCCGCGAGTATATCGGTCAGCAAGTCACATTCTATGTACCCCTCCTTGCCGTAGCCCGGCATAGGGAAAGCCATAACTATCACCCCCTGCGGCACTTTGGCATGCACCTCGAGGTGTCGCGGAGATGTGACGAGAGGTTCCGCCGGATAGAGCCGAGGACTTATGGCGCGGCTCGGGATGTCGCCGAACCACTTCTCAACCCCCTCCTTCACCTCCTCAAGGGTGACATTGCCGCTGACGGCCAGGACAGCATTGTTGGGCGCATAGTGGTGATAGAAGAACTCCCTCACATCATCCTCGGTCACACGCTCTATATGGCTTATCTCCTTCCCTATAGTGGGATAGCGGTAAGGATGCGTTGTGTAGATGAGTCCGCGCAGACGGTGGGTTAGATCACCGTATGGACGGTTGAGATGAGTCTGTTTGAATTCCTCGATGACAACGTTGCGTTGCACCTCGAGAGCCTTGGGCGAGAACGAAAGGCCCAGCATACGGTCACTCTCAAGCCATAGGAGGGTCTCGAAGTTACGCGCCGGCGCCACATCATAGAAATTGGTGAAGTCATTGGAGGTCCAGGCATTGTTTATGCCTCCGGCCCGCTCCATCTCGGCATCGAAATCCGGGATGTTGACCGACCCGCCGAACATCAGGTGCTCAAACAGATGGGCAAGTCCTGTGAGATGCTCCTTCTCATCGCGCGCCCCCACATTGTAGAGCACGTTAAGAGCCACCATCGCCGTCGACGGATCATAGTTATGTATAACCCTCAACCCATTGGCCAGGGTAAACTTTGAGTATTCAATCATGACTCCAAAGTTATGAATTTTCAGCCAAACATCCTTGGTTTTTATCAAAACAGTGGTAATCCGCCACTATTCTGAACAAATTTTTAACAAAACACTTGGAAATATCAAATTATTCTGTGTATATTTGCACACAAGGAGTATATATGCCTTTTCCAACCAACGCATTACACGTTTCTTATTTACTAAAAAAATATTCTAATCACCATTAACCCCAAACACGATGAAAAATCTCGTTGAACAAATCGCTTCTCAGTTCGAAGCATTCGCAAAGGATGCCGCCGCTCAAGTAGAAAATGGCAACAAGGCAGCCGGTGCACGCGCACGTAAAGTATCTCTTGAAATCGAAAAACTTCTCAAGCAGTTCCGCAAAGACTCTATCTCTGCTGCGAAATAAAGATATTTACAACCACTGTACACTCAACGAGGCCGGTGCTTCCCTCCAGGGATTGCACCGGCCTCGCAGATTTAAAGCCTACCTCATTAAGAAAGTTAACATTTTTCTTTATGGGACAGGCTCTTATATATTTGCCTATATTAGCAAGCTCTTACCGACGCATCAAAATGGCATGTCAACAGCCATATCATGCTCCCGGCTCTACGGAGTGGGCTCAGACTTCTGTTTGGTCAAGCTCCTCGTCATATTTCTGGAACAGGAAGTCATTGTAGGGGAAGCGGGTGAGATGTATCTCCTTTGCGCGCTCATAGAGCATCTGCTTGAGCTCGTCGATGTTGGTCCCCTTTTTGGCCGAGATGAACACACAGTCGTGAGGCAGACGTGTCATCCACATACGTTTCAGCTCATCAAGCGATATGTTCTCGCGTGTGCGCGGAGTGAGGTCATTCTCATCCTTGGGTGTGTAGGTGAAAGCATCAATCTTGTTGAACACCATGATCATGGGCTTGTCGGCACCACCGCACACCTCACGCAGAGTCTTGTCCACCACCTCGATTTGCTCCTCGAAGTTGGGATGTGAGATATCCACCACATGCACCAGCAGGTCGGCTTCGCGCACCTCGTCGAGGGTTGATTTGAACGAGTCGACAAGGTGGGTGGGAAGCTTGCGGATAAATCCCACAGTATCGGTCAGGAGGAAGGGGAGGTTGTCGATTATGACCTTGCGCACCGTGGTGTCGAGAGTGGCAAACAGTTTGTTCTCCGCGAAGACATCGCTTTTGCTCAACACATTCATGAGTGTCGACTTGCCGGCATTGGTATAACCCACGAGGGCCACACGCGTCAGTTTGCCACGGTTTTTACGCTGCACTGACTTCTGCTTGTCGATAGCACGCAGTTCCTCCTTGAGATGCGAGATCTTGTCGAGGATTATACGACGGTCAGTCTCTATCTGAGTCTCACCGGGACCACGCATGCCGATACCGCCTCGCTGACGCTCCAGGTGAGTCCACATACGCGTAAGACGCGGAAGCAGATACTGGTACTGTGCCAGCTCCACCTGCGTCTTTGCATTGGCTGTGCGGGCGCGCTTGGCAAAAATATCAAGGATCAGACTGGTGCGGTCAAGAATCTTGACTTTGAGCTCTCGCTCTATATTCAACACCTGTTTGGATGTGAGGTCATCGTCAAAAATGGCCATCCCTATATCATTGTCCTCTATATATTCGCGGATTTCATCAAGCTTACCCTTACCCACGAATGTGCGCGGATTAGGATAGTCGAGCCTCTGCATGAACACCTTCACTGTCTCAGCCCCGGCCGTGTCGGCGAGGAAGGCAAGCTCGTCAAGATACTCCTTGGCTTTAGCCTCGTTCTGCTGCACGGTTATGAGTCCGACCAGGACGGCGCGTTCGGTAACTTCTTCGTTGAGTATATGGTCTATCATAAATATAATTGATTCGGTTGGTGAGTGGTTAAATCACTCACAAAGATAACAAAAATCCCCATAGAGTTTCCTCTATGAGGATAAAAATATCTTCAAAAGGCGGTTAGAGTCAATCTCCTCCAGTGACAGCCACTGGATCAGGCCACTGCCTTATGCTTGCGGATCACTGACGAGAGACGGATATTGGCAACCACCCATAGGGCCACGTCGAGCACCACTATCACATTGATGTTGAGGAATGTGGAGAGCCACACATTGAGCAGCGTGAACAGTACTGAAGCCGACACGATGCTCACCATGGCACCACGCGGTTTCATGCCGGCGGCAAGGAGCTTGTGGTGGATATGGCTCTTGTCGGGAAGGAACGGATTGCGGTGCTGGCGCAGACGCAGCATATACACACGCACCACGTCGAAACAAGGGATGATGAGAGGTGAGAACGCGAGCACCACGGGGTCGATGTCGATATGGTGTCCCACCGGATGTGCGGTGAAGAGCTTGATACCCATTATCGAGAGTATGAGACCGATGGTGAGCGAACCGGTGTCACCCATGAAAATCTTACTGTGCTTCTGCACGTTGCCGAACACATTGTAATAGAAAAACGGCACGAGGACGCCGAGAGTGGCAAACGCGATGCAGGCAAGAGCATATTCACCTATTATCAGGAACGACACGCCGTAGATTATCGTGGCTATCGAGCTCAGGCCCGAGGCCAGACCGTCGATACCGTCGATGAGATTGATGGCGTTGATGAGGAACACTATCACGAGAGCAGTGAAAGGCACTCCGAGCCAAGGCGATATGTCATAAATGCCGAAGATTCCACCGATGGTGTCAAACCACGCACCGCCGCATATCAGCATTGCGGCACAGATGATCTGCACCACGAATTTGGCTATATAGCGGATACCGATGAGGTCATCGGCAATACCCACAAGGTAAAGAAGCTGAAGAGCGCAGAATGATGCTATCATCAGAAGTCCCCTGTCGAAAAAGGCAATGGGGAAATCGACATAGCCGAACATGATGTTACCTCCCAGAGTCAGAGCTATCGAAAGCAGTATCACTGGCTCGAAAGCCATACCACCCAGACGAGGGATAGCACCTTTGTGGATTTTTCGCTCGTCCACCTCGTCGAACAGATTACGGCGATAGGCGATTAATAGAATCTGAGGGATGAGCACCCCGGCCATCAGGACGCACAATGAGAAGATAATCAATGAGTTCAATATCCAATAAGACATCATAAGAATAACTCTTCGAAATAAGTTTTTTAATTGCAGACCATTCTTTCGGATGGCATTTCATTTGCTGTATATCCAATCAAAGTCAAGAAAGAATTTTACCCGAAATGACCTATACGTTGCAGAATAGTCCTTTTTACGGAAAAGGAAAATAAAGCGTGTGTTGCGGAAAAGAATAGCTATAAGAACTCCGGCCGACGAAGCAAAACGGTTACACAAACTCCATCATGTAGATTTCACCGCCGGGTGGAGAGCCCTGACAACGAAGTAACACAGAAAATACGCAAACAGAGAGCAAAAGGTAAGCGAAGCCAGCAAACACGTACCTTTCATAAGAACGTTTCGACGGCAAAGTTACACTTAATTTTTAAAAAATGCAAAATCCACGACACTTATTTTAAAGAAATTTAAGGAGACAACCTCACTGTTCACAAACCGGATTTTTCTGTCATTTTTAGGCAGTTTATGTGGCATTTATGCGGAGAATGAAGATTTTGTTGCTAAATTTGCACTCTCTATACACCCAGAAAATCACCATGCGACACCTCATCACATTAACCATGCTGGCATTGACAATGCTGTTGCTCCCCGCCACGGCCCACTCACAGATTGTCAGCATAAGCAACGACGATGTCAATAGCGACAGCATCCGGGAGGCATTCGACCGAGGTCCGTATTTCGGCCTCTACAAGGACAATTACTTCATTTTCGGATGCCCGGTTGGCCAGGGAATCCGCAGGGACAACACAAATATAAAATTTCAGATATCGATTGCGCAGCGTCTCACGCGCAGCACCCTGCCGTTCGGCACATACCTCTTCCTGTTCTATTCCCAGAAGTGCTTCTGGAACGTGCTCGAAAACTCCATGCCGATGACCGACCTCAACTTCAATCCGGGCATCGGACTCACCAAGCCACTCTTTGTCAAGAACCGCTACGTGGGCAAAATCAACCTCATCGTGGAGCATGAGTCAAACGGACGCGACGGAACAGCCTCTCGCTCCTGGAACAAAATCAGCCTCGGAGGAAGCATCATGATCGACCCACAGATAGTGGTCCATGGAAAGTTCTGGCTGCCGATTGTCGACGGCGCCGAGAACCGCGACATCCTCGACTACTCCGGCATCTACCAGATGGGCACAAGCTTCATGTCGCAGAACGGCCGATGGGGATGCGCCGTCACTCTGGTGAAACGTAAAGGTTGGAAGCTCAACTACAACACCATCCTCGAGCTCAATTACCGCATCTTCAAACGCGACAACCAGTATCTCTTCCTCCAGTACTACAACGGTTACGGCGAAGGGCTCCTCGCCTACAAGGAGTTCCACAGCATGCTGCGCCTCGGCATCGTCATCAAGCCGAAACTTTTCAGCGACTACTAAAAAATCCGGTATGCGTCCGCTGTCGCGCCCGGTTCCCGGACAAGGGTAAGAGTCAGTGGACGTAATCAAGTTTGACCACCACTACCCTTATCTCCTCCGACTGCCCGCCGGTAGCCACCTTGGCTATGTGCCAGTCAGAAGGGAAGAAAAGGATGAAACGCCCCGGGGTGGAGTTGAATTTCATAGCCTTGGACACATCGTAAGTATAACGCTGCACATCAGGCTTATAGTCACCGCTGGGTGTCGATGACTCATGGTCAAGCAGCACGAAACCCTCCGTGCCTTTCACTACATACTGGAAGTCGATATGGTCGCGGTGCGACTCAGTCTTGCGCTTCTCAAGCGGCTCATTTTTAGAATCCTGAATTGACACGGTAAGATTCGAGCCCTCTATGGGATGCTTACCGGCAGGAAGCGCGGTCAGATCATTTGCCGCGAGCCACTCGAACATGGCATCCCACTGCTCACGGTTGCGTTCATACTGAGAGCGGAATTCCTCGAGATCGGTCGACACGTCAGGGAGCGCATCGAACCCATTGCTCCACGAGCGGGAGAGAGTCCACTGACGGGCATCCGGAACTGTCTGGGTGTCGGTAGCCTCGGCGACGCATGTCATGGCGGCAAGGCAGCCTAATGTCAAAAGCAACTTTTTCATCTTCATGGTTTATTAGCGCCCCAAAAGTACAAAAAAATCCCCGACTTCGCCATCTTATCGCACCGAAACCGCACCGCCATGCACACTGACCGCAAATTATTCGTCTCCATTAAGCTTCTTCTGCAAATTATTTACTATATTTGCAGTCTATGCGATTAGTAATCCAACGAGTCACCAACGCTTCAGTCACCATAGCAGGGACCCTTCACAGCAAGATTGGCCCCGGGCTCATGGTGCTCGTGGGCGTGGCTGAAGGTGACACCCCCGACGATGCCCGATGGCTCGCAGCGAAGACTGTGGCCATGAGGATATTTTCCGACGACGCCGGCGTGATGAACCGCTCCGTAGCCGATACGGCCGGAGAGATTCTTGCCGTCAGCCAGTTCACACTCAACGCCTCCACGCGCAAAGGGAACCGCCCCAGCTACATTCACGCCGCCGGTCATGATCTCGCCATCCCCCTTTACGAGCTTTATTGTGAGGAATGCAGCCGCATCTTAGGCCGCCGTGTGTTGAAAGGCGTCTTCGGCGCCGACATGCAGGTCAGCCTGGTGAACGATGGGCCTGTCACGATTGTTATAGATTCAAAACTCCGTGAATAGCAGCGAGTTAATCTTACCCAACAAGATTTAATGATTATTAAAACCCAACCCCATATTTTTTAACATCCATGCAGCTTCCCCACACCCCTGACGACTCTTTGTCGCTCCGCCAGATGCAGGCGGCGGTCGACCACTGGATTACGACCGTGGGCGTGCGATACTTCTCGCCGCTCACCAACATGGCTGTCCTCACCGAGGAGACAGGAGAAGTGGCACGGATAATGGCGCGAAAATTTGGTGACCAGTCATTCAAACCCGGCGAGACCGACGACCTTGCTGACGAACTCGCCGACGTGATGTGGGTGCTCACTGCCATTGCCAACCAGACCGGCATAGACCTCACAGAGGCGTTCAGAAGGAACATCGAGAAAAAGACCGCACGTGACGCCACTCGCCACCGGCATCTGGCCGACACCGAATGACACGGAGCCACCTCCACCTTTCCAAAACCGTAATAACCCTTTTATTCAATTCTAATTATAAAATCACAAAAACTAATCATCATGGATAAATACCAGCAGGCTATAGCCGACAGCCGCGTGATCACCGACGATGCAGCGGTGGCCGCAAAAGTACAGGAAATACTTGAAAAGCACCTCGACGAGAACCGCAAGCCCGAAGTGCTAAAACAGATATTCAACTCTATCGACCTCACCACACTCAAGTCAACCGACTCTCAGCAGTCAGTGGCCAACTTCGTTGAACGCGTCAACGCATTCGAACAGGAACACGGCGACCTCCCCAACGTTGCAGCCATCTGCGTTTATCCCAACTTCGTGCCCATCGTGCGCACCGTGCTTGAGTGCAGTGACGTGGATATCGCCGCCGTTGCCGGCTGCTTCCCCTCAGCCCAAAGCTTCATCGAAGTCAAAGTGGCCGAAATCGGCCTTGCCGTAGAAGCAGGAGCAGATGAAATTGACATCGTGTTCGGTCTCGGCGACTATTTCGACAAGGACTACGAAGAAGTATGCGACCAGATTTCAGAGATGAAACATTCTTGCCGCAATGCCATCATGAAGGTCATTCTTGAGACAGGCGCACTGAAAACAGCCGAAAACATCCGCAACGCCTCAGTGCTCTCGCTCTACTCCGGAGCCGACTTCCTCAAGACCTCGACAGGCAAAGAATATCCCGGTGCATCACTTGAAGCCACTTACATCATGTGTGAGTGCATCAAGGAATACTTCGAAAAGACAGGCCGTATGGTCGGCTTCAAGGCTGCCGGCGGCGTTTCAACCACCGAAGAGGCTCTGCAGTACTACACAGTGGTCAAGGCTGTCCTCGGCGAAAAATGGGTAGACACCAACGAGTACTTCCGCATCGGCGCATCTCGCCTGGCCAACAACCTTCTTTCCGACATCCTCGGCACAGAGACTAAATTCTTCTGATAAATCATTCCTGGGAATCATCAGATTTCCAACACCCCACAAGTGTCGCACAAGGGGAGGCGCCGTCAAGCGCATCCCCTTCGCGCTACACTGAACAACCACTCTTTCCCATCTCTATCCTCCTCCGTCAAATTCATCCAAACCAATCCCCACCGACCAATAGCATTATGAACTACTGGATTATAATCAACAACGTGCAGCTCGGCCCCATGTCACTTGAAGAGGTCGGCCGCCAGCCCGGCCTTACCCTCTCCACACCTGTGTGGCACGACGGTCTGCCCGACTGGACCACAGCGGCAATGATACCTGAAATCGCCGCCCTCATCGCACCCCAACAGCCTACAGGGGTATATCCCGAGCAGCATCAGCAGCAACCATATCAGCAACCTTTCCAGCAGGCTCCATATCAGCAACAGCCCTACCAACAGGCCTACCAGCAGCCCTACCGTCAGCAATACGCTCCCGGAGGCGAACAGCCCGACGGAGTGCCCCCGATGCCCAACAATTACCTCATCTGGGCTATTCTCGCCACCATCTGCTGCTGTATAGCCACAGGTGTTGTCGCAATAGTATATGCGTCAAAAGTATCACCGGCCTATTACCGAGGCGACTATCTCGCAGCACAACAGGCATCTGACCGTGCATCAATGTGGGTTATCATCTCATTCGTGCTCGGCCTCATCATACAGCCGTTCCTCACCCTCGTGCAAATGATGAGCATGTGATGGAGTTCATCCACCGCCATGCGGGTCCACTGCTTATCACGGCTTGCGTGATAGGGGTGATGGCAGCAGGGGTCATCTACTTTACCCTCGACCCTGCCACCAACTTCTTCCCGCGCTGCATGTTCCATGAGGTCACCGGACTTTCATGCCCGGGATGCGGATCTCAGCGGGCGCTCCACGCGCTCCTGCACGGTGATTTGCCCACCGCCTGGGGCTATAATGCACTCTTCATCCTCGAGATTCCGCTCATACTGCTGTTGGCCGTTGCATGGATGTTACGCCGAAGTCACCCCTCGCTCCACCGCATCCTCAACTCCCGTTCACTTATCCTATCGCTCCTCGCCATCATTATCTTGTGGACAGTAGTCCGTAATATTTTGAACGTATGAACACTCTGCCATCGCGCGACACATCACTGCGCATACTCCTTTTCATCGCAGTAGTCTCAGCCATAGTCTACCTCCTCCCACGCTCGGGAGAGAATCATTATATCTATGAGGAAAACCGGCCCTGGAGCTACGCCCTCCTGACTGCGCCGTTCGATATCCCCATCCACCTCGACTCGGTGAGCGCCGCAAAGGTAAAGGACAGCATCGATGCCAACTTCGAGCCGGTGTTCACGCGTGACCTCGCGCTTGAGAAGACCATCATATCCGACTATACCACCCGCCTCAACGCCGCGACAAACCTCGACATCTCTCCGGCACAACGCAACCTTATAATCAAAGAGATACGACAGGTGTATGACAACGGTATCGTGGACCGCGACACCTACGCCAAAATATCCTCCGGACAGCTGCCGTCGGTACGTTTCATCCACGACAACGTGGCCATGTCAATGCCCACCACCAACTACCTGTCGGCCTTCAGGGCCTACGAGCACCTTGACAGCGTGTTGCGCACACGCGAAGTCCACGAAGCCCTCTCGGCAACACACCTCTCGGAAGTGCTCCAACCCAACATCCTGATTGACACCATAAATTCACGCCGCCTTCTCGACGAGGCCTACCAGAAAGCCATGGCCCCTGTAGGTGTAATCCAGCAGGGCGAACGCATCATCGACAAAGGTGACATCGTGACCACCCGGCTCGCCACCGTGCTCCGCACCTACGAGGAGCTTGCCAACGAACGTGGCAACTCCACCATCAGCCAGCATTACTATCCCATAGCAGGACAGATTCTATATCTCATCATCATTTTCGGTGCCCTTTACGGATATCTCTACATATTCCGCCGCGATTATTACGACGACAACCGCACGGTGCTCTTCCTCATGTCGCTCATAGGGCTCTTCACCCTCTTCGCCTTCGCCATGCAGGCCACATTCAAGACAGGGCTCTACATCACACCATTCACCATGGTGCCGATCCTGGTGCTCATCTTCCTTGACTCGCGCACTGCCTACTTCTGTCACCTCATACAGGTGCTGATATGCGCCATCGTGGCCTCGTTTGCCCTGGAGTTCATCTTCCTCCAGTTCATAGCAGGAGTGGTGGCCATCGACTCACTCAAAGATCTCACCCGCCGCAGCCAGCTCATACGCACAGCCGCCTTCATCCTCGTGGCCTACAGCCTCTGCTACGTAGCCATCGAAATCATGCAGGCCGGTTCACTGGCTAAGACCGAGGGGCGCATCTTCGGCTGCTTCGCCATCAACGCCATCCTCATCTCATTCAGTTATGTGCTCATGTTCCTTGTCGAGAGAATCTTCGGATTCACCTCACGCGTGACCCTCGTGGAGCTTTCCGACATCAACAATCCCCTGCTCCGTGAGCTCTCCGAGGAGTGTCCAGGCACGTTCAACCACTCGATGGCTGTCAGCAATCTTGCATCCGCTGCAGCCAACCGCATCGGTGCCAACGTGCAGCTCGTCCGTACAGGTTCACTCTACCATGACATAGGCAAGATCAAAAATCCCGCTTTCTACACAGAGAATCAGCACGGTGTGAACCCACACGATGCCCTTGACCCTATACAGAGCGCAAGGATAGTAACCGGACATGTGCGCGAAGGTCTGGCAATGGCCGAGAAAGCCAAACTGCCCCAAGTGATACGCAACTTCATCAGCGAGCATCACGGCGCAGGAAAAGCCAGATACTTCTATACCATCTACCGTAACGCCCATCCCGGCGAAGTGATCGATGAGAGTGCGTTCAGCTATCCGGGCCCGAATCCACAGTCCAAGGAGACATCCATCCTCATGATGGCCGACTCGGTGGAAGCGGCCTCACGCTCCATGCCCGACCACTCTCCCGAGGCTATATCAGCACTCGTCAATAAAATCATCGACGGCCAGATAGCCGAAGGGCTGCACAACGACTCACCGATCTCGTTCCGCGACGTCCAGGCCATCAAGGAGGTGTTCGCACAGCGTCTGCGCACCATGTACCACTCGCGCATCTCCTATCCCGAACTCAAAAAGGACAGCACCCCGGCCCCGGCTGTAATCGAACAAGCCCCGGCAGCCCGGGAAATACAGCCAACGGAGACAACACCCCTCATCACCGAGAAGTCGGCCGATGAAACCACCACTGACACCAACTCTACCAACCCATAATAAGACCATCATGAAACATATCCTATCAGCACTCCTATCGGTCGCCACAGGCCTCTCGGCCATGGCCTACACTCCCATCACGCTCCCGGTCATCCCCCCTGATCCTGAATTGGAAAAGAAGGTAAGCGAGACTCTCGCCAAAATGACCCTCGAGGAGAAAATCGGACAGATGACTCAGATTCAGCTCGACATCCTGGGCCGTCAGGACAGCAATGGCAATTTCGTGCTGGTAAAGGAGAAGATGGACACTGTCTTCGGCATATACAAAGTTGGCTCTATCCTCAACGCGCCTTACTCCTATTGCCTTGACGCCAAGCAATGGAATGAAATCATACCACAGATACAAGCCTACTCCATGGAGGTCATCGGGATTCCATGTATCTACGGTCTTGACCAGAACCACGGCACGACCTACACCAACGGCGGCACACTCTTCCCTCAGAATCTTAACGTGGCAGCCTCGTTCAACACCGAGGTTGCCCGCAAAGCAGCTGAAATAACCGCCTACGAGACCCGCGCAAGCGACTGTCCCTGGACTTTCTCTCCCACCCTTGACCTTGCCCGCGACCCACGATGGCCTCGATTCTGGGAGAACTACGGCGAGGATCCGCTTGTCAACGCTCTCATGGGGGCAGCAGCCGTCAGAGGTTTCCAAGGTGACGACCCCAACCATGTCGACCGCAATCATATAGCAGTGTCATTGAAGCATTTCATGGGCTATGGCGTACCCTTTTCAGGTAAGGACCGCACCCCGGCCTACATCTCGGCGAGCGACCTCCGCGACAAGCATTTTGCCCCCTATCTTGAGGCTATAAAGTGGGGAGCGCTCACCATTATGGTCAACTCATCGTCAATCAACGGCACTCCCGTACATGCCGACCCCATACTCCTCACCAAGTGGCTGAAGGAGGATCTTCAGTGGGACGGACTCATTGTCACCGACTGGGCCGACATCAACAATCTATATACCCGCGAGAAGGTGGCCAAGGATAAGAAAGATGCTATCCGCATAGCCATAAACGCCGGCATAGATATGGCCATGGAACCCTACAAAGTGGACTATTGCGACATCCTCAAGGAGCTCGTCAATGAAGGCGCGGTGCCGATGAGCCGCATCGATGACGCAGCAGCCCGCGCAATCCGCCTCAAATACCGTCTCGGACTGTTCGAGCACCCTAACACTACCCTTGACGAGTATCCTAAATTCGCTTCCAAGGAGTTTGCCAAAGCCGCACTCGAAGCAGCCGAGGAGACAATGGTGCTTCTGAAAAATGATGACGACATCCTGCCTCTCAAACCCGGCACGCGCATACTCCTCACCGGACCGACAGCCAACTCTATGCGCTCGCTCAACGGTGGATGGAGCTACACATGGCAGGGACATCTCACCGACGAGTATGCCAAGGATTACAACACGATCTACGAGGCTCTCGCCGACCGTTTCGGAGGCAACACTATAAATTACGTCCCCACCGTGACCTTCGACCAGAAGGGCAGCTACAGCGATGAAATTGTGACCGACATCGACAAGGCTGTGGCAGCCGCCGCGGATGCCGATGTAATCGTGGCATGTATCGGAGAGAATTCCTACTGCGAGACCCCCGGCAATCTCTCTGACCTATACCTCTCAACCAACCAGCGCAATCTCGTCAAAGAGCTTGCGAAGACAGGCAAACCGATCATTCTCATCCTCAACGAGGGACGTCCGCGCATCATGGCCGATATAGAGCCTTTGGCCAAAGGTATCGTCCATGTAATGATACCCGGCAATTTCGGTGGTGACGCACTGGCACATCTCCTGGCAGGCGACACCAACTTTTCGGGCAAGCTCCCCTTCACTTACCCGCGCGAAATCAACTCCCTTGTAACCTACGACTATAAGGTGAGCGAAGAGGTAGGCAAGATGGAGGGTGTGTATGACTACGACGCCAGAGTCAACGTGCAGTGGCCTTTCGGCTACGGCAAGAGCTACACCATGTTTGCCTACTCCAACCTCAGGGTTGACAAGAAGGAGTTCAAAGCAAGTGACATCCTCACTTTCACCGTCGACGTGACAAACACAGGTTCTCGTGACGGCAAGGAGGCCGTGCTTCTCTATAGTTCCGACCACGTGGCCTCTGTAGTGCCCGACAACAAGCGTCTACGCGCCTTCGGCAAACTGGCGCTTATGCCAGGCGAGACACGCTCCTTGAAGTTCACAGTACCGGCAAGCGACCTCGCTTTTGTCAACGCCCAAGGCGAATGGACCCTCGAGGAGGGAGAGTTCACCATCACAGTAGGAAATCTCTCGCTCCCACTCACCTGCACCGAGACATACGTCTGGGACAGGCCAAACATCTGACACTAACCACCTCACCGTATTAAGGGCGGTGGCAGCCCTTAATACGGACACACTTGAATATTCCAATCACACACAACTATAGTACCGTCATGAAAATCTCCATCATAGGAGCGGGAGCCATGGGTGGCGCGATAGCCACCGGACTCCTCAAAGTGGTCGACAATCCGACCGATATCACACTCTCAAATCCCTCAGCGGCACCTCTTAAACCGTTTGCCGAAGCGGGGTGCATAACCACACATGATAATTGCGAGGCAGCCCGCGACGCCGACATCATAATGGTGGTGGTGAAGCCGTGGATAGTAGAGAATGTGCTCCGACAGATAGCTCCGGAGCTCGATTATTCACGTCAGACCATTGTGGTCATAGCTGCCGGGATAACCTCGGCCCAGCTCACTGAATGGCTTAATCGCGACGGTGCTCTTCCGTCCATAATTCTCGGCATGCCTAACACAGCCGTAGCCATTGGCGAATCAATGACTTTCGTGGTGCCGGTACATGCTGAAAATTCCGACGTAGAGCTTGTCAACGACCTCTTCGGGAAGCTCGGCACATCGATGGTGATTGATGAGCAACATCTCCCTGCAGCCACCACCCTTGCCTCATGCGGCATAGCCTATGCCATGCGCTACATCCGTGCCGCGATGGAAGGGGGCGTGGAACTCGGCTTCAAAGCCGCTTCCGCGCAGGAAATAGTGGTACAAACCGTCAAGGGCGCAGCCGCACTTTTGAGCCTGCCCGGCTCTCACCCCGAAAGCGAGATTGACAAGGTGACCACCCCTGGCGGACTCACCATACGAGGCCTGAATGAGATGGAACATGCAGGATTCACTTCGGCCGTGATACGCGGCCTCAAAGCCGGCGTAAAATGAGCGATACTCCTATCAGAATAGTGGTCAAGGTGGGAAGCAATGTGCTTACCCGCCCCGACGGCAAACCGAATGTCACCAATATGTCGTCGCTTGTCGACCAGATAGCCACACTACGTTCATTCGGGCATGAGGTAATCCTCATCTCAAGCGGCGCCGTGGCATGCGGACGTGGAGCAGTGCAGCCACTCCGCCAACTTGACAGTGTGGCCCAACGGCAACTTTTCTCATCAGTAGGACAGATCAGGCTAATAAACCTCTACAATGACCTCTTCGCAAGCTACGGCTACGTCGTAGGCCAGGTGCTGACCCAAAAGGAGAATTTCTCATCACGGTCGGCCTACCTCAACCAGAGGGCCTGTATGCAGACCATGCTTGAGAATGGAGTGATACCCATAGTCAACGAGAACGACACGGCAAGCCTCACGGAACTGATGTTCACTGACAACGACGAACTCTCGGGCCTCATAGCCGCCATGATGGACGCCGACATGCTCATCATCCTCTCGAATGTCGACGGCATTTACACCGGCTCGCCGGCCGATCCGGATTCGCGTCTGATACCGAAAGTGGCGACCGGCCGCGACCTCAGCGAGTATGTCGTCGCAGCCAAGAGCGGTTTCGGCCGCGGAGGCATGGGAACAAAGTGCGGTATTGCCCGCAAACTCTCGGAAGAGGGTGTGACTGTGCTGATAGCCAGAGGGGACCGCCCCAATGTGCTCGTTGACCTCATAATCACCCCTGAGACCACTCCGCACACCGAATTCGAACCGCGCCCTGAGCCTATAAGCAACATCAAACGCTGGATAGCACACAGCAGCAGTTTCGCCAAAGGTGTCATACGCGTCAACGCCAACGCAGCCAAGGCTCTGCGCAGCGACAAAGCCGTGAGCCTGCTCCCGGTAGGAGTGACATCGGCCGAGGGTGAATGGGAAGAGGGTGACATAGTCAATATCCTGTCGACCACAGGGGAACATATCGGCGTTGGCCGCGCATCGCTTGACAGCGATGAGACAAAAGCCGCCATCGGTAAACGTGGCGGCAAACCGGTAATACATTACGATTATCTTTTTCTAGAATGAACACCACCGACATAACTGAAACCCTGCGCCGGGTCAAGACGGCATCTCGTCGACTGACCTCATTGACCGAAAGCCGGCGCAATGAACTGCTGCTCGCGCTCGCCGACGAGCTCGTTGCATCGACCCCTCAACTAATCGAAGCCAACGCTCTTGACCTGGCTAAGATGGAACGCACCAATCCTCTGTATGACCGTATGCTACTGACCCCTGCCAGACTTGAAGGGATAGCATCCGACATGCGCCACGTGGCCGGTCTGCCCTCTCCATTAGGCGAGGAGATCGAACGCCGCACACTCCCCAACGGACTGCTTCTGCGACGTGTCCGCGTGCCTTTCGGAGTAATCGGTGTCATCTATGAAGCGCGCCCCAATGTGACATTTGACGTGTTCGCCCTCTGCTTCAAAAGCGGCAATGCGTGTGTGCTCAAAGGGGGAAGCGACGCAGAGCATTCCAATGCGGCAATCATCGCCCTCATCCACCGGGTGCTCGCGGCTCATGACCTTGACCCTGCCGTGGCGGAACTGCTACCTTCGACCCATGAGGCAACGGCCGCGATGCTTAATGCGGTTGGATATGTGGATGTGTGCATCCCACGCGGCGGCAAACGCCTGATAGAGTTCGTGCGCGATAATGCCCGCGTGCCTGTCATAGAAACAGGAGCCGGAGTTGTGAGCGCCTATTTCGACCGTGAAGGTGAGACAGTCATGGGTCGCGACATAATCGCCAATGCCAAAACTCGCCGTGTGAGCGTCTGCAATGCGCTCGACACGCTGCTGATCCATTCAGGGAGGCTCACCGACCTACCCGAACTCTGCTCGCTCCTTGCCGATAAAAATGTGGATATTTACGCCGACAGGGACGCCATCGAAGCCCTTAACGGTCATTATCCGGCTCAACTGCTGCATGATGCAGACGAAAACACCTATTCCACGGAATGGATGGACTATAAGATGGGAATCAGGACTGTAGGGTCAGTGGAGGAAGCAATAGAGCATATCGCCACCTACGGTTCGGGCCACAGCGAGTGTATCATCACCGACAATCCGGCCACAGCCCAACGGTTTCAGAATGAAGTGGACGCCGCATGCGTGTATGTCAACGCCCCCACCAGTTTCACTGACGGCGCACAGTTCGGCCTCGGCGCAGAAATCGGTATAAGCACTCAGAAACTCGGACCGCGCGGGCCTATGGGACTCCGTGAAATCACCACCTACCGCTGGCTAATCAACGGCGACGGTCAACTCCGCCCATAACCATAATTATTATATGGCAAAGGCGCTTACATCCTCAGATGCAAGCGCCTTTGTTTATATCAGAGGGTGGTCAAGCCACCCTCGTTATACGATTTGAACGAAGAGGATTAGTCGATTTCTTCGTCAGCCTCGTAACCACCCATTTCGCGGATAGCGTTCTTAAGCATAACGTACTGCTTGAAGAGGTGGTTAACAGGAATTTCACCCTTGGTGTAGTCATGCATCGGGCTCTTGAGGAAAAAGCTCAGGAAGCGCTGGATGCCATGACGGCCTGCGCGGGCAGCGAGGTCGCTGAGGATCACGAGGTCAAGGCAAAGGGGAGCTGCGAGGATAGAGTCGCGGCAGAGGAAGTCGATCTTGATCTGCATGGGATAGCCCATCCAACCGAAGATGTCGATGTTGTCCCAGCCTTCCTTGTTGTCGTTGCGCGGGGGATAATAGTTGATACGTACCTTGTGGTAGTAGTCAGTGTAAAGATCAGGCTGCTCTTCGGGCACGAGGATTGACTCGAGAGTAGAGAGCTTGCTGACCTCCTTGGTGCGGAAGTTGGCGGGTTCGTCGAGCACGAGACCGTCGCGGTTACCGAGGATGTTGGTTGAGAACCAACCGTTGAGGCCGAGGCAACGAGTACCGATGATGGGAGCGAAACCTGACTTCACGAGGGTCTGACCGGTCTTGAAGTCCTTACCGGCGATAGGCATACCGGTCTTTTCGCTGAGTTCCCACATAGCGGGGATGTCAACGGTGGTGTTGGGGGCACCCATGATGAAGGGAGCACCTTCAGTGAGGGCTGCGTAAGCGTAGCACATAGAGGGAGCGACATGTTCCTTGTCGTCAGCCTTCATTGCTGCTTCGAGATCGGCGAGAGTGCCGTGATATTTTTCGTCAACCGGAACGTAAACTTCAGTAGAAGCTGCCCAGAGAACCACTACGCGGTCAACACCAGTTTCCTTCTTGAAGTTACGGATATCTTCGCGGAGCTGCTCAACCATTTCCCAGCGGGTCTTGCCGACCATCACGTTATCGCCGTCGAGACGAGAAGCGTAGTTGTGGTCGAAAGCGGCCTTCATGGGGACGATCTTTTCGAGTTCGTCCTTAACAGGGTTGATGTCTCTTTCCTTGAGAACTTCAGCATTGATAGCGCTCTCGTAAGCGTTAGCGGGATAAACGTCCCAAGCGCCGAATACGATGTCGTTCAGGTCAGCCAGGGGAACGATGTCCTTATAGGGAAGATATTTTTTGTCAGCGCCTTTACCAACACGGATTTTGTCGTATTGAGTCATTGAGCCGACGGGTTTTGCAAGGCCTTTACGTGCCATTAAGACGCCAGTCATGAATGTAGAGGTGACTGCGCCGAGACCTACTACGAGTACGCCAAGTTTACCTGTGGCGGGTTTTACAGTAGAATTACTCATGATTTCGTTACTAAACTAAGTAGTTATTAAGGTTATTTTCTAAACGTGAGAGGCTCTCTCAAAGCACACTATAGCCGAAAGAGCCCCCAAAAGTACAGCTATTTTTTTAATTGTGAAATTATTATTATTTAAAAATTTGCTTATTTTTGCTAATAAGTGTTGATTTTTCGCTATATATGCTAATTTTAGTAAATTTTAGTCCTATTTCATGCCTTAATAGTTAGCGAATGTTAATATGGCAGAATATTTCCTGTTCATCTATGATTTAGACTATAATTTCAGTCTAAATTCCTAATAATTCGGCGGATTCGCGGTAAGCTTTATGAGCCGTACACGAATCCGCCGAATGTTAAAAGCGGTAAATCAAGCCGTGATATTCACGACGATGATGTGAGAAGCGTTTTTGTTATTCCACAGTCCAGGTCTCGCCGGCAAGCACCATGTCGCGGAGAGAGCCGAAGTTTTTGCGGCCGCGGACATCGACAATCTGAGCCTCGATCTCTTCGTTATAGACCGGAGCGTCGACATCGCGTATCACACCAAGAGCCAGTGGCAGGTCGTGACCGTCCATCATGGCAAGCTGCTGGTGGAGGAAGTTGCTGGGAGTGTGGGAGTCATGCACAAGGACATCATCCATGGTATATCCGTCCTCGCCCACCTTCACGGCCTTGAGCAGGAATCCGTCACGCACGAGACCCATTTCCTTGTCTTTGCCGAAGAGCATCTTCTCTCCGTCCACAAGGTGGATGGTGCGCTCGGCGCGGTGCTCACGATCAGTGATGTAGTTGTGGATACCGTTGTTGAAGATGACGCAGTTCTGGAGCACTTCAACCACCGATGTCCCTTTGTGGCGTGCGGCAGCAACAAGCACTTCCTGTGAAATCTGAAGCTCTACGTCAATGCTGCGGGCAAAGAAGTTGCCACGTGCGCCAAACACGAGTTCAGCAGGAATGAACGGATCCTCGGTAGTGCCGTAGGGCGATGATTTCGACACGAAGCCACGGTCGCTGGTGGGTGAATACTGACCCTTGGTCAGACCGTAGATTTTATTGTTGAAGAGGAGCATGTTGATGTCCACATTGCGGCGCACGGCATGGATGAAGTGGTTACCACCGATGGCGAGACCGTCACCGTCACCCGAAATCTGCCATACGGTCATGTCGGGACGAGCTACCTTGAAGCCTGTTGCGATAGCGGCGGCACGTCCGTGAATGGTGTGGAAACCGTAGGTGTTCATATAGTAAGGGAGACGCGAGCTACATCCGATGCCCGAGATAACGGCTGTCATGTGAGGGGGCACCCCAACGGTGGCCATAGCCTTGTGGAGGGTGTTGAGGATGGCATGGTCGCCACAGCCGGGACACCAGCGCACTGATTGGTTGCTCTTATAGTTAGCGGGGGTATATTGAGTCTGTTCCATTTTTATTTGTCCTCCATGATTTTAGTTACACCATTGACAACCTCGCTCACAAGGAAGGGCTGACCCTGGATCTTGTTGATGCGGGCTATCTTCACTTCAGGGAATTTGGCCTGGAGATAGTCGGCGAACATGCCGGTGTTGAGTTCGGCCACTATCACCTGCTTATAGCCACGGAGCACTTCGGCTGTGTTGGCGGGCAGCGGGTTGATGTAGTTGAAGTGGGCGAACGCCACCTTCTTGCCCTGAGCGTTAAGCTCGGTGGCAGCAGTGCGGAGATGTCCGTAAGTACCGCCCCAACCTACGAGGAGGGTGTCAGCACCGTTGGGGTCAAGCACCTCAAGTGCCGGGATATCGTTGGCAATGCGGGCTATCTTCTCGCGACGAGCCATCACCATCTTCTCATGGTTGATGGGATCGGTGGAGATTGCGCCTGTGTTGTAGTCCTTCTCCAGACCACCTACGCGGTGAGCAGCACCTTCGGTGCCGGGGATTGCCCAGTAACGCACGAGATTGTCATCATTGCGGGTGTAGGGCTGCCAAGCTTCGCCAACCTCTGTGGGGGCGAGCAACGGAGGATGGATTTCGGGGAGGTCGGAAGCCTCGGGCACACGCCATGCGCTCGAACCGTTGCCGATGAAAGCGTCGGTGAGGAGGATGACGGGAGTCATGTGCTCCATGGCTATACGTGATGCCTCAAAGGCCATGGTGAAGCAGTCGGTCGGAGTAGATGCAGCCACCACAGCTATCGGCGACTCACCGTTACGGCCATAGAGAGCCTGCATAAGGTCAGTCTGTTCAGTCTTGGTAGGCAGACCGGTTGACGGACCACCGCGCTGCACGTCGACAATCACCAGAGGAAGCTCAGCTATCACCGCCAGACCGATACCTTCGCTCTTGAGAGCGAGGCCGGGACCGGAAGTAGATGTCACGGCGAGATGGCCGGCAAACGATGCGCCGATGGCCGAACATACGCCCGCGATCTCATCCTCCATCTGCACGGCCTTCACGCCGAGATCCTTGCGCTTGGCAAGTTCCTGGAGGATATCGGTGGCAGGAGTGATGGGGTAGCTGCCGAGGAAGAGCGGGCGGCCGCTCTTCTCAGATGCTGCGATAAAGCCCCATGCGGTGGCGGTGTTGCCGTTGATGTCGGTGTAGACACCGGGGACGGCAGCCTCGGTCTCTATGCGGTAAGTGTTTACCGAAGCATGTATGTTGTTGCCATAGTTGTAGCCGGCCTCGATAACCTTAGCGTTGGCCTCGAAGATGGCGGGTTTCTTGGCAAATTTTCCCTTAAGCATGCGGAGAGCACCTTCGAGGGGACGGTCAAAGAGCCAGCACACAAGGCCGAGAGCGAAGATGTTGCGGCACTTGAGCACGCTCTTGTTGTCGAGACCCGAATCGGCGAGAGCAGCCTTGGTCATGGAGGTCACCGGGACTTCCACCACCTGGGCGTTGATGTTAAGCTCCTTGAAGGGGTCGTCGGTGACGAAGAGGGCCTTCTTGAGATCCGACTCCTTGAATGAGTCGATATCGACGATGGCCACGCCGCCAGGTTTGAGGAACTTGACGTTCTGCTTGAGGGCTGCGGGATTCATCGCGATGAGCACATCGCAGAGGTCGCCGGGGGTATGCACGTCGACACCCACGCTTACCTGAAATCCTGACACACCGCTAAGCGAACCCTGGGGTGCGCGTACTTCGGCGGGATAATCGGGGAAGGTTGATACCTTGTTGCCCAGTCCGGCCGACACATTGGTGAAGATGTTACCGGCAAGCTGCATGCCGTCACCGGAGTCACCGGAGAAACGCACTACAACCTTGTCGAGAGTCTTGACATTCGTCTTGTCTAACATAAGCGTTATTTTTTAGTACTATGAACTTGATTTAAGGTTAAATCCAGTCCGAAAAGGTGATATAAGATGTGTTATTTTATGGTTGAACGTGATTGGTAAACCGCAGCGGCATCGATGATGATTCCATGAACTTGCCGTCGCGGTAGGCTACCGAGCCACTCACCATGGTGAGAAGCGGAGCATCGGCCAGAGCGCGTCCGGCCAGAGGGGTCCATCCGCAGCGCCCTATGGCATCGTCATCGGTGATGCGTCGCGGAGGAGTCCAGGGGGTCTCCGGGTCATCCAGCCTGGCACCCGGAGCACCCAGCACCACAAGGTCGGCGTAGTAACCGGGGCGAATGAATCCACGGCGCTCTATACCGAAGATGCGCGCCGGCGCATGACACATCAGCTCCACCACGTCGGCCGGTGTGAGGTCGTCGCAGGAGGGGTCATTGCGCATCAGGTCAAGCATGGCAGCGAGTGAGAATTGTATCATCGGCATCCCCGAAGCCGCAGTCAGGGCATCACCCTCTTTCTGCGACAGCAGATGCGGTGCATGATCTGTCGCGATGGTGTCGATGACACCCCGGTGGAGTTCACGCAACAAGGCGATGCGGTCAGAGGGCTCCTTGATGGCAGGATTGCACTTCACCCTGGCACCCAAAGTGAGGAAATCATTGCGGTCAAACATCAGATACTGCGGACAGGTCTCAGCCGTCACCTTGACGCCGCGCCCTTTGGCATCGGCAATGAGACGGAGCTCGTCGGCTGTCGAGATGTGACACACGTGGAGCCTCGCTCCCGAATTCTCGGCAAGCGAGATGGCATGTGCAGTGGCCCTCACACATGCTTCGCGGGGACGGACATCGGGATGACGCTCCACAGCGATGGAGCCATCCGGACTTTCGGCCTTAAGCCGCTCGCGGGCAGCGCGTATCACCTCCTCGTCCTCGGCATGCACGGCAATCAGTGCCGGCACTTTGCCGAATATCTGCGAGAGTGTCGACTCACTGTCCACAAGCATATTGCCGGTGGACGAGCCGAGGAAGAGCTTCACGCCGGCCACCTTAGAGTAGTCGGCATCCAGCAGTTCCTTTATATTATCATTGGTGGCACCCAGAAAGAAGCCGTAATTGGCCACCGACACTTGCGCGGCGCGGTCCATCTTGGCTGCCACAGCCTCCATAGATGTTGTGGCAGGACGTGTGTTGGGCATATCAATAAACGAAGTCACACCCCCGGCCACTGCCGCGCGCGACTCCGTGGCCATGTCGGCCTTCTCAGTGAGACCCGGATCGCGAAAATGCACATGCGTGTCTATGACGCCGGGAATCACCCATTTGCCCCTGCAGTCAATAGCCTCGTCGGCCTCTTCGACAAGCTTGCCGAGGGCCTCAGGCGACGACAATTCGTCCATCTCGCCCACTGATTTGATGAGCTGCCCTTCGGTGAGGATGTAGCCGAAAATCACGGCACCCTCGTTGATGACTGTCGCGTTATAGAACAGGGTCTTGGTCATAGGCGCATGTTGATGTGGTGAATGGGAGGAAGCTGTCGGGGGGAGATACGTTAAGCTTTAAGTGTGTCACTTACGGCTGTAATCGGGATAGCGGGTGAAGAAACTCGACCATTTGAGGCGGAGCACACCGAAAAATCCCTCGCTGAAGATACCCGAGCTCATCTTAGAGGTGCCGAGCACGCGATTGACAAAGATGATGGGAACCTCCACTATGCGGAAACCGTATTTATGGGCCAGGAATTTCATTTCAATCTGGAAAGCATAACCCTTGAAACGGATGGAGTCAAGCGGGAGCGCTTCGAGCACGCGGCGACGGTAGCACACAAATCCGGCGGTGGCATCGTTGATGCGCATGCCTGTCACTATCCTCACATAACGAGAGGCGTAGAACGACATCAGCACACGGCCCATGGGCCAGTTCACCACATTCACCCCTGTGACATAGCGCGACCCCACGGCTACATCAGCACCATCCTTGGCGCATGCGTCGTAGAGTTTCAGAAGGTCGGCGGGATTGTGCGAGAAGTCGGCGTCCATCTCGAAGATGTACTCATAGCCATGCTCGAGTGCCCACTTGAAACCGGCTATGTAAGCCGTCCCGAGCCCGAGCTTTCCTTTGCGTTCAAGCAGATGCAGATGCCCCTGACGGTCAGCCTGTAGAGCCTTGACTATCGAGGCGGTACCGTCGGGCGAATTATCATCGATGATGAGGATGTCGAATTTCCGGGGCAGTGTAAAAACCGCCTCGATGATTGCCGCCACATTCTCCTTCTCGTTGTAAGTAGGGATAATGACTATGCTATCAACGCTTTTTGCATCTGACTGCATTTCCATGAACTTAATTTTTGCAAAATTAGTGAATAAACTTTGTCTTCAACAAATTTTCCGATGAAAAAAACATTCATTTTACCCAAATTAATGACAAATCCGTCATAGTACCTCACCAATCCCCCCAATCAATCCCTCACTTCACGCATCACAAAAAATCCGGCCTGACACCCTCCATTCAAATCGGGCGACAGGCCGGATTGCCTTTAAGCCGGCGCTATTTTTCAGTCGATTCGTTTATACACATAATCAGGATTCTCAATATGGTTTACCCAGTCGGCATTCTCACCGGGATTACCGCTCCAGTTCTTAAACCGCGAATAGGCATCGATGATATGCCGTCTTTCCACAGGCCAGCACCAACCTGTCGGCAGCAGCAACATCTGGGGCGCCCGCAGAGTCTTGTCGCCCGACGTCTCAGTCCCTATCCATGTCCCCTCGTCCCGGCCATCGGGATGTTCGGTATGGAAATAGAGCCTATCTTTTATATCCGTGATGCTGCTCTCGGGGTCCACCTCATACGTGTAGGTAGCCACATTCGAGAAGTCAATGTCGGGACTGCCTCCGCCCACACCGGCCACCACACCTCTCGGCATGTTGAGCATATCGTGAATCTCACCTATAAGCTGCGAGTCGGCCGTACCGCCGAAATACACAAAACTGGTCAGTGTGCCTCCGCAAGCCAGCGGCTTTATGGCGAGTTCGTTAGTGCCACCCACATGCGAGAGTTTCAGGATTATGTCATTGAAATCATAATCGTCAAAACTTCCGTAATCCTCGCAGGCCACAATCCATTCCTTAGGTTGGGCAAGTGGTATATCCTTGGGAGTAAGGTCAACCTCCGGCGGCCACGTGTTATGGATTCTGAACACCAGGTCATTGAGGTCATTGTCACCTCCACCCTCCTCGAAGCCGACGTAATTGCTGCCGTTATACCGGTATTTCGCGGCGAAAATGCTGTGGTTTGACGGATCCTCATCGGGAGTATACTCACTCATGGTGTGGATATGGTAGTGAAACAGGTAATAGTTCAGCTTGGCATTACCGAGATAAAACTTCTCCTTGTTATCCATACTGCCATAGAAAAATCCGATTCTCGTTCCGGCCGGGAAATCATACGAGCTGTCACCCTTGCCGTCCTCTCCGAAATAGACGAGTTTGATGCTCGTGCTGCGTATTATCGAGGGCCTGAAATACTTGATATTTGTCGAAATAGTCTTGGCATGACTGCTCACGAGATTTTCCCACTCATCCTTGATGACGTGGTCCCCTTCATGCTGCTGATTGGGATTATACACATCCGGGTGCTGCGACCAGTTGGCGCAATACCTGTATTCCATCAGACCATTGTTGCCCGATATGCTGTGTTCTGGATCTATACTGTTTCGGCGGAACACCACATACTTCGGCACCTCGTCGAAAAATTTCTTCGGATCGGCGTAAAGCTCCGCCTCATCCTCCGGATCGTAGTAGTAATACCCCCAGTACATCTCTCCCTCGGTGGTGCGCCACATCATGTCGAGCGTCACCGGTCCGTCCGAGCGCACAGTCATCGTCACATCGGGGTCAAGTATCCTGTCCTTGAAATAGTAGCGGGTGATATTATCCTCCCCACCATATATATTCATGTCCGACTGGTTGCCGAATATACCTCGTTCCTCCTCGCCGTCCACATTAATATATGAGTACACGATTGGGATGATGTCGAGATTGGTGAACTCAGGTGTCTTTTGCGAAAAATCAAAATTATTAAGCGCATACAGATTAGGGATAGGCATTTCCACCTTGCTGTCCACCGGATCAACCTCTTGGTTTCCCAATTCGGTCAACAGGGCTTCCCAAGTCTTGTTCTGACCAACATATGGTTTCATCTTGGCAAGATTATTGTCAGTTACGCGCATCACCGAATAGTCAAGCGCTTCCGCTGTCACCTGACACTCGCCTGCTCGCGAGCGCGTGTCAGAAATCCTTATCTTACCGTTTTCGTTATAGGCCAGGCCACTCCACACCGTCGTGCCATCATCATCGGTTATCTTGACATACACACGCTCGGTGCCCGGCTCAACATCGAAGCACACATTGCCGACTCCTCCGCTCATATTTGTCCGGGCCAGGATCTGGCTACCTGGAGCCATAGGCGCGTCGGTGTAGAAAGTGGCGACACCCCCAGGCCGGCCCGACAGGTTGATTTCGGCCTCCACCTGGCTGGACATACTCCACGAATGCTTATCGGCCGGTACACCAAATTGCTTGATGAATCCTCGCAGATAAAGCTCCTCTTGGGAAATTTCAGGCGCATTCTCGACACACGATATAAGCCCGGAAAAACCCAAAGCTAATGATAGCGCCAGAAGAATTCTCCTCCGGCTTATTACCTTAGGCAGCATAATGTTTCAATGTGTTTATTAATTTGGCAATTTTCATGATTAACAATATGTTAGGTCAGGAAAAATTACTTTTATATGAAGATAATGTGAATTTCTATGTCGGTTTGTCCACACATTTGGTATGTATCACAAAAGTACACACTCCACATACCCTTCTACAACTTTAATTATATCATTTTCTTTGCAATAACATCTCTTATCATATAAATTCGACTAAAATCCTTGTTATTCACCATGAATTTACGGTGAGCATTTTGCGTTCCACCACAATCCCACAGCATATACATCAAATAGGGCCGACAGCTCCGGAAACGACCTGACCATTTTTCACCCGGGCCATACCTTATGGTATAATATAATGTGGGTAACCTTCTCTATTCCCTTCGACAAAACATCCAAAATTTCGTCCGTTTTTCATTTTCTTAACCATGCAATCCCCTGACGTCCTGTGGTAAATCATTTTGTCAAGCCTATTATGGTTAAATAAAGTTAATTCGTTTGGATGGGGGGCTAATTTTATCCTACATTTGCAGTGTTATTTCAAATTCCAACTTTGACCACCGATTTGGTGCGTTTATGTTAGAAAGAGGCACAATTTCTTGACACTTTGTTAATTTAACAACTCGTTTTAACACTAATTAACAAATCCATTCATCTCCTCATACGCTTCACCCCACAATAGAAGCACTCCTGTTAAGGTCCGTCGGTAAAAATTGCATTTTTCACCGGGCGGTCTTTAGTTAATTCTACATCGAGCCGATTCTTAGGTGACGGCAGCGTCCGCACCTTCTATCAAGCATATAATAAATCCTATCACATATCACTTTTTTACACAAATGAGAAATAATATTAAGTCAACACTGGTTATGGCGATGGCATGCGCCGGCCTCTCGGCCTCAGCTGCCACCACACCTCTGGTGCCAAAGTTTGACTTGTCAAACCACATGTATCGTTCACACGGTACATCTGCATTCAATGACACACGTTCTAAATTAATCGAAAAGACCAACCAGCGCATGCTCAAGGCAATGCGCCTCGAAACTGCCGCCGACGCGCCGGAAATCAACACCAAACCCACCTTCTCCATCAACCCCTGCAACGTCATGGGCGACATGGACGCTCCGGGCGGAAAGACTTGGTTCTACACCGGATCTCTTGACTATGACTATGTCAAAGTAAGTGAATACTTCACCGATGCCATCCTCCGCGCCTACACCTTCACCATCTATGATGAGGACATGAAGGTGATAGGAACCATCACCGACGAGATGGACTACCGCGAAGACGAGGTGCGTGTACCCCAATGCGAACTCGCCCCTGTGGTGACACGTAAATACTTCAACACCGACGACAAGTATGAAGTGGTAATCGGTCTTGCCATCAATGCCGGACCCGGCGAAAACCATTACCGTTCAGTAGTTTACTCGCTCGATGGTCTCAAGGACGAAAAAGGGTTCGACACCCCGGTCTTCACCATGGAGTCGCTTATCGGCGATGTGCTTGAGGCTCCGGCCGCTCCTGGCGACGAAAACTATTTCATGACTTTCGCTGAAGAGTCCTACCCTGACGTAGACGACTCTATCTTCGGCGCTCCCAACCAAGGCTACTGGGATGCCGTTAAGTCATCGAAAATCATCATGAACGTCTATGCAAAGGCCGCCGATGACAACGGTCCACGTAAAGTGTTCACCAAGGAGGTACCCCTGCTCCAGCTCCCCGGCGACCAGCAGTACACCCCCTACATCATCAACCTTACCCACGGTGATGATGCCTATTTCGTGTTCTCTTATTACAAGGACACATTCTATAACCCCTACTACTCCTACTCCGACGAGCTCACCATGCGAGACAACAACACTCTCATCATCGAGCTCTACAAAGTAAACGGTTCTTCGCTGTCACTTGCTCACACCACCGAAATCCCGGTGGTCAAGGATGCCATCGACGAGGCACTCGCCTCTTATTACTCTGTCGGCAATATGCGCTACCGTGGCGATGTCGATTTCGACAATTTCGGCACTTCGGGTGACGCTCCTGCCTTCATCATCACCAAGGACAACTACATGGTTGGCTCCGATGACAGCTACCTTAGCTCTTACTACGTTTACGGCCCCGACGGCAAACTCATCCACACTCTCTTCGAGGGCGCCGAGACTGCCATCAACCTCAGCGACATCCCCGGTCAAAACGCCCAGGAGATTTTCGTGACCAACAATGGCTCCTACGCATTCCACTTCGTCGATGTGATCACCGGCAAGACCCTCTTCAGCCAGTCGGCATCATTTACTTTCGACGATCCCGACATGGAACCCGAAGCTCTCACTTCCAACATCGACCGTACCAAGGTGGGCGACTCCTACATGTACGCCATCGAGCTCCGCGTCCCAACTGTCGACGAGAACGAGCATGACAATGCCCGCGTGATGTGGCTCGATGCCAACGGCCAGTTCAGCCGCATCGACGAAATCGACATGGGCACCAACGTGCACTACGCACAGTGCTACATCGCTTCCGATGCACTCCAGCCCACAGCATTCACTTCCGACGCCCACCACGAATATCTCGTGCTTGTGAAGCGTGGCCATGACGGCGGTGCCATGAGCGAGGAACTCATCGTAAGCCAGGCCAAGAACGAGGATGCCCCCGAAGGCAAGATTCTCCTCGAAATCCTCCCTGACAGCCGTGGTGTGCTCAACCAGATCATGCCCTATCTCGGCGGTGACAATCCCCGCCTCCTCGTTGGTTACTATGACCAGCCCTCATCACTCTATGCCGCCGACATCTACGCTCTTCCGCTCGACGGCGCACAAGTAGGCATCACTGACGTGATCGACTCCTCTGCAGCATCTGCCATTTCGTTCGACGGTGTAACCGTCCGTGCTGCCGGTGCCGACATCACCGTCTACGACCTCAGCGGTGTTGCTGTAGCCCGCGGTTACGAGTCAGCCTCCATGGCCTCCATGGCTCCCGGTGTCTACATTGCCAAGGCAGGCGCCGAAGCCAAGAAAATTCTCGTGAAATAACCATCACAAACCTATCCATAATGACACTCCGCCCCGGCTTCCCTTTGCCGGAAGCCGGGCACCGGAAGTCTGCCTCACATGAGTACTTACTCATCTCCAAGAGTCACATATATCAAATCAATCAATATCAATTCATCTAAAAATTTCAACGCAAATGAAACAAATCTACGCTTTAGGACTTGTGCTCCTCATGATTTTAGGCGTTAGTTTCCAGGCGTCCGCTTACGAGACGACTTTCAAATGGGACACCGCCGGAGCTGTAAAAATATACAAGACCAGCATCTCCGACGCCAACCTCATTGAAATTCCGGCCGGTGCCACCGAATACACAGTTGAGTATACCTCCAACACACGTATTTACGTGTGTCCCGCCGAAGGTTACTATCTTTCTACTGTAGAAGGCACAACTGCCAAGATCACCTATAGCTCATGGACTGGTGTTCAGTCATGGTCAGGCTTCCTTAATTCCTCATCAACATGGAACGGTGCTACTATTACTTTCACCACTGTTTCATCAGCCCGCGAGGATGAATTCGAACTCGAAATCGTCAACGGTGCGAGCGCTCTCGAAGCCTCTTTCTCTGACGTAGGTTACACCATCAGCAATCTTCAGAATGGGACAAACAAGGTTCCTTACAACCCCGCTGTTGACAAGACCCTCGTCATCTCACGCACTGATGACAACAAGACCGCACTTTACAGCGTGACCCTCAACGGCGGCACTGACGGCATCTCTTATAATTTCTATAAATCTACTGCCACCATCACTGTTAAGGAAGGTGACAAGGTAAGCGTACAGGTATTCGAATCTGACGAACCTGCCATTGAAAACCGCACAGTTACCTTTGCTTTCGACGGTCTTGACGCTGCTTGTATCAACACCATCCGCAACATATCCGCAAGCAAATTCATCGAACTCACCGATAATAAGCTCGCCGATCTCCCCGAAGGAACTCAGATTCAGGTTAACTTCAACTCCGAGTACACCATCTCCAAGGTAACCCTCGGCGAACAGGATCTCAACTACACTGCCGGTGCTACTTACGTCCGGTTCACTGTTGATGCCGATGCCACCCTCACCATCACCGGTAAGGCTAAGGAATATGCTCAGCTCCCCTACACTCTCTTCATCCAGAATCCCGAAGGTGTCAACATCGCCAACACCTATGGTGGTGAAGCCATGACTCTCCCCGAAGGCTCTGCCGTGGCTTCCAACATCACTCTCACCGAAGGCGTCACCATGACTGCCGCCGACTCAAAGAGCTACTCGCTCACCATCAGCGAAAAGAACCCCAAACTCTTCATTTCGCCCAAGGAAGGTTGGTACATCATGACCGTACAGGACATGTCGGCAGGCGACTCCGGCAAATTACTCGGTGTCAACTTCTCTGCATCAATCATCTCTGCCGACAACAATAAGGTATATATCGTGGCAATGCCCTACGTAAACAACGCCAAGGTGGCCGTCAACGTTATCGGTACCGGTTCGGCAAGCTTCAAAGGCGACAGCTCTCTCTCATCAAGCTGGGATAACCCCTCCACCACCTACTCTGTAAAGACCGGCGAGAACATGATCGACTTCGTGTCAAGCTATGTCTCTTCATTCACTGCATTCACTTCTGTTCAGCCCAACGCTGTATACCTCGACGGCAAGAAACTCGTTGCCAACGAAGAGAACGGCTCTTACGCTGTATCATCCTACATCCCCGCTGACGGCAACGCCTCAGTCTACTCTACTGTGACCATCTTTACCGACGGCACCACCGGTACCATGGGTAAAGTCAACATCACCTACAAAGACGGCATGACTGCCGATGTGACTTACAGTACCGCACGTATCGCCACCACCGACGAGACCATCTCGCTCCTCGAAGGTACCCCTGTCTACATCAAGCCTGCCAAGGGCTCTGAAATGAAGGTCGGTGACGAACTCGTCTATGCCGAAGGTAAGGGCATCAACAAGCTCGACGAAAATGGCGAATATGCCGTAAGCACTACCGCTGCTGGCACTGACGTTGTCATATCCAAGGAACCTGTCATCGTTGAAATCCTCTCTGTCGCACCCGCAAGCGGTTCGGAAGTCAAGTCAATCTCTGAAATCAAGATCAACGTTCCCTTCAGCGACGACCTGATGCTCTATCCCGGTGATGCCACTAAGATTTCACTCTCTAACGGCACCACTACTGTCTACGCTACCGAATTCGGCGAACTTGCTTCCAATGAAATGGGCACCGCCCTCGTTTGCCCCGTGACCTTCCCCGAAGTTACCGAGGCCGGCAATTGGATTCTCACCATCCCCGCAGGCACATTCTACGAAGCCGCTTGGGATGACACCGCTGATGACTTCGCTCCTGTAGCCAACGGTGCAACCACTGCTGAGTACACCGCCGAGTACACCATCAATCCCGACGCCAAGGGCATCTATGACGACTACACTCTTGACCCCGCCGACGGTGCTACCGTAAAATCTCTCTCTGTCATCAAGCTCACCTTCAACCAGCTCGAAGCCGATGACCACTACATGTTCTACGGCGAAGATGGCATCACCATCTCCAACGGCACCACCACTTATCCCTGCGCGGCAGGCGGTAACAGCGGCGCCATCAACATCTTCATCATGGACAGCAACTATGAGGATGTGACAATCACCGAGAACGGCAAGTGGACACTCAACATCCCCGCAGGTGCGATCAGCAAGTGGGGTGCTGAGGAAACTATTCCCGGCATCACAGCCACCTATACAGTTTCTGACTCTTCAGCCATCGACTCTATCCTCTCTGACTCTGACGAAAACGTCACTGTTTACGGCATCGACGGCCGCCTCATCCTCAAGGATGCTCCCCGCGCCGAGCTCAACGGTCTCGCCAAGGGTCTCTACATCATCAACGGCCAGAAAGTGCTTGTGAAATAAATCTCATGCACCTACTGTCCCATATTGACAGAACATAGGTCAATTTTACCCAAAATAGACCCATTTTCCGGAAAAAGCCGGGTGTCTGCGTGACGCCCGGCGTTTTCCGTGAAAATATCATATAGCGAATTTTAATAAAATTTAGGACTGATTTAAGTTAAACAATCCATGACTAAACGTATCTTCACTGCAATGTCGCTCCTGGCTCTGACAGCGGCGGCATTCGCCAAGCCGGTCACTCCTGAGGAGGCACTTCGCCGTGCAAGCGACCGCCATGAGAACGTGCGTGCACGCAGCGGTGCCACAGTGCGCCCGCAGCTCGTACACACGTCACTCACCGAAAACGGTGCTCCGGCTGTCTATGTATTCAACAACTCCGACTGCGAAGGCTACCTCGTGCTCAGTGCCGACGACGAAGCCATCCCGATGCTCGGCTATGCCGACTCAGGCGAGTTCCCGGTCAATGACATCCCGCCCCACGTGCAGTGGTGGCTCTCTGAGTATGCACGCCAGATCGAATATGTGACGGCTCATCCCTCCACAGCCTCAGCCATTGCCGACAAGCTTAAGACCAATTCCCGCGCAGGACGCGAGCCTATCGCCCCGCAGATCAAGACATCATGGGACCAGGTGGAACCCTACAACGACGCATGCCCCCTCAGCGGGACCGCCCGCACCTACACCGGCTGTGTGGCCACAGCCATGGCACAGGTGATGAACTACTGGAAATACCCCGAACGCGGACAGGGCAACATCTCCTACACCATCCCCTCACTCAGCAAAAAGGTGTCACTCAACTTTGCTCTCAAGGCCTTCGAGTGGGACAAGATGCTTGACTCATATATCGCAGGCAACTACACCGACGAGCAGGCTGCCGCCGTGGCCTACCTCATGAAGGCTTGCGGCTACGGTGTCAAGATGGACTATTCCACCGACTCTTCCGGCGCCCTCGCCATGAACATAGCCAACGCTCTCGTCAAGTACTTCAACTATGACGGCAACATGCTCTACACCCTCCGTGACTACTACTCGACCACCGAGTGGGAGACTCTCATCTATGACAACCTCAAGAACGTGGGCCCCATCCTCTATGGCGGAGGCTCGATGCTCGGAGGCGGCCACTCGTTCGTCTGCGACGGCTATGACGGTAACGGCTACTTCCACTTCAACTGGGGCTGGAGCGGCATGTCGGACGGCTACTTCTCGCTCGATGCCCTCAACCCCGATGCCCTCGGTTCAGGTGGCGGCTCAGGTGGCGGATACAACTTCACCCAGGATGCCGTGCTCGGCATACAGCCTCCCACCGGCAAGCCTGTTGAAGAGCGTCCCCTCACACTTACCCAGATGGGTACTCTCAACGGTGAAATCGTGGCCGACTCCCTGAAATTTGAGCTCACAGGCCAGTCTGGCGCCATGTGGGTCAACTACAACCCCGCCACTCTGCGTGTCAAGTTCACAGCCAAATTCATCCCGCAGGACGGCACTTCGGGCGGAGAGAAATTCCGTGACGTGTCATCCAAACGCTTCTCAATCGAGGCAGGCTACGGCACAAGCCCCGACTACTTCGACTGCGGTGTACTCCTCTCCGAAGTAGGCCTTTCCGATGGCACCTACAAAGTGGAAATGGGCCTCTGCCCGGTCACCAACTCCGACACCGGAGTCACCTCCGACGGCACCGGATGGATAGCCATGAAGGAATGCTACGGCTACAGCAACAGTTTCGTGCTCCGCAAGAGCGGTTCCACCTACACTGTCGACAATACTCCCCTCGTCAAGTTCAACATCAGCGGCGAGCTCATGTATGACCTCTACTACGGTTGCGCCAACCGCGTCAAAGTCACCGTCGAGAACCCCTCCGACATTGAGATGACAAGCGGTTTCGCTCCCATCTTCGCCAACGCCTCAACCGGCGAACTCCTCTTCCTCGGCGAGAGTGTATTCCTCACCCTGCCCCCCCACTCCACAGTGACACGCGAATGGGAGACCCCCATCTACCTGCTCCAGAACACTTCTATAAGCAGCGACACACGCCTCATCTTCTCATTCTTCGATGAGTCCACCTACAACATCTATGGCGAGGAATTTGCCGAATACGTGACCATGCATGCCACTCCGCGCACCACGGTGTCACTCACCAAGAATCCCTCCATCCAGGGTGCCCGCATATCATATCTACAGGGTGAATCAGGCCTCTACCGTGTATACAACGTAACCTCCAACGAGTTTACCGTCAACAGTACCGTCAAACTCACCGAAGGCTACTTCGCTTATCCTGTGATGGCCTGCGCCTGCACACCCTCATCGGAAGGCGGACTTGCCATCAACGCTTATGCCGGCAACAACATGTTCCTCACACGTCCCGGCCAGAGCGAGGACTTCTCGACCGTCATGAACTTCCAGGCAGCTGTCCCCGGACAGATCTACTACCTCATCATGGCCTACGAAGGCCCCTCCGGACTCGTGCCCATCAGCATGTCGCCCACCTACTTCCGCATCCTCGACCAGTCAGGCATCAACGACATCGAGGCTGAGCTCGCAGGTGTAAACCTGACATTCGACAAGGCCACCTCAACAGTAAGCATCATTGCCGAAGGCAACGTGACTGAAGTATCAGCCGTCAACATCGCAGGCATGCCTGTAAGCGGCATCGCCGACTACGACGGTACCCGCGCATCATTCCGTCTCGCTGACGGCCTCCAGGGTGTAGTATTAGTCACTGCACGCGACGACGCCGGAAACACCAAGACCATCAAGGTCCTCCTCTAAGACACAGTCCCCGCAGGGTCGCGCCATCACCCCGGGCGACCCTGCTTTACATCCACAAGTGTCCTGACCCACCCACCTCTATCAGAAGGTGAAGTGACGGTCAGGACACTCTTTTTTACCCCATCCCATCGTTATCCCTATCGCACCTCCATCGCCGGCCTATCACTCCCGCCTGTACACTTTATCATCTTTCCAACACGACATTATCTCCATCCCACAGAACTCTCATCTACCGGCCATAGCCATAAAAACACCCATCATTCCCACCTCCCACTGACGCAAAAAAAAGAAGTCGGTACCGACACCGGCACCGACTTCAATGTCATAAAAGCAACGTCTGCTTAGAGAATCACCTTGCGCACTTCGCGCACACCGTTCTGCTCTATCACGAGGATATAAACACCGGGAGCTGCTGACGAAGTGACATTCTCGGGCTCACCTACGCCGCGGGCCACGATTATGCCGGTCGATGCGTCAACAAGTGTGAGATACTTCGGAGCGTCCGAAACGGTCACGTCGCAGATACCGGATTCCACACCACGGTTGGCAAAACGTTCGGCCACCTTATTGGCGCTCATCGCACCGGTGTAGACCGAAAGTTCATCCATCAAGCCCTTGTAGAAATTGTCCTCATTGGTGCTGTTGGCCACCACGATGCGCTCGTCATTGTCGTTGATCGCACCGGTATTGTCGGGAGCCTCAGCCACGAGCTTGCCGTCGACGTATGCCTTAAGAGTCTTGGTAGCGCTTTCTCGTACGCACACCAGATGATGCCACTGGCCGTTGAAATATGAAGTCGCGGCAAAAGAAGCCTCGCTCTTTGTAACGTCATCATCGATGGCAAACTTCAGATTTCCGCCTTTCAGTTCAAGACCGATCCAGTTGCCGCTGGTCTTCTTGGTGTCATCCTTGGCCATGCTACCCTTATGGAATATATAAGCGGCATCATCGGTGGAGTTGAACCACATCTCGAGGGTGAAATCCTTGGTGCCCATCTGCATTTCGGGATAAGCAGCCTGGATGAGATGGTTCGTACCGTCGAAGCTCACACCGTTACCGGCTATACCGGCAACCGAAGCCAGGGCTGATGTGCCCGAAGCCGCAGCGGTGCCGAAAATATGATTGGTCACCGAGGGACCTACCTCCTCAAACGAGAAGTAAGCTACCTTGTCGAGCTGAACTGCCTCGCTCACGGTGATGGTGAACTCCATGGAAGTTTCGGGATCGCCACCCTTGGTGCTCAGTACCACCTTATAGGTTCCGGGGGTAGTGGGTGTGCCTGAGATAACGAATGTCTGGGCCGACTGATCCACGTCGAGTTTCACGCCTTCGGGAAGACCGGTAGCCACCACTGTGGTAGCCTTGTCATAGCTGCCGCTGATGGGAGCTATGGCATAACCGATTTCAAGCGACTGTGAAGGTACGCCTTCCGACACTGTGATCACACCGGCTGTCGAGAAGCGGTCAGGCAGATAATAGCCAAGATGAGGAGGCTGGTTATAGCCCACATTCTGCCATGCTATAGCCATGCGGTAGTTGTGGTCCTGCATGAGGCACGGCACACGGTAGTCGGTCGCGATGGTGGTGGTGTAGATAAGGAGGTCCGAGCTGTTTTCGCCGTCCCAGAGCACCACTTCCTCGCGCCAGTCGCCAAACAAGTCGGCCTGGAGGCAAGCTGTACCCTTGGTGGTGTTGCAGGCATAAGCCTTCTGCACCGGATTAGAGAGTGAGCCGATGGTCCAGGTCTTGGTGGTGCCTGTGAGAGTGGCATTGGGCTTGGTGATGCGGGGGTTATAAGCCTTCGATGTCTTGTCATAACGGCCGTCGAAGAGTTCGTCAAGCAGGTCACCGTCCCAATAGATACGGAAATTCATGTCATACTGCTTGGTCGAAATCTCATTACCGTTGATGTCATAAACCACCTTGCGTGACGCGCCTGTGGTCCAGTCCTCGCACCAGAACTCATATCCGCGGAAATTGTCGGTGATATCCCCTGCCAGACCGCGGCCTATGTCATGCTTGGTGTTGGCCTTCTTCCAGATAATCTCGCCGGTGGCGGCATCGCGGAGTTCAGCATCGAACGGATATGACTTATCCTTCTCCTCGTGGACCATGAATACCTCCAGACCGGGGCGGTCGGGAAGGAAGTCACCGAGATGGAGGGCATCGCCGTGACCACCGCGTGTGGTGTAGAGCACCGAGCCGTCATGGTCAACACAGGCAGCGCCGTAGACGATTTCGTCACAGCCGTCGCCATCCACATCACCTACGGTGAGTGAGTGTGCGCCTTCGCCGTAGAGACCTTCATTCTTTGTCTCGCTCTTGTGCAGCCAACGCTGGGTAAGTTTTGTGCCGTCAAAATCCCACGCGCAAAGATAGGAAGCGGTATAGTAACCGCGACACATCACTATGCTGGGTTTCTGACCGTCGAGATAAGCCACGGCGGCAAGATAGCGTTCGGGACGGTTGGTCTGGTCGCTCTTCTGTGTGCCCACCTGCACCGCGCCCCACTGAGTGGCGGTGCGGATGCTACGCGGAGGATTGAAAGCCACTGTCGACATCTCCGCACCGGTCTGACCGTTGAACACGGTGAGATATTCCGGACCGGAAATGACGTGGCCACGACTGTTGACATACGATTTATCGGGGTCATCCGAACCCATGATCACCTTCTTGCCCTGGCCGTCGATTGTGCCGGGAGCGGTCTTGCAGCAGAGCTCTGCCTTGCCGTCGCCGTCAAAGTCATAGACGAGATACTGGGTATAGTGTGCGCCGGCACGGATGTTACGGCCAAGGTCTATACGCCAGAGCTTGGTGCCGTCGAGCTTGTAGCAGTCGATATACACATTGCCTGTGTAGCCGTTGAGCGAGTTGTCGCGTGAGTTGGAGGGATCCCATTTCACGAAAATCTCATACTCACCGTCGCCGTCCACGTCGCCAAGGCTACAGTCGTTGGGCGAGTAGTCATAGTCGTCGGTAAGGGGATAGTCGGCTGTTCCCATAGCAGAGTTGCCGGCGAATGTCCCACCCTCCGGACGGTCGAGATGTACGCGCTTGAACACGCTGGGCTCCACCGGAGTGGTCTTGGATGTCTCCACCACTGATGAGCCGTTGAGGGCTTTGATTACATACTTTGACGAAACAGTGCCGTTGGGGTCAGTGAAGTTGGTGCCCTTGGTGATGGGCTCACTGTTGACCTTCACATCGTCACGATACACGTCAAACGTCATTGTCTTGGCATCGCTTTCAAGGCTGCGCCACGACACGAAGACTCCGTTGGTCATCTTGACGGCTATAACGCCGCGGTCGAGTTTCTCCGCCTGAGGGGCAGCCATAGCAGTGGCCGATGCCGCAAGCAGAAAACATGACAGAAGTACCTTTTTCATTACGTTTTACTGATTTGATATGGTATTAGTGAATATTCGGTGGTTTAGTCCTGCAAAAATACGCATTTTTGATGTAATATGCAAACGACAGCAGAAGGGGCAGGAGCGCTGTGTCTCCTGCCCCTTCCGGGTCATTTTATCAACCTTGCGCCTGAGGGGGCAAGGCTTTTAATGTGAGTGCGTCAAGCGATATTATTTCACCACGATTTTGGTGGTTACAGTCTCGCCCGAAGCCAGAGTGTCGACCTTGATGAGGACGCCGGGGGTGTTGGCGTTCACGCGGATACCCTGGAGGTTATAGTAGATGGTCTCCACTACTTCACCGTCAGCCACCACGTCAGTGATGCCGGTTGAAGCTGAAGCCTCTACAGCCTCGCCGAGGCCACCCATTTCGTTGGCGGCACGTACGGTGTAGACAGGAGCGGCAGCGCGGGCCACGGTTGACTCTACTGTGAATGTAGGATCAACGGTGAAACCGATCACCTTGCCGTCGGCACATACAGCCCAGTGCGAAGCGTAGTCGCTGTCATCCCAGCTGATCACACCGTCCTCGATAGTGACATTGGTAGGAGCGGGAGCCTGTTCGGCGAGAGTTGCGGGATCCCAGTCGTCGTCGCCGCCCATAACCACTGCGAGTGAGTGGGCGTCGGCCTCAGCCTTGGTAAGCACGGGATTGTTGGCATGAGTGTCAGCAAACACTTTCTTGCGGTCAACGAGGTCGATGACAGTTCCGCTTGCGGTGGTCGAATTATATTCGGCGAAGCGTGCGGGCCAGCCACCCGACATCTCGTTCCAGCCGATAGCTGAGGGACGGGCAGTCATCTTGGTGTCGATATAGAGAGCGATAGGTGTACCGCTGCCCCAGGGACGGCCGAGGGTATAGTTGCCGTCTACGTCGGCTGACTCACCTACGATTTCGCAATCCTTGAAGATATAGCCATACTTCTTGGGCACAGAGGGAACAGCGAGGTAACCACCCTTCTCACACATCTGGAGAGTAACGGCGTTGTAGTAAACGTCACCCTTACCGCAGAGGAAGTCGGTGCGGCCACGGAGCACGCCACCTTCGAAGTAGAAGCGGCCCTTGTCATTGTTTGACACATAAGTGTCCTGGTAACCCCAGAGACACACATCCTTCATGATGGTCTTGTCAGAGTTGTCATTGACCTCGATGTCACGACCCTTGCCATCACCCATGGCACTCTTGATGGTGAGGTGCTGGAAGTAGGTGTTAGTGGCGGTCTTCTCCAGACGGAGCACATCGCCCTTGCCGATACCTTCGAGTACATTGGCACCTGTGCCTGAAGCAGGAACAGTGTTGGTGATTACCACACCGTCACGGCTCTCGCCGATGAACGAGATGTTGGCACCGGTGATGTATGTGGTGGGATCGGCATAGCTCTTGCCGTCAGTACCGGTCTTCTGTGAGGTTTTGCTGGCAGGGAGCTTGTACTCGCCGTTGTGGATGAAGATGCGGAAACGCTTGGTCATGTCCGAGCGGCTGTTGGCTGTGTTGATAGCCTCTACGAGCTCATCCACGGTGGTTACAGCCACATCATAAAGAGCCTTGGCTACTGCCGGGCGGGTCTTGGTGGTGAAGTTGATGGTGATGGCCTGGCTCATGGCATTGTCAGTGAGGTCCATCACGCTGCCGGCGGGAAGGGTGAACTTGTAGTCGGTGGCGTAGGTGAGGTTCTTATATTCAAACATCACAGTCTTGCCTGTAACCGAGGGAGTGAGTTCGAGGTCGCCCAGAGTAGCCTTGACACCCTCTTTCACCTTAATCTTCTCATCGAATGTGAGGACGATCTTACCGTTGATCGATGCGTTGTTGGAGCCCTCTTCGGGAACCTGCGATACGAGCACCGGAGCCACACCGTCGTCAACGAGCTTGGCAGTGCCGATGATGTATGATGCACCGAGGGCGATACCGTCATTATTCGAAGTTGTTCCGTCGACAGGTGAATTTGTGTCGGAGATCCAGCGTACATATACCTCCTTCTGGTTATTGGCTGCTGCCGGGAGGTCAAATGTGGCGTCAGTCCAGTTCTTGTTGCCCTGGATGGTGATGGTACCGATCTTGGTCCAGTTTTCACCGTCAAGTGAGTATTCTACATTCTGCTTGGTGTAAGCATTGTAGTTGTAAGCCATAGCGGTAATCACCTGGAGGTCGGTGAAAGCTTCGGCGTTCACCTTGGTCTGCCAGTAGTATTCACCGAGGCCGGTGGTGCGCCAGTTGACAGCTGCGGGACGGCCTTCATAGCCACCTGCTGCCACCTCGCTCTTGTCAAGCCATCCGGCTATGTCGCCTGCGGCGTTGCGGAGCACAAGCGAAGCACCGTCATTGTCAGCTGCATAGAAGTCAGCTGCGCGGCCGTTGCCTGCCTGATAGAAGTCCCAACCGGCAATGTAGTCAATAGCGTCGAAGTTGGCGGTCAATGACTGGTCACCATCCATGGTCACCTTGATTTCGCTTGAAGTCTGGCCGTCATCCCAGCTTGCAAACTTGACGATGGGGTTGGAGATGGCTGTGAGAGTCACTGTTGTGCCCTCCTCATACATGCGCTTGCCGTCGATCATCTCACCGGCGGGAGCGGGCTGCACCTGGTAATCGTTGGCGCCGCCGGTCACTCCGAGCACGAGCTCATAGGTGTTAAGCTTCTTGAAGTTGGCGGTAAGTTCGGCATTTGACGCCATTGTATAGGTGAATTCGGGAGCGTCCGAAACCTCCTTGCCGGAAGCGTCGGTCCAGTTCACGAACGAGTAGCCGAAATTGTTGACTGCGGTGAGTTTCACATCAGTGCCGGCCTCGAACTCAGAAGCATTGGGATAGGATGACACCTTGCCACCATCGGCAGGTGATGCGGCGATGTTGAGTGTGTAGATTTCCACGTCTTCCACAGTGCCGTTGAGTGTACCGTAGATGCGGATGTCGCTGAAGCCGCCCTGCTTTGCATTGCCGACACCGATGGTCGACTGGAGAGTGAAGCCCTCGGTTGAGGCGAGCTGCTGCTGCTGTTCGGGGGTAAGCTCGATTACGAACTGATGGATAGCCTCAGCGTCATAAGGCTTGTTGAGTTCGTTGTTTTCACGGTGGGCGGTCCAGGTGCCGAGATTCACGAGGTCACCTTCGCCGGCGCGTACCGAGATGGTGATACCCTTCTCTGAGTCGGTACCGAAACGCTGCACATAACCCTGCACCTTGGTGGGGGTGAATGTAAGACCCTTGGCAGGCTTGACAGTCCATGCCACAACGTCAGATGCACCTGTTGTAGGCTGAATCTTCACAAATACGACCTCATTGCCGTTCTCGTCCTTGAGAGGGCCGGTGGTCTTGTCGGTACGGCCGCTGGTACCTGTCACTTTGTGGCCGTTGAGATTGAATGCTTTGGTTGAGAAGCCGTTCTCGGGCACAGCCGCTACAGCAGTCTCATAGTCAGTGGCCGAGTTGAAAGCCCAGATCACTGAAGCGGGCTCGTCGTTGAATGTCGAGCCGCCGGCCTGAGCCGCAACGGGAAGCACAACCTGGATATAGCGATAGTAAGAACCGTCGCCGATCACCATCTCCACAGGATTGGTTTTTGAAGCGCAGGTGAACGTGGGGGTCTTGGTGCCCTGGTTGATTACCTGGCCGTCGATAGTGGTTGTGGTGATTACATTGTAAGCCTCGGTAGAGATTACAGCATCCTTGCACGAAGGAATCTGGAAAGTTGTTCCGTTGTTCATCTGGGCGAGGTCTGTCCAGTTGGCATTGGCGATTTTGCCGCCGTTGTTGGTGTCAAACGGAAGAATCACGTCGATGGTCTCGGTGCCGATCTTGGCCTGGGCCACCCAGAAGCCGGTCTTGTTCTGGAAACCTACAGTGGGGGCGCCGTTCTGACGACGGAAATCCCAGCAGATAGTCACAGGAGCAGTGCGGTCATCCAGAGTCACAGTGTTCTTAACGAACACAGGAGTAAGCTCGGTGTCACCCTCCACTGTCATTATCTCGCCAACCTCATAAGTCTTGGAGCCGTCAGTCCAGCCCACGAGGGTGCTGCCTTCGAGATAGATGGTGAAGTTGCCGGGAATAGTGAAGGTCTTGCCTATCTCTACCTTCTCGGCAGCAGGCACGAGCGAAGCTTGGGCGCCGCTCTCGCCGAGCGAGAACGATACGGTGGCATCCTCAACGAGTTCCGAGGGATCCACAGCCTCAACGGCTATATAGGGAGTATAACCGCCACCGCTGATTGACAGTGTGGCAGCCTCACCCTTATAGAGGCCCGAAGCGATGTTGGTAGCCTTGTTACTGTGATAGCAGGTGCCGTCATTGTTGGTGAAAGTCACCACAGTCTCTGCACCGTTCTTCACAACCACATTCTGACCCCAGGCACAGGTGCCCATCGACACCTTCACAGGGCCGTCGACCTTGACGGTAGATGCGAAATTGCCCCAGCCGTGCTCATTTGAATGATACTTGCCGGAGATAACGATAGCGGCGGAAGCATCGTCGGCCGCAACGCGGCTCAGTGTTCCGTCCGAAGCGATGGCAACGCCAAACTCCACCGGAGTCTTGTTGGCTATCTCATCGCTCTCAAGGAGATTGCCGTCTGTGAGGTCAATCCTGATGTCCTTGAACTGGGCATGAGCCGAGGATACCCCCAACAGACATGCGAGGAGAAGGACAACGTTCCAAATTTTCCTTGTCATAGAGTAAAAAAGATTGAAATTTTTGGTATTAAGGTATTTAAAGTGAAAATTTACGTCTGAGATATTAGATGACAGGCAGAGAGCCCTCGGTGGAGGGCGGGATTAGCGGTGGTGTGAACCCACCGGCATGCAACATCTTCACGATTCATGCAATATCGTGCAAAATTAGCACATAAAATGTTAAAATCCAAATAAAAATTCTCACCACCTCATCTCCGCAGCCCTGCCGGCATGCAGCTCGACGATTGCTAAAAATCCACGCTTTTACTTGCATCTCCAACAATAAAACTGTATTTTTGCATTTAGAAACTCTACACCTATTTATATTTACCTATCTCTACCATCATCTGTCACCTATGAGATCTAACTTCTTGACCATCGCCGCGGCGATGGGTCTCTCCGTCGTGGCGGCCTCTGCTCCTGCCTCGGCACAACTCCGCACCAACGCCGGCGTGCAGTATCTGCTTTCGCAGCCGCTCGACATGAGCCAGGACTTCTCCGACCTGAGCAACCACTATTTCTTCGCCGACAGCCTCGTTGACTTCGACACCGCCACCGGTCTGGGCACCGTGAAGTGGGAGCGCCACAGGCTGATGCCGAGACAAGCCTTCAACGCCAACACCTATCTCCATCAGCCGCTACAGACCCTCGACTTCCCTGACACGGCCTATGACAACGACCCCGAGCTTCGCATGAGCGTCGAGCCTGTCAACGAACGCACACTGCGCATCCGCATGTACACCTCTCCGGTCATCCCGCACGACAATCCCGATGACCCGATGCTCGCGGCAACCCCCACAGTCGACCGCTCGGCATGGCGTGCAACCACCACCAAGGAGGGCGACGTGGTCTATACCTCCGACGCCGGATCGCTCGAAATCAAGCGTCACCCCTGGCGCCTTGTCATCAAGGATCCTTCGGGACGCATCCTGACCAACACCCGCGCCTGGTCCGACAACGACTCCACTCAGGTCAAAGTCCCACCATTCAGCTTCATAAAGCGCGGAGCCGACAACTCGCGCTCCATCAACCCTGTATTCTCACTTATGCCCGGCGAACGCATCTACGGATGCGGAGAGAGCGCCACCCCTCTCAACAAGGCCGGACAGAAGGTCAACCTTTTCGTCACCGACCCACAGGGACCGGAGACCCCCGACATGTACAAGCCCATCCCCTTCTTCCTCTCCAACCGTGGCTACGGCATGTTCATGCACACATCGGCCCCTGTCACCTGCGACTTCGGCGCAAGCTACGTGGGTGCCAACAAACTCTTCATGGCCGACGAGGTCATGGACATCTTCATCATGCTCGGCGACCCCAAGGAAATCCTCAGCGAGTACACCGCCCTGGTGGGACGCCCCGGGATGCCTCCGCTGTGGAGCTTCGGCACATGGATGAGCCGCATCACCTACTTCAGCGAGAAGGAGGGACGCGAGGTGGCGAGCCAACTGCGAAAAAACCGCATTCCATCCGATGTAATCCACTTCGACACCGGATGGTTCGGTGTCGACTGGCAGTGTGACTACGCATTCGCCCCCGACCGCTTCGACGACCCTGTCAAAATGCTCGCCGACCTAAAGAAGGACGGATTCCGCACCTGCCTCTGGCAGTTACCCTATTTCACCCCCAAGAACAAATTCTTCCCCGAACTGGTCGAGAAGGGACTCTACGTGCGCAACGGCCGCGGTGAACTCCCCTACGAGGATGCCGTGCTCGACTTCACCAACCCGGCCACCGTCGAATGGTACCAGGGCAAACTCGCCAACCTCCTCGAGCAGGGTGTGGGAGCCATCAAGGTCGACTTCGGCGAAGGTGCCCCCCTCAACGCCGTCTACCACAACGGCCGTAGCGGCCTCTATGAGCACAATCTCTACCCCGTGCGCTACAACCGCGCCGTAGCCGAGGTGACAAAACGCGTCAAAGGCGACAACATCATCTGGGCCCGCTCGGCTTGGGCCGGGTCGCAGCGATATCCCCTCCACTGGGGTGGCGACGCAGCCACCACCAACACCGGCCTCCTCGGCACCATCCGCGCCGGCCTCTCGCTCGGCCTCAGCGGCTTCTGCTTCTGGAGCAACGACATAGGTGGTTTCGTCACCGACAGCCCCGAGAACCTCTACCGCCGCTGGCTACCCTATGGCTTCCTCACCTCCCATAGCCGAGTCCACGGAGCACCCCCGACCGAACCGTGGCTCTACGGCAAGGAGTTCACTGACTACTTCCGCAAATGCGCCGAGCTAAAGTACAAGCTCATGCCCTACGTCTACGCCCAGTCAAAGAAATGCACCGAAAACGGTTGGCCCATGATGCGCGCACTGCTCATCGAGTTCCCCGACGACCCGGGGGCATGGCGTGTCGACGATCAGTACATGTTCGGCGAGTCGATGCTCGTAGCCCCGATGCTTGAGGACGGAGATTCCCGCGATGTCTACCTCCCCGGCACCGGAAAATGGATTGACTATCAGACAGGCAAAGTATACACCCCCGGCTGGCACACCGTGGCCACCGCCGAGCTCCCGATAGTTATAATGGTCAAGGACGGCACAGCACTCCCGCACATCCCTGTGGCCCAGTCGACCGACAGCATGGACTGGAGCAAAGTGAGTTGGCAAAAATATCTCGCCGACGAGACCGTGGCCAAAGGGGCCATCTGCATTCCCGGCGGCCAGCTCCAGGAAGTGAGCATGTAAAAACCGCCCCTTCCCCGGGTCCTGTCACCCCCCACATTGAAACTGTCTGAAAAAAAATTAACACCCCTTTTTCAGACAGTTTCTAATATTATATGTACCTTTGTAATGTAAACCGCTACCGCTTATGAACAATTTCTATGCCTGGTGTCGGCGTTACCTGTCGCTCACGCTCCTGGCCGCCATAGTCATCGGCGCCCTGGTGCTATTCTTCAACGAAAACTCCCTGCTGCGCACCGTGGAGCAGGAACGCACCATCGACGAGCTCCAGGCCCGCATCAAGGACGCCACCGACACCCTTGAATATTACCGCTCGCTCAACCGCTCGCTCGACACCGACAAGGAGACCATGGAACGGATAGTGCGCGAGCAATACCACATGCAGCATCCCGACGAGGATGTGTATGTGTTTGAATAAACATCACTATATCATCACAATGAAGCATAACGACACACCCATCACCGACAGCAACCCACGCCGCCGCACATGGTCGGAACTAATGGTCACCGTAGGCCTGCTGGCCATCATGGTGGCCGCATGCCTGCCGCTGCTCAAAGTCAGAGGCGACCTCTTCCGCTACATCTACGCCGCCGGAGCTCTCATCCTGCTGGCCGGACGCTTCGTGGCCCCTCCGGTGGCCAAGGATGCATCCCTGCGCCTGCGCCGACTCCTGAGAGTAGAGATATGGAGCGCCCTGATTTTCGTGGCAGGAGCCGTATTCATGTTCGTCCCGTCGGCCGGATGGAGCGACTGGATCGCGTTCACACTCGCCGGAGGCCTCCTTACCATCTACACTTCGGTGATGATTCCTCGACAGAAACTGAAGGAGTGAAAGATTGTTAAACGGAGCGATTAATTGGCACATAATTAGTAATTTTGCCCCGATAAATCACGCTATGGCGCAATACCTCACAATCGACCAAGGCAACACCGAAGCAAAAATCTCGCTTTGGGAGGACACGGAGCTCGTCGACACAGTCCTCGAGCCCAACCTCACACCATCCAAAGTAAGCGATTTCGTGGCCGGACGTCGGCTTGACGGTGCCATCTACTGCTCTGTGGTCCAGAACAACGGCCCGGTCATCAACCGCCTCAGTCACCTTTCAAGGTGTGTCTACCGCCTTTCCCCTTCCACCCCTCTCCCAATCACCATCGACTATGCCACACCGCGCACCCTCGGAAGCGACCGCGTCGCCGCAGCCGTGGGAGCCTGGAGCGACTTCAAAGGAAAACCTATCCTGGTGGTCGACGCCGGCACAGCTGTCACCTATGACTATGTCGACCCGCAGGGGACGTTCCGCGGCGGAAACATCGCCCCGGGAATCACTATGGAGCTCAAGGCCCTCAACCACTACACGGCCCGACTCCCGCTCGTGCCATTCCCGGAAAACATGGCCTCCCTGCGCGACTCCCTCATGGGGCGCTACACAGCCGAAGCCATCGCTCTCGGAGCAGTCTACAGCGTCGTGGCATCAATCGGATATTACAGGAGCCGGCTCCCCGAGGACACCGTCGTGGTGCTCGGAGGAGGTTGCGGCCATCATCTTGCATCCCTTTGCGACTTCGAGGTACATGTGGACGAACACCTCGCCAGCAAAGGCCTTAACAGAATTTTGCTTTACAATGAAAATTAAACTATTCTTTGCGCTGGCTCTGCTGGCCTCATCTTTCGCCGGCCTATCGGCGCAGAACCAGACAAGCCCGTACTCTAAATTCGGCTATGGCATACTCGGCGACAACGCCACCTCGGCACAGAGGCAGATGGGTGGAGTGGGCTACGCCATGCGCTCTGGCCGTCAGGTCAACGTCATGAACCCCGCTGCCTATGCCGCTACCGACTCGCTCACGTTCCTCTTCGACATGGGTGTGGACTACTCCATGTTCTGGCGCAAGGATGCCGGAGGCAGCGACCACGACAACGGCGGCGGCCTCGACTACATCACAATGCAGTTTCCGGTGACCAAATACATCGGCGTGAGCGCCGGCCTCCTCCCGTACTCATCCGTAGGCTACGCTTTCGGCACCGACATCACCAACGGCGAGACAACCCATCAGGGCACCGGCGGTCTCAACCAGCTCTACCTCGGAGCAGGTATCACCCCATTCAAGAACTTCTCGGTGGGCTTCAATGTCTCATACCTCTTCGGTGAAATCTACAACGACGTCTACGCCTCGTCAGATGTCAACACCGCCATCTTCGAGCAGATACTCGAGGTCAAGGACTATCACCTGCAGTTCGGCGCACAGTACTCGGTCAACATCGGCCGCCGCAACACCGTGACACTCGGTGTCACATACTCACCCGCCAAGACCCTCCTCGGCAAGACCTATCTCCTCAAATACCTCCAGCTCAGCAGCTCATCGGCTGTGAACGTCGACACCATAGGCTACACTGACCTCAAGGGCAACTTCTCGCTCCCCGACACCTGGGGCGTGGGCCTCTCCTACGACTGGAACTCACAGTTCCAGGCCGAGGTCGATGTCACCTACCAGCCTTGGTCGAAGGTAAAGTACCGCCAGATGGAAAACTTCAGCGGCGCGAAATTTGACGACCGCTGGCGCATCGCTGCCGGTTTCAGCTACATGCCCGACCCTCGTGGCAGCTACCTCAAGCGCGTCACCTACCGTGCCGGCGGTTTCTACAACCGTGACTACGTGATGGTCGAGAACAACCACGTGCGTGACTACGGCGTGTCGGTCGGCTTAGGACTCCCGGCCATATCATCCAAGACGATGATCAACCTCGGTTTTGAATACCACAACCGTCAAGCCACACCCGATCCACTCCTTCGTGAGAAGTACTTCAACGTGACCCTCGGCATCAACTTCAACCAGCTCTGGTTCTTCCAGAACAAACTCCGCTGATGCAGCGTTCCAATTGTCGGTACACCAAACACGTCACCACCAACATGTCACACCGCCGATTGTCACCATCAGTCAATATGCGCCTGCTCCCTGCCGCGCTGATCACGCTCATGGTCATGGGCGCGACTCTGTCGGCATGTAAAGAGGACAACCCCGTGGCTGTGGCTGCCGTCGACTCCAACGACGCGCCCACAATGCTCACCCGCGACGTGGAGACCCTGATCTCCGACTCCGGCGTCACACGATTCCGCATCGTGACACCGATATGGTATGTCTACGACGAAGTTGACGAACCATACTGGTATTTCCCCCAAGGGCTTCACCTCGACAAGTTCGACAACTTCTTCCGCCGCGATGCCTCGATAGTCACCGACACCGCCACCTATTTTAAAAACAAGCAGCTCTGGCGGCTCGACGGAAACGTCAACATCACCAATGTGGTGGGCGAGAAATTCCTCACCAACCAGCTCTTCTGGGACCAACGCCAACGCAAACTCTATTCCGACTCCTTCATCCACATCGAGCGCCCCGACGAGGTGCTCGAAGGCTACGGCTTCGACTCCAACGAGCAACTCACGCGCTACAACATACGCAACGTCTCGGGCATATTCCCAGCCAACAGCTTCCGCAAGGACTCACCGCAGGCCTCCTCAGCCCCTGACGCGGAGATGGATGCTGACCAGTCAGAGGCCCCCGACTCCGCAGCCGGGGTCAACACCATCCGCCGCGCACCGTCGCGCCCATCCTCGGCTCCTCAGCGTGAGGCAATGCGCGAATCTTAACCCACCATCCACCCAACACATCGCCATCAATTCCTAATCCACACCTATGGACATCACCGCCTGGCTCATCCTGGCCATAGTTTCCCTGATATTCTCGGCCCTCTTCTCGGGAGTCGAGATTGCCTACATCACAGCCGACCGCGTCCGCATCGGGCTTGACTCAAGCCGAGGCGGATTCCTCAACAACATCATCAGCCGATACTACGCTCATCAGGAATTCTTCATCTCTACAATCCTCGTGGGCAACAACATCATGCTCGTAATCTACGGCATGGGGGCAGCCGCCCTCCTCGAACCCTGGATCGCTCAACACATTTCATCCAACCAGGCTGTCATCCTCCTCCTGCAGACACTCATATCCACCCTCGTCATCCTCTTCACCGGCGAATTCCTCCCTAAATCCATATTCCGCATCAACCCCAACACATCGCTCAAGGTATTCGCCATCCCGGTATTCTTCTTCTATCTCATCCTCTACCCCATATCCTGGTTCACCTCATGGCTCTCCAAAGTGCTCATGAAGATGGTGGGCATCAAAGCCGAGGACACACGCCTTGGAGTCCTCTCAATCAACGAACTCAACGACTATCTCGAGACCAAAATCGATGACCTCGAGAATCCCCAGGAGGTCGAAGTGGAAAACGAGGTTAAAATCTTCCATAACGCCCTCGACTTCTCGAAGACCCAGCTCCGCGACTGCATGGCTCCGCGCAACGAACTCGTGGCAGTCGACATCGACGACACCACACGCGAGCAGCTGTCAGAGCTCTTCACATCATCGGGACGCAGCAAAATCCTCGTCTACCACGACGATATCGACAACGTCGTGGGCTACGTACACGTCTCCGAGCTCTTTGACCCGAAAAGCGACTGGAAGGAACACATCAAAGAGGTGCTCTACGCTCCCGAAACCCTTCTCGCCAACACCATGATGCGCCGACTCCTCAGCGAGAAACGCTCCATGGCCGTGGTGGTCGACGAATTCGGCGGCACAGCAGGACTCGTAACCCTTGAGGATCTCGTGGAGGAAATCTTCGGCGACATCCAGGACGAACATGACAAAAACGGCATCACAGCCACCGAAGTCTCACCCGGTGTATATGAATTTTCAGGCCGAATCGAAGTCCGCACTCTTCGCGACGACTTCCGTCTCGACATCCCCGAGGACGACGAATATCAGACCCTCGCAGGCTACATCATCCACGAGACCGGCAATCTTCCATCCCAGGACGAGACAGTGGTTATCGACGACCTTTCATTCACCATCAAGAGCCGTTCCGCCACACGCCTCGACCTTATCCGTGTGGAGGCCGCTCCTGAGCAGGAAACAGAGAAAGCCGACTGACCGCCCGGACACACCTTACCCCCATTCTTCCACATCATATAGCCGTATCGCGCTTTTTCCGCACTGTTTTCACACACATATCACACCGCATTCCGCAAAACAAACGAGTCACCTCTCCACACCTATATATATAATATATATGGTGCAACCATACACCAAACAAAGCGTGTCAACCACCCATCGGGGGATTGACACGCTTCCTTTATCTTATATCGCGTTGTTACCTTCGCTCGAGGCCGCCCGGAACGGTCAGGCCTCCGATTCACTCCTGAGCCTCCGGTGACGGCTCCTCCTCCTTGCGCATCTTCTGCTCCTCGTCAAAGTGCTCGTAAGCCTCCACGATGCGTTGCACAAGCGAGTGGCGCACTATATCCTTCTTGCCGAACTCCACGCGCCCGATTCCCGGGACATCCTTAAGCACCCTCAGGGCCTGTATGAGGCCCGATGACACGGTGCGCGGCAGGTCAATCTGCGTGGCGTCGCCGGTGATTATCATCTTGGCATTCATGCCCAGACGTGTCAGGAACATCTTGATCTGATGCACGGTGGTGTTCTGCGCCTCGTCCAGCACTATAACGGCATCGTTAAGCGTGCGGCCACGCATAAAAGCCAGAGGAGCTATCTGTATCACATTAGTCTCCATATACTCCTTCAGCTTCACAGCCGGCACCATATCCTCAAGCGCGTCATAGAGTGGCTGCAGATAAGGGTCGATTTTATCCTTCATGTCACCGGGCAGGAACCCCAGCTTCTCGCCGGCCTCCACAGCCGGGCGCGACAGGATTATCTTGCGCACCTCGCGGTTTTTGAGAGCCCTGACAGCCAAAGCTATCGCCACGTAGGTCTTTCCGGTGCCAGCAGGTCCAAGCGCAAACGTCAGGTCATTATCGTGAAAAGCCTTCACCAGCAACTCCTGATTCTTATTTCGGGCGCTGATAGGCTTACCGTTCACACCATATATTATTACATCATCGCGTTTAGGCTCGGTGGGCGATTTACCCTTTACGATGTCGAGTATCACATCCTCCGTGAGCTTATTGAACTTGATGCAGTACTCCTCAAGCTCCTTGATACGCTTTTCGAACTCAGCCGTCTCGGCATCGTCACCTATAACCTTTATGACCGAACCTCGCGCCGCCATGCGCAACTTCGGGAAAAGATTGCGTATGAGGTGCATATTTGAATTGTTGACACCGTAGAAACTCACCGGATCCACGTTGTCGATTATAACGATGCGTTCAATCATGAATTTAATTTACAAGATGTTTAAAATAGTGAATTCTCCTTACTTATTCAACCTCCTGTCCTCGCTTTTTGTTTAGCGGGATGGTGTACATAAGTGAGAAATTTCCGGTAATCGAACCGTTTCGCTTGCCGTAGCCGGGTATATACATCGGCTGTCCGTAAGGATTCTTCGTCTCATGCAGTATGGAATGATACACTATCGTCCACCCCATCGAGAACCCTTTCACTATCTTCACCTTGATACCGAGAGTCACCTCCAGGTAGCCCGCGGTCGACTTCTGGTCGGTCAGAGCGAAATGCGACGGCTCATTCCAGTACCCCTCGTCTACAGTCACATCCTCAAGGCTCCACTTATAGCTTGTGAAACCATAGCGCAGACCCATCTGCAACCTGTAGTCGGGATTGGAATTATAAAGGAAATTATACGACGCGCCAATCTTGAAATAGGGCGACAGCGGGGTCTTGAACCTGAAATTCTGATCGCTCGGGGCATCATCACAGTTGCCTAAGCCGGCAGCTATGAACGGAAAATACCTGTTGTGCATACTCAGTTCCGCCCACACATCAGCCAGTCCGTATTTCTGACCGAAAGCCCTCATGGCAGGATCCCAGATATTAAGTCCGGCCACCACCTCGTGAAGCAGCGGAAACTCCATCTTTGGAGGAGCCTTCAGAAGTGTCGAGTCGACATACTCCTTACCGGTCACCGTGTCCACCAGCAGCACATTGCCGTCGGCGTCAAGGCGCTCGGCCAGGCGGCTCTTGTCAAACTCCTCTGCCTTGGGTTTCGGGGCCGACACACCCGGTTCAAGCGGAGTCACCGGAGTCACCCTTCGCTGCCCGGAAGCCGACAGACAGGTAAGCATCACTATGGCGGCCACCAAAGTCGCCAGCCACCCGCCCCGCGGGCATCGTCCGGCCTCACTTCTCCACCACATAAGCCTTCTGGTTTTGTCGCTCCTCCCCGTTTGGCGTAGTTGAGGTGCGGAAATAAATCTTAATCGACTCCCGGTCTATGTTGGTGATGAGCGAGTCAGTCACCGCCACCGAGTCGATGAGATGCGTCGTGTAGCTGAACCGTGTGATGAGATAATGATACATCGCTCCGCATTCCTCCGACGCGAAATAGGGACGCGCCTCGTAGTCAAATGTCAGCGTGTCGTTAAGCTCTGGAAAATTCAGACTGGCCTGGCGATACTCCACATAGAAGCTCGTCGAGCTCTTCGATGCCCTGAACGGCAGATAGGTCTGCGACGCGCTCGTGGACGGCGACACCAGCAGCGAATCATTGGGCGCGCCCACGCCACCTATCGCCAGCGAGTCCACCGAGATGGCCTGGCCGGTCTGCATGGAATAGAACCCCGCCAGAGGCACCGAATTCTGATTCTCAGTACACCCTGTGGCGCTGCAGCTCCATGCCACATAAGCGGTCGCCGCAACCAGGGCTATATGCAATAAAAGTTTCAAAACAGCGTAAATAATTATTTTTTATATATCCTCGCGGCGTCAGTCATGACGCCGCATGCCGGGAGATGCTCACAGCTTTCCCCACTTCACGATCTCCGACAGCTCCTTGCGCTTCTTGGCAGGAATCTCGGTCCCCTCGGCCGGATAGCCCACAGGGATTATCGCCACAGGCTCCACATCAGCCGGCAAGTTGAAAGCCCCTCTTATCACCTCGGGGTCGAAATTACACACCCAGCAGGTGGCCAGGTCCATCGACGTGGCACCCAGGCACAGATGCTCCACGGCTATCGACACATCCACATCCGTGTGGTCCTTTCCGTCACATCCCCGGTGCCACGCCTCCGAGTGGAGGCCGCATGCCACTATGAACTCCGGCGCGCTCTTGATCCACTCGCGGGGATAGCTCTTCACCACGGCCTCGCGGAGCTCATCCGAGTCAGCCACCAGGAAAAGCCACGGCTGCCGGTTGCAGGCCGAGGGCGCAAGCCGGGCTATGTCGAGCACGGCAAGCAGCGTGTCACGCTCCACGGCGCGGTCCGAGTATGACCGGCACGAGAATCTCTCGCGGGCCAGATTATAAAGTTGAGGATAAGCATTATTCTGCATCGCTCTGTCTTCGTTTTATAGTCAGTTAGTTAAACAGTTTATTTTAACCTTTGTTTAGTCATTCTTAACGGTCGGCCACATCCCTCGGGACGCAGCGGCGCATTCAGCTCATATCGTCTCCTTGATCTCGTAATGGTTGCGCGACGGAGAGTTGCGCACTATGAGCTCACCGATGAAACCTGTCAGGAACAACATCGTGCCCAGCAGCATCATAGTCAGAGCGAGATAGAAATAAGGCGAGTCAGTGACAAGGATATAAGGCTGCCCGCTGTACATCTGATAGAGCTTACCGAAACCAACCACCATCACCGATATGAAACCGATGATAAACATCAGCGATCCGAGCAACCCGAAGAAGTGCATGGGCTTCGCGCCGAACTTGCCGGTGAACCACAGCGTCGCCAGGTCAAGATAACCGTTCACAAAACGATCCAACCCGAACTTCGTCGACCCGTACTTGCGGGCCTGATGCTTCACCACCTTCTCGCCGATGCGGGTGAACCCCGCGTTCTTCGCCAGGTAAGGGATGTAACGGTGCATGTCGCCATACACCTCTATATGTTTCACCACCTCATGGCGGTAAGCCTTGAGGCCGCAGTTGAAGTCATGCAGATTCTTTATGCCGCTCACGCGCCGGGCGGTGGCATTGAACAGCTTCGTGGGGATAGTCTTCGACAGAGGGTCATAACGCTTCTGCTTCCACCCCGACACCAGGTCATAACCGTCGCGCACCACCATGCGGTAGAGCTCCGGGATTTCGTCGGGCGAATCCTGCAGGTCAGCGTCCATGGTGATCACAACATCCCCCTGCGCCTCCTTGAAACCGGTGTTGAGAGCCGGCGACTTGCCGTAATTGCGTCTGAACGACACCCCTTTGACCGAAGGATACTCCTTGGCCAGGCCAGATATCACCTTCCACGAGTCGTCGGTGCTTCCGTCGTCCACAAAGATGACCTCATACGAAAAATCATGCTCCTTCATCACACGCGCTATCCATGCCGTGAGTTCAGGCAGCGACTCGGCCTCGTTATAGAGAGGAACGACTACTGATATATCCATTGTGCTTAATTATATTTCGTTTTTCCAACTGTGATGACAACAGGCCCCGGCAAGCTCCTCACTTGTCAAGAAACCGCCTCAGGGCCACGCGGCGTCTCAGCGTCATCACACCGCTGATGGCCATCGAGAGCAGCGACCCAGTCACTATCGAAGTCATTATTATCTCGGTCACTATGGCTATGGGCGAGGGGATGAAATTTGCCTCGATCATCTTCCCGGCCATCTCGCCGGCCTCGGCCACGAAACCACCGTCGGCCTTCGAGCCAAGCTCCGCAAGCCCTTCGAGCTGCTTCAGCACATAGTCAGGCTCCACCCACTTCATGTAGACCACGAGCAGCGCACCGGCTATGATGGTCCCGCAGAAAAATATCACCACACCCTGCATCCAGAGCATCGGGAAAGTGGCATACTCCTTCAGCGCCGCCTCAAACCTGCGCATGAACACAAAGATGACCACCGGCACACACACCATCATCCCTAACGACAACAGTGAGAGCACCGGAAGCCCGGCCGAATATATCGAGGCGAAAAACATCACCGACAGATACAGGCCGAATATAAAGCCGTCGTCGGCACCGCGGCGGTAAGGCGATAACATCATGGGCTATCCGATTAATTTCTCCGCAGCCCCCGGGAGAGCCACTTACGAAATGCAAAGTTATACATTTTTTGGCAGTTAATCAAGAAAGTTGTAACTTTGTGGTAATGAAATCGGCCATACATACACTCATCATGCGCATCATGCTCGTGGTCACCGCCATGCTCCCACTCGGGGCATGCATCCCGAGCTACACCCTCAACGGAGCTGCCATCGACTACTCCGTCTACAAAACCATCTACGTGTCCCAGTTCCCCATACGCGCGGCCCTCGTCTACCCCCCTCTGCAGCAGACATTTGAGAACGAGCTTCTCGACTACATAGCACGCAACACTCGCCTCACCAACGTAGAGTCAAACGCCGACGTCCAGCTCGAAGGCGAAATCACCGGCTACTCACTCTCCCCGCAGGCCGTCACCGAGAACGCCTACGCATCAAAGACAAGACTCACCATCCAGGTGCGCGTCAAATACACCGACAACCGCCAGGAGAACAAGGACATCGACCAGACATTCAGCGCCTACCGCGACTTCGACAGCAGCGAGATGCTCACCGACGTCCAGGACCAGCTGTGCCAGGAAATCTCCAAGGAGCTCGTCGACCTCATCTTCAACGCCACACTCGGCGACTGGTAACCTCCCCTCACCTCAGCCACCACGCCATGAACGAAGACCTCCGACAACTCATCGACACCCTCCGACGGCCCCAGAGCCCACTCCCGGCCCAAGCCGCCCTCCGTCTGAGCCGGGCATACCCATTCTTCACACTCCCGGCCGTCACAGCCCTACGCCATCACCGGCAGGAGCTCGACCCCGACACACGCCGGGAACTCATGCAGCAGATAGCCCTCAACGCCCCCGATCCCGCCACGCTCCGGCTCCTCACCGACCCCCAGCGCGACTCCTGGGCCGACTTCTACCCTACGCGCCCAGCCACCGTCACCACCGACGACGCCATCACCACATTCCTCAACACCTACGGACACTCCTCACCCGCCGAGGACGCACTCCTCGAGCGCCTCATATTCAACCCCACCCCCGACTACTCCTCCATCCTCTCACGCGAGGAAGAGGACAGCCTGCCGCAGGAGGTAGACCCCGCCGACGACTCGCAGGACGCCCTCATCAACGCATTCATCCTCCAGTCAAAAGCCAGCGGCACCCAGTGGCACCCGGCCCCGGTCGAGCCGGAGCCGGAACCGGAAACCTCAATCCCATCCGGGCCCCAATCCGGTCAGCCCCGGACAGCAGAACCGCAGCCACAGACAGCGCGTCACACACCCGAGCCCCCCACCGAGCTCAACCCTGCCGACCACCCGCGCGAGCTGAAGCCCGACACCATCGCCGCCGACACATCACTCAGCGAAAGCCTCGCCAAAATCTACATCAAACAGAAGCGCTACGACAAAGCATTTGAAATTATTCACAATTTGAGTTTGAATAATCCAAAAAAAAGTGTTTACTTTGCAGACCAATTGCGTTTTTTGCGGAAATTGATGCTCAACCGCCGGTTTTCCGACCCCGAAGCAGCATCCGACGCATCAATCTGACCGAAACCAATCCCTACACATCATAAAAAAATTCAACTGATATCATAATTATGTACATCGTATTGATCATCCTGACCCTCATCTGCGCCATCCTTCTTATCTGCGTAGTGCTTGTTCAGAAATCCAAAGGCGGAGGCCTCTCATCATCATTCGCCGGCTCTAACCAGATCATGGGCGTGCGCCGCACCAACAGTTTCATCGAAAAGCTCACCTGGAGCCTCGCCGGAATCATCTGCATCCTCGCCATCCTCTCCACATTCTGCATGCCCAAGGCCATCAACGCCAACGCATCACGCGTCAGCGCACCCGCAGCCACCGAGCAGACAGTTCCCGCCGACTTCAACACAGCAGCCCCTGCAGCTCCTGCCGCTGAAGCTCCCGCCGCTCCTGCCCCCGCTGCAGCCGAACAGCAGCCTGCCGCAGCCGAATAAATCAGTCACTTCGAGCGGAGTAGCGCACTCACGTCATCAGACGCGCAGTGGCGGCTAACCCCACACACATACCCTATCGGCCTGCCCTGACACGCACCCTCCTCATCGAGTCCGCGTCGGCGCAGGCTTCGCTTGTTACACCTCTCCACCGGTCATCATCACGTAACTGACAGGTCGGTTAAAAAAACCACCTCTAACACCCTTGCTATGAAAGATTTCTGGCGCCTGCTCCTGCGGTTCGTCCCTCCCTACAAGAAATACCTCATCCTAAACATCATCTTCAACTTCCTGTCGGCATTCCTCACCCTCTTCTCGTTTGCCCTGATAGTGCCGATCCTGGAGATGCTGTTCAAAGTCCGTGAAGGTGTCTACTCCTACATGCCCATGGGCAGCGGCTCGCTCAAGGACGTGATAATGAACAACTTCTACTGGCTCACCCAGGAGTGCATCCGCATCTGGGGTCCGGTGGTCACCCTCGCCATCCTCGCTGCGGCACTCATCATCATGACAGGACTGAAGACCGGCGCCTCCTACCTCAGCTCCTACTTCGTCATCCCCATGCGCGCCGGCATCGTCCGCGACATCCGCAACTTCGTCTACGACAAAATCGTCTCCCTCCCCATCTCCTACTTCACCACCGAGCGCAAAGGCGACGTGATGGCCCGAATGACCGGCGACGTGGCTGAAATCGAGAACTCCATCATGTCCTCCCTCGACATGCTCTTCAAGAACCCCGTCCTCATCATCGTATTCCTCAGCATGATGATAATGATATCCTGGCAGCTCACCCTCTTCGTCCTCGTGCTCCTACCCATAGCCGGCACCATCATGGGCAAAGTGGGCAAACGCCTCAAGCGCAAATCGCTACAGGGCCAGCAGCAGTGGGGCACCATCATGAGCTACATAGAAGAGACCCTCGGCGGCCTCCGCATCATCAAAGCCTTCAACGCCGAGTCGAAAGTCATCGACCGCTTCCACGGAGGCAACCAGCGCTTCTACAACATCACCACCTCCGTGCAGCGCCGCCAGGCCCTCGCCCACCCCATGAGCGAATTCCTCGGCACCATCTCCATATCGATAGTCCTGTGCTTCGGAGGCATGCTCATCCTCTCGGGCTCCTCATCCATGACCGCCGCCTCCTTCATCTACTACATGGTCATCTTCTACAGCATCATCAACCCCGCCAAAGATCTCTCCAAAGCCGTCTACAGCATCCAGAAAGGCCTCGCATCAATGGAGCGAGTCGACGCCATACTCAATGCCGTGAACCCGATCACCGATCCCGAGTCACCCTCCGAGATCACCGACCTCAAGGGCCACATCAGATACTCCGGAGTCACATTCGGCTACGACCCCTCGCTCCCGGTGGTGCGCGACATCCACCTCGACATCAAAGCCGGCGAGACAGTCGCCCTCGTGGGCCAGAGCGGAAGCGGCAAATCAACACTCGCCGACCTCCTGCCCCGATTCTACGACATCCAGGGCGGCTCAATCACCATCGACGGCCACGACATCCGCTCGCTTCGCGTCCATGACCTCCGCGGCCTCATGGGCAACGTCAACCAGGAAGCCATCCTGTTCAACGACACCATCTTCAACAACATAGCCTTCGGAGTCAAGGATGCCACCCTCGAGGATGTCATCAAAGCCGCCAAGATAGCCAACGCGCATGACTTCATCATGGCCACCGAAGAAGGCTACCAGACCAACATCGGCGACCGCGGATGCCGCCTCTCAGGCGGACAGCGCCAACGTCTGTCCATAGCCCGCGCCATCCTCAAGAACCCCCCGGTGCTCATCCTCGACGAAGCCACCTCAGCTCTCGACAGCGAGAGCGAACAGCTTGTCCAGCAGGCCCTTGAACGCCTCATGGAGGACCGCACCACCATCGTCATAGCCCACCGTCTGTCCACCATCAAGAACGCCTCTCAGATATGCGTCCTGCACGAAGGCCGCATAGTCGAACGCGGCACCCACGACGAGCTCCTCGCCCTCAACGGATTCTACACACGCCTCGTCGAGATGCAATCCATGGCCTGACCTCCGCCCCGGCCCTTCACCACCAGTGTCAGGGCGCCTACCACCTTACGTGCACATCGATTGGTCAAAAAAGGAACAAACATAGTCTTTTGGCCATATTTCACAATTTTTATTGGTATAAATAGCCATTATTGCAAAAATCATTGGTAACTTTGCATGCATTTTTCCACAAAAGTGCTATGTACTCGCGCGTCAACACCTCATCTCCCCTCCACCCATCACCCCACCAATCGCTAAATCAACAAAATAGGTAACAATATACAAAATTAAATGACAATGAAATTCAATGCGTTATCGACCGGCAGCGTCGCGCTCATGATGCTCGCATCAGCCGCCCTGCTCCCCTCCTGCTCAAAATCCGGACAGCAAATGCCCCAGGGACAGGCCCCGGCCATCGCCACAATCACCCTCTCGCCCGAGAACGCCGACCTGCAGACCACCTTCCCGGCAACCATCAAAGGTAAAACTGATATCGACATCCGTCCGCAGGTGACAGGATTCATCACCAAGGTTCACGTCGACGAAGGTCAGCGCGTACGCAAAGGACAGGTTCTCTTCACCCTTGACCAGGTGCAGTTCAACGCAGCCGTCGACCAGGCCCGCGCCGCTGTAAACTCAGCCCAGACCGCTGTAAACACCCAGCAGCTCACCGTCGACAACAAAAAAGCACTGCTCGACAAGAACATCATCTCCGACTACGAATACCAGATGGCCCTCAACAGCCTCTCACAGGCCAAGGCACAGCTCGCCAACGCAAAAGCAGCACTGGTGACCGCACAGAAAAACCTCGCCTACACCACAGTGACCTCACCCAGCGACGGCGTGGTAGGCACCATCCCCAACCGCGAAGGCTCGCTTGCCTCACCCTCTTCGGCACAGCCCCTCACCACTGTCAGCGAGAACTCACAGGTCTACGCCTACTTCTCACTCACCGAGAAGGATCTTCTCAACCTCGTGGGTGAAGGCGAACGCACTGTCGAGGCAGCGATCAAGTCCATGCCCGAAGTAAGCCTCCGCCTCTCCGACGGCACCATGTACCCCCTCACAGGCAAAGTGGCCACCGTGTCAGGTGTCATCGACAACAACACCGGCTCTTCAAGCGTCCGCGCCCTCTTCGCCAACCCCCAGGGTGTGCTCCGCAGCGGCGGCACAGGCCAGATCATCATGCCCAACCTCAAGGAAAACGTCATCGTGATTCCCCAGAAAGCCACATTCGAGCTTCAGGACCGCCGTTTCGTATACGTGGTCAACGACTCTAACAAGGTGGCTTCAACACCTATCGTCATCGACCCCGTCAACGACGGCAAGAACTTCGTGGTGCTCTCAGGCCTCAAAGCCGGCGACCGCATCGCAGTTGAAGGCGTAGGCACCAAGCTTTCCGACGGCATGACCATCAACCCAGTGGCTCCCCAGGCAGCTCCCGCGGCTGACCAGGCTCCCGCCCAGGCAGAAGCCCAGAAGTAATCAGGCCCGACGCCAGACCAATCGCTCCTCACAGCTTCTTAAGAATCACTTATTCTTAATATTTTAAGTGCTAAATCAATGAAATTAGATACATTTATTAACAGGCCGGTGCTCTCGACGGTGATTTCAATCTTCATCGTCCTCTTAGGTCTGATTGGGCTTTTCTCCCTCCCGGTCACCCAGTTCCCCGACATCGCGCCTCCTACCATCTCAGTAAGCACCACTTACACCGGTGCCAACGCCCAGGCCGTGCTTAATTCGGTTATCGCGCCCCTCGAGGAATCAATCAACGGCGCCGAGGGCATGACCTACATGGAGTCAACCGCCACCAACACCGGTTCGGCCACCATCAACGTATATTTCGAGCAGGGATTCAACCCTGACATGGCTGCCGTCGACGTGCAGAACCGTGTGGCCAAAGCTCAGAACCTCCTCCCCTCCGAGGTAACTCAGGTGGGCGTGCTCACACAGAAACGTCAGACGTCAATGCTCCTCTCTGTGGCCCTCTACGACCCCAGCGGGCACTACACCGAAGAGTTTCTTGACAACTACATGAAAATCAACGTTATCCCGCAGCTCCAGCGTGTGTCGGGTGTGGGTGACGTTATGTCGTTCGGTGCCGACTACTCGATGCGTATCTGGCTCAAGCCCGAAGTGCTCGCACAGTACGGACTGATGCCTACCGACATCTCCTTTGCTCTCGCCGAACAGAACATCGAGGCAGCCCCCGGTGCATTCGGCGAACAGGGCGACCAGAGCTTCCAGTACACCATGAAGTATCGTGGTCGTCTCACCACCCCCGAGCAGTTCGAGGACATCGTCGTGGCCGCCAAGCCCACAGGCGAAGTGCTCCGTCTCGGCGACGTGGCCACCGTGGAACTCGGCCGTGTGACCTACGGTTTCCACAACGCACTCAACGGCTATCCCGCCACCAGCTGTATGATTTTCCAGACAGCAGGCTCCAACGCTACCCAGATCATCAACGACTGTCTCAAGGTGGTCGACAACATGAAGAAAGACCTTCCCGCTGGTCTGGCTTTCGCTGTCCCGATGAACAACAACGACTTCCTTGACGCCTCGATCCACGAGGTAATCAAGACCCTCATCGAGGCATTCATCCTCGTGTTCTTCGTGGTTTACGTGTTCCTCCAGGACATCCGCTCCACTATTATCCCCGCCATCGCCATCCCTGTGGCCCTCGTGGGTACATTCTTCTTCATGAACCTCATCGGGTTCTCCATCAACCTCATCACCCTCTCAGCCCTCGTGCTCGCCATCGCTATTGTGGTCGACGACGCCATCGTGGTGGTCGAGGCCGTCCACGCCAAACTCGACGTGGGCTACAAGAGCGCCCGCAAAGCCTCGATCGACGCTATGGGCGAAATCGGCGGTGCCATCATCTCGATCACCCTCGTCATGATGCTCGTGTTCATCCCGGTGTCGTTCATGAGCGGTACCACCGGTGTGTTCTACCGTCAGTTCGGTCTCACAATGGCCATAGCCATCGGTATCTCCGCGCTTAACGCCCTTACCCTCTCACCCGCGCTTTGTGCCGTGTTCCTCAAAGGCCATGACGACTCTACCCTCAAGGAGCGCATGGGCACCGCCTACAAGGCTGCAGGTGAAGCCGTGGTCGGAAACGCAAAGCGTCGTTTCACCCTTGACCTTCCCCCGCTTATCACCTTCGCCTTCCTTGCCGCTACCATCACATTCATGGTGCTCGGATGGTATAACATCCACAAGCCTCTCCAGCTGGCCATCGCAGCCGTATGTGCCATCATCACAATCCTCGGCATCTTCGGCAAGCGCTTCCACAAGGGCTTCGAGATCGGATTCGGACGTATACTCAAGATATATGACCGCTGCACCACCTTCTTCATCAATCACAAGATATCATCGTTTGGCATCGTGGCTGCCGCAGTGGCCGTGCTCGTATGGCTTATGAGCATCACCACCTCCACCCTCGTGCCCAATGAGGATACCGGTACACTTTTCTGTATGGTCGACATGCCCCCGGGAACATCCCAGGAACGCACCATGGAGGTGCTCGACCAGGTTGACCAGATTCTGGCCACCGTGCCCGAGATTGAGTATCGAATGAAGATTGCCGGCTACTCGTTCATGGCCGGCCAGGGTGCCACCTACGGTACATTCATCATCAAGCTCAAGAACTGGGAGGACCGTAAGCAGGCCGACCAGACCTCTGACGCCGTGCTCGGCAAATTGTATGCCATGACCGGTGCCGCCGTCAAGGACGGACGTGTGGTAATGTTCGCACCACCTATGATTACCGGTTACTCGCTCACCAACGGCTTCGAGCTCAAGATGCAGGACAAGACTGGCGGTGATATCAATGACTTCTTCACCATTGTCCAGGGCTTCCTCGGCCAGCTCAACGCACAGCCGGAAGTACAGGTGGCCATGACAACATTCAACCCCACCTTCCCGCAGTATATGATCGACATCGACGCCGCCAAGGCCAAGCAGGCCGGCATCTCGCCCAAGGACATCCTCACCACACTCCAGGGCTACTACGGCGGTATGTACGTGTCAAACTTCAACCGTTTCGGTAAGATTTACCGTGTGATGATGCAGGCCTCTCCCGAGGCTCGCGTAAGCCCCGAGACCCTCTCGGCCATCAAAATCCGCAACGGCGCCGAAATGGCTTCACTCTCCAACTATGTGACCCTCACCAAGGTATACGGTCCTGACTTGCTCAACCGCTTCAACATGTTCCAGTCAATCTCTGTCACCGGCCAGCCCGCCCCGGGTTACACCTCAGGTGACTGTCTTGCAGCAGTAGAGCGCGTTGCAGCCGAGACCCTTCCTCCGGGCTACGGCTACGAATATTCAGGTATGACACGTGAGGAGGCCTCAACAGGCGCAGGTTCGACCACAGCCGTCATCTTCGGTCTCTGTCTCCTCTTCGTCTACCTCCTCCTCTCGGCACAGTATGAGAGCTACATCCTCCCCTGGGCGGTTATCTTCTCCATACCCTTCGGCCTCATGGGCACATTCATCTTCGCCCAGATATTCGGAATCTCCAACAACATCTATCTCCAGATCGCGCTCATCATGCTTATCGGTCTTCTCGCCAAGAACGCCATCCTTATCGTTGAGTTCGCGGTAGAACGTCGCCGTACAGGCATGTCAGTGGTCAACGCGGCCATCCAGGGTGCAAGCGCACGTCTGCGACCCATCCTCATGACCTCGCTCGCCATGATCATCGGTCTGTTGCCTATGATGTTCGCCACAGGTGCAGGTGCCAACGGTAACCGCGCCCTCGGTACAGGTTCAATCGGCGGTATGCTCATCGGTATGATCCTCCAGGTTCTTATCGTGCCCGCACTCTTCGTGATCTTCCAGAAGATCCAGGAGAAGATCACTCCTCTCAAGTGGGAAGACACTGACAACGAAGGCATCGAGAACGAAATCGAGCAGTACACCCCCATCAAACATTAATACAGTCACATTTGCAATGAAAATCAAGCATATATCCCTTACTCTTGCAGCCTCACTGAGCATCGCCGTGCTCAGTGGCTGCGGGATTTACAAGAAATATAATCCCGAGGACATCCAGAATGACCTTGTGAAGGAGTACGCCCAGGCCCTGCAGCAGCAGGAGGACTCAGGGGCATTCGGCAACCTCGCATGGCAGCAGGTGTTCACCGACCCGGTGCTCGTCGACCTCATCAACCGTGCCCTGGTCAACAATAAGGACCTCCGCAATGCCAAACTCAACGTCGACATAGCCCACGCACAGCTCAAAGGCGCGAAGCTCAGCTATCTCCCCTCGGTGGCCTTCGCCCCCAACGGCGCAGGTGCCTCCTATGCCGGCAACGACTTCTCCTGGACTTACCAGCTCCCCCTCTCGGTCAACTGGGAGATTGACGTGTTCGGCAAAATCCTCAACTCCAAGCGCGGAGCACAGGTGGCCGAGCAGCAGACCAAGGCCTACGAACAGGCCGTGCGCTCACAGATCATAGCAGGTGTGGCCCAGTGCTACTACTCGATAGCCGCCCTCGAAAGCCAGCTCAAACTGTCGCGCGAGACAGCTCAGCTCTGGAACGAGAGCGTCACCGTGATGAAAAACCTTAAGGAAGCCGGCCGTCTGCGCGAGGACGCTGTGGTACAGAGCCTCGCACAGTACTACAGCATCGAGGCCTCCATCACCGACATCGAGCTTTCACTCCACGAGGCCAACAACACCCTCTCGCTCCTGCTCAACGTGATGCCCCAGCGCTGGGAAATCTCACCCGAAGCCACACTCAATGTGCCCGTGATGAAGCGCACAGCCATCCCCATGGCAGAGCTCGCAGCCCGTCCCGACGTGCGTGCATCTGAAATGGCTCTCGCAGTGGCCTACTACACCACCGCATCGGCCCGCGCCGCATTCTATCCCAGCCTCAACATCACCGCTAACGGCGGCTTCACCAACCTCCTCGGCTCGTTCGTCAAGAACCCCGGTGACTGGTTCATACAGCTTGCCGGTAGCCTGACCGCTCCCCTCTTCTCACGCGGCCAGAACATAGCCCGCCTCGAAGCCTCCAAGGCCCAGCAGCAGCAGGCTCTCAACAACTTCGAATATACCCTCATGAGCGCTGCTGCCGACGTCAGCGACGCCATGACAGTCTATGAGAAGAGCATCGAGAAGCAGCAGTGGCTCACACTCCAGGTGGACAACCTGGTGAAATCGGTTGAAATCACCAACGAGCTCCTCCTCTTCGACGGCTCTACCACTTATCTCGAAGTGCTCACCGCCCAGAAGAACCTCCTGGCTGCACAGACAGCGCAGATCACCACCAACCTCACCGCCGCACGCTCAGTGATCAACCTCTACCAGAACCTCGGCGGAGGCCGTTGAGAGAAGGTGAACAAACTCACATCGACAAACTCTAACACCATCGAACTATGATTAGCGACAAAGCTCACATCGACCCCTCGGCCAAAATCGGCGAAAACGTCACAATCCATCCATTCGCCTTCATCGACAAGGATGTGGAGATAGGTGACAACTGCGTGATAATGCCTTTCGCAAGCATCATACGTGGCACCCGCATGGGCAAAAACTGCAAAGTGTTCCAGGGTGCAATAGTGGGCGCCGACCCGCAGGATTTCCGCTGGAAAGGCGGTTTCACCTACTGCTATATCGGCGACAACGTGACCATCCGCGAAAACGTCATCATCAACCGCGGTATCAACACCGAAGGCGGAACACGCATCGGTTCCGAATCGTTCCTGATGGCCAACTCGCATGTGGGCCACGACTCCCACCTCAAGGGGAAGGACGTGATAGGCAATAACGTGTCGATCGCCGGCGACGTCGAGATAGGCGAATGCACCATCCTCTCATCGAGCGTGGTGATTCACGAGAACAGCCGCGTGGGCGACTGGGTGCTCATCAAGGGTGGCTGCCGCATCACCGGCAACGTGCCTCCTTTCTGCATCATGGCCCACAACCCTACCGCCTACTTCGGTGTCAATGCCACCATCCTGCGCAAGCAGGGCATGAGCGAGGAGCGCATCGACGATATCGCCAAGTGCTACCGCCATGTCTACCAGACAGGCACATCGGTGTTCAACGCCATGCGACGCATCGAGGCTGACGTCGAGGACACTCCCGAACGCCAGAACATACTTGACTTCATCAACAGCTGTAATCTCCGCATCGTGGCTATCCCCCGCGACCTCGAGAACTAATTTCCGGCTACAGAAGGCAATATAGATAGTGAACCGGCCCACCGCGCCTACGCAGTGGACCGGTTTTCTTTCATTCCGGAGGTTGACGGCGACACTTACCGAGCCGCGACAACCTATGCGAAACAATAGGGATTAACCGGCGGTACAAATGACGTTAACAGGTGCTATAACGGAGGCCGCGGAAGGTAAAAATCATAATTTCTCATAAAATAGCCTGATTTTATCCTCAAAATCGCTATTTTTGCGTTATATTAGCAATGATATGATGAAGAAAGGAAAACATAAGGTGCTCTTTGTGTGCCTGGGCAACATCTGCCGCTCCCCGGCGGCCGAAGGCATCATGCGCGACATCACATCACGCGCCGGAGCCGACTCCGAGTGGGAAATCGACTCGGCAGGGACTGGACGCTACCACATAGGTGAGTTGCCCGACCGCCGTATGCGTGTGCATGCCCGCGAGCGAGGCATTGACCTTACTCACCATTGCCGCCAGGTGTGCAGCTCTGATTTCGAGGATTTTGACCTCATAATAGGCATGGACGAATCGAATCTGCGCGACCTCCACCGCATGGCACCGTCGCCCGAGGCTGAGAAGAAAATCGTGGCCATGGCCTCGTTCTTCAATCCGGGCAACCGCTATGACTATGTCCCCGACCCATATTATGAAGGCTCCGAGGGGTTTGAACTGGTGCTGGACCTCCTGCAGGAGGGGTGTGCCAACCTCTTTGACAGCCTCAACAAACAATAATCCCTCTAACCCCCATCCCCTCACTGATACAGACCATGAAGAAATTAGAGATTACTGTCCCCATCACAGAGGTCAGCTTCGAGGAACTGACCCCTATACAGCAACGTCTTGTGGAGCTTGCCCGCGAGGCCACTTACCGCAGCTATGCTCCCTACAGCCATTTCTGCGTAGGGGCTGCCATAGAGCTCGACAACGGTGAGATAGTCACCGGAGCCAACCAGGAGAACGCAGCCTATCCCTCAGGGACTTGCGCGGAGCGTTCGGCCTGTTACTACGCCCACGCCCGCTATCCCGAGGCCAAGTTCCTGCAGATAGCCGTAGCCGCCCGCGGCACCGACGGCGAACCGGTGGCCGATCCCGTGGCTCCCTGTGGAGCCTGCCGCCAGGCTCTCCTTGAATATGAGACACTTGCAGGGCATGACGTGACGGTCATCCTGGTCGGACGTGAGAAAATATATATTCTCCCATCCGTGCGCTCCACACTGCCTCTCGCATTCTCGGAATTCTAAACGATTGTTTCTAAGCGACTATAAATCAGATTACTGACAATAAGCCGGGTGGCCTCCACATTTGGATGGCCACCCGGCTTTAGTTTTTCGGGAAAATCTGCCAAGGCTATATCAGCGGGCGATGCTGAATTCCAATGGCAGGTCAAGTGGATTGCTGACTATGAACTGGGCATGGCCGTTGAAAGCCGGGAGGGTGAACGAGCCGGGTGCTGATCCGGGGACAGGGCGCTCGGCTATCCGGAAAGCAGGATCGCCGTTGCCGGCTCCGAGGAGTGTAACTCCCTCAGGGAGAGTGACAGTAACCTCATCGCAGGCAGTGGGCGCGAAACGGCCCTTGCGGTCAACGAGCGAGATGTTGATGACACTTACTCCGTCGGGATGAGTGTAGGCCACCTCTGGCACAGCCTTGACAGCCTGGCCGGCAGTTTCCACCACTGATGTGAGGACGCGGCGACCGTTCCTGTAGCCTCTGGCCTCCACCTTTCCGGGCTTGTAGACGGCATCCCATTCGAGGTGTCCGTTGCGTGGCATCGGCTTGCGGCCCAGGCTCTTACCATTGACAATAAGCTCCACCTCGTCCATGTTGGAGTAGACCCACACAGGGATTGTCTCACCTTCGTGTCCCTCAAGGTTCCAATGGGGGAGGATGTGGAGGGTAGGCTCGTCGGTCCACCAGGAGCGGAGATAGTAGGCCTCATCCTTTGGGAATCCACAGTAGTCGAGAATACCGAATTCAGAGCCTGTGGCAGGGAATTCGAGCGGATTGGGCTCACCACGGTAGTCAAAGCCTGTCCAGTAGAAGAGGCCACCGAGCCAGGGGCGTTCGGCATAGAATTTCCATCCGCGTTCTATACGGTTGAGCACACTGTCCTTTTGGTCGGGCTTACGGTTGAGCGAGGCCATCCGGCCATTCTCCCGGTCGTCGAAATAGACTCCACGTGTGCCACAGCCAGAGGTTTCCTCCGAGCCGTAGGCAGAGCGGTCGGGATAGTCGGCACGGTGCTTCTCCACAGGGTTCTGAAGTATGTAGTTATATCCTGCCACATCGGCCGGGATGACCACTGTCGGGCCACCGCTGGTGGCCACAGTCATCTGCCTGGAAGGATCCATGGCATGAGCAATATCGCAAAGTTCTGACACTATCAACTCACCCTTTTTGTCCCACTCAACTCCCCACTCCTCGTTGCCGACGCTCCAAAGGATTATAGAGGGGTGATTACGGTCGCGGTCAATCATTTTGCGCAGTTGGCCGAGGTGATAGTCATTGATACCGAGCAGGCGGTTTTCCTCTATGACAAGTATACCGAGCGAGTCACAAGCGGCGAGCACCTCTGGGGTCATAGGGTTATGAGATGCGCGATAGGCGTTCACGCCATATTTCTTCAGTTCGCGGAGGCGATAGATATTTACCGCGTCAGGGATTCCTGCGCCGACTCCGGCATGATCCTGGTGCATGTTGACACCTTTGAGTTTCAGAGGTTTACCATTGAGCATAAAACCGTGTTCCGAGTCAAAGGCGGCTGTGCGGAATCCGGTGGTGACATCGACCACATCGGAGGGAGCTCCCTCCAGCTCTACGCGGACAGTGTAGAGCACCGGGTTGTCGACATCCCAAAGAGTCACCTGAGAGGGCTCAAGAGCCACTTCCCATGCTGCAGGAGCACCCGGACGGAGTGCGGAAGCGGGGATAGAGGTGGATGACGAGGTGACGGTCTGCCCCTTGGAATCGATGAGCGACACGGTCACTTTGGCAGGGTCAACGGCCTCGGAGACAGGGATATGGCTCAAAGCCTGTCCGGCCACATTGATGAGGGGTGAACGGCCATCGGATTCGGGAAGGGTATATGTCACGGCCACCGAATTGGGGAGGATGTGGCGCAGCGGAGCTGTCTCGAGCCACACATGGCGGTAGATGCCGCCCCCTTCGTAGAACCAACCCTCTTCGAGGGTGGCGTCGGCGCGGACCGCTATGGTGTTATCGCCGTCCCAGTTGACGTAAGGGGTCACGTCATAGCGCTGCTGCGTGTAGCCGCTCGGCTCTCCGCCGAGGTAGAAACCGTTGAACCACACACGGCTGTCGCGGAATATGCCGTCGAAAGTGAGATAGACGCGCTGAGGGGTTGAGTCAGAGGGGATTGTGATATTTTTCCGATACCAGCCCACCGATGTGGTGGGGTATTTATAACCCACGGTCTTATAGCCGTGGCTATGGCTTGCCTCGCGCGCAAATGGAAGGTCGACCACGAAATCAAACGGAAGATCGACCGTGACCCAAGCCGAGTCATTGAATGCAGGGGCGTAGGGGCCCGCGTTATGGATAGAATTAGCTTTGGTGAGGTAGTTGAAATACTCAGTTCCGGCACCGAAGTCGAGCGCCGGGTCAGTGTGACCGAAAGCGAATCGCCAATCGTTGTCAATCAAGCGTCTATCAGCCGCCGAGACAGTGAGAGCGATGAGAAAGAGGGGTAGTAAAATGCGTTTCATGGAAGGGAATCTGGTAAGAGAAGAAAGATTGAGGAGAAGATGGCTGAGGGGTGAAGCAATGGTTCCGTATCAGGATTATTCCTCGTAGGTTACCGGAAGCACACGGCTTATACTGTGGTCAAGCGAGATAAGGGTCTCGGTGCCGGTGACACCCGGAATCATCTGGATCTTGTCGTTGAGCAGCTCCATAAGGTGCTCATTATCACGGGCAAAGAGCTTTATCAGCATCGAGTAAGGACCGGTGGTGTAGTGACATTCGACCACCTCGGGAATTTTTTCAAGTTCGGGGACCACCTCACGGTACATCGCGCCACGTTCAAGGTTGACTCCGATATAGGTACATGTCCTGTAACCCAGAATCTTAGGGTCGACATTGTAGCCTGAGCCGGTGATTACATTCAAGTCAATCATGCGCTGTATGCGCTGATGGATGGCCGCTCGCGACACGCCACACTCCTGGGCTACGTCTTTTGAGGCTATTCTCGCGTTTTTCATTACTATTTCGAGAATCTTTCGGTCTAAATTGTCAATTTTTTCCATCTGATAAACAGATTAAAGAGAGTAGGGTCAATTTTAAAATTTAGTTAATTCCGTGGCAATATATAGAAATTTTTCCATTTTTGAAACATTTTGCTAATAATTGACTCATTTTTAGATAAAAAACCATCAATTTGTCATACAAAATGACATTATCGCACCCAAATGGGTGACACGCCATACTAACTTTGCAGAAAAAAGTCACACCCCTCCCCAAAAAACACACTCCACACCATGAATTTCCCCGCAACACCCCTCAATGACAGCAGCCACACCGAAAAGTGCAACAATCTCCGTCCACACGACTCCGCTGCCCGGCCCGGGATGGCCCCTCTGCTTTCCGACAGTTCGGGCAACACCCTTGATGCCGTCGGCAAGGTCACCGACATCACCCCTCCGAGCCATAAGCCTGTGGAGGGCGCAAAATTCGTGCCCGGAGGCGCACTGGTCAACTCCGACCGTTCGGAAACCCTCCTGCTTTATACTTCCGACTCCCTCTACGCGTTCACCCCCGGAGGGGAGTGCACCCGGGTATGCGACCTCAAGGGGAAACCTACCGGTGTGGCGCAATTCAACGGTGGTGTGCTCATACTGCGTGGCGACGGAGAGCCTTTGCGGCTCGAACGGCGCGACGGCCAGTGGGTGCCGACCGACTTCCGTGTGTCGCTCCCCTCTCTGTCGCTCACAGCCTCCCACAGGAGCACCTTGAGCGCCGTGATAGCCCCCATGCACCTCAAGGGGAGCTACAATTCGCGCTCCGTGAGGCTCGAAGAGACAGATGCGGCCACACTCGGGAGCGCTTACAGCCGCGCCTACCTCAACCTGGCCGACCGCGCTGCGGCCTCGCATCTCTATATCCGCCCTGTGATGGCCCGCTACCGCCTGCGGGGCATGTCGGGCGACATACTCTACACGTCGATGCCTGTGCTCGTCGGTCCCTCCGACGGCAATCCGGCACTTGACAAGGTGACCTTCGGCCTCAGCGGCAGCGGTTTTTCGGATACCGCCGAGGTTATCCTCTCTGCCGAGGCTTTCGCGGTGACAGCCACAGTCATGTCGGCGCTGCCTCCTGAGTGGTTCTCGCTGGTGAAGAGTGTGGAGATCCAGGTGAGCCCTCAGCTCCATCTTCTCGAGAGCAGCCACGTGCCTTCGGGGAGCTTCGGGGCATTCGGCCCGTCGGCCGGCAGTGTGACCGTCAATCTTCCCGGCACCGACGGCTCAGCCGAACCGGCAGCTCCCGGGAGCCGCATGGATTCAATGGTCGGCGCCATACTCTCGCGCCATGAGAGCGCATTCGAGACCGTGGCCTCAGGATATGTGAGCACTTCGGGCGACTGCGTTGGGCTGTCACGTCCTTTCCGAGCTCCCTTCACCGACACTTCGGCCGAGATAAGCCGTCTGCACAAGCTACTCGCCACCCCTCTGCAACCGGTGGACGACACATCCATGATGCTCCACACCCTTTCGGCACCCCACGGCTTCATGGCCGGATGTCATGCCTCAGGTGGCGACGTACATGCCTGGGGATGCCTGACTGCGATGATGTTCGATGGGTATGACGCTTCGGAGATGGCTTCGGATTGCCCGATAGCCGCCGGGACCACACCCACGGCATGCAAGGTGACATTCGCCGACGGCAGCAGCGTGGTGACCACAGGGGTGATGGAGGGTCGGTGTCCGACCCGACTCTCGGCGCTCGCAGCCTATCCGTCGGGCGACGCCAGGGAACTGACGGTGATAATAGGCACGATGATGAAGCGGATGGAGCTGCGTCCAAGCGCCGACGGCAGGTGGAGCTACCACCTCAATCCATCGGGGTTGCCTATGGAGCTTGACGAGACACTACCCTATTTCGTGGTTCCGGCGGCACAACCTCCGGTGAGAGTTTATCCCGACGCAGTGGGGATATCAAGGGCCGACTCTCCACTACAGCTGACGGCCGTGGCCCGGAGTTGCTCCGGGAGGATGGAGGGTCTGACGGTGTCGGCCCGGCGGGGTGCCTCATGGGATTTCTCACGGACAGGTTTCACCGGCATGGCCGGCCGGGGCATAGATGCCATAGCCGTCAACTCGGGGCGCACCGCCGTCACCGTAAGCCGTCTTGACTCGCGCGGAGTGACCGGCGCGGAGCATATCACCGTGACTCCCGAAGGGGTCATGGCGGCATGCACCGGAGGGGACGTGGTGAATGTGAGCGGCAACAAGATCACCACCCTCCTTCACAACAACGAGTCGGTGGCGGCCTTAGGATGGAGCCAGCAGCGCGGAGAGCTATGGATAACCGGTGCCGGGAAATCAACCATATCACTCACCGGGAAGAGTATATGGTTCACGCGCGACGACATAGTGCCCACAAGCATGCTTACCACCCCTTCAGGGCTTTACGGCACTGATGCGGCCGGACGCATCTACCATCTCTCGGAGGAGACTCCCGGGGAGACGAGGATACACCACCGCTCGCGCATCCCCCTTGCCCCGGGCTACCCCTCGCTGCGCAGGCTCAACGTGGAGCTGTCAAGCCCTGGAGCACAAGGGACAGTGGAGCTGCTTTGCGACAACGGCGCAGGCTCGGCCCACGGAGTGAGTGTGGCGCGATATGTGATAGACGGCGAGCTCAACCATCCGCTGTGCGGACGCGTGGCGATGCCCCACAGCCATTACGCCACCCTGGACATCGACCTGCTCACACGCACTGTATAATTTTCAGAAACCTTTATCACCAACCAAAAAACCACCAGACATCATGAACAAAGACACACCCATAGCCATGCCTCCCGACATAGCGGAGGAGAATGCCAGAAGGCTTGCAAAAATCAATGCTCCCTACCATCCGCTCACAGGCGACAGCAACGATCCTGCCCGGGTGCCCTACGAGTTCAACGGCACCCGCTATCATCTGCCGAGGAGCATGACCGAAAGCCGCCAGCTGGCCAAGGTGGCGGGGCAGAGGGATTTCAACATGCTGCGTTTCAAGTATGATTTCGAGTACTGGGCTGCAGCCTGCGTCCGCATCACCGACAAAATCACCGGTGCCGACGTGCCCTTTATCCTCAACCGCCCCCAGCGGCGCCTCGCCAGGGTGCTCGAGAGGATGCGCGAGGCCGAGGAGCCGCTGCGCGTCATCATGCTCAAAGCCCGCCAGTGGGGCGGCTCGACCCTGGTGCAAGTATACTTCGCATGGATACAGATAGTGCACCGCACCAACTGGAACTCACTCATCTGCGCCCATGTGAAGGACACGGCGGCGACGATAAGGGGGATGTACAGCAAACTGCTGTCGCGCTACCCCGAAGAGTACTGGGAGGAGGAGTGCAAGGCGGAGTTCAAGCCGTTTGAACGCATGACCAACACCAGGGTCATCCCCGGGCGCGAGTGCAAGGTGACCATCTGCTCGAGCGAGAACCAGGAGGCCACACGAGGGATGGACTGCGCGATGGCGCACCTGAGCGAGGTGGCTTTCTGGAAGGATTCCACACAGCACAATCCCGCCGACCTGTTGCGGTCGGTGGTGTCGGGTATAGCGCGCAAACCGCTGTCGGCCATAGTGATGGAGAGCACGGCCAACGGTGTAGGCAACTTCTTCCACCGAGAGTGGATGAGGGCCGGGCGCCCCGGCGAGAGCGACAAGACACGCTTCTTTGTGCCGTGGCATGAAATCGATATCTATTCCGAGAAGGTGGCCGACCCGGCGAAGCTGTGGGAGGAGCTCGACAATTACGAACGCAGCCTATGGACCGAACAAGGATGTACCCTTGAGGCGGTGAGATGGTACCACGAACGGCGCAAGGAGTTTCCTGACCATTGCTCGATGATGGCGGAGTTTCCCTCCACCCCCGACGAGGCTTTTGCCACGACGAGCCACAACGTGTTCGGCCATGACGAGGTGGAGCGTCTGCGCCGTGACTGCTATCCGGCACCCCTGCGCGGCGACATGACCGGAGGCCCTTCGCACCGCAATCCCCATGCCGAGGAGCCGGCATGCTTCACTCAGTCGAATTCGGGAGATATGCAGGTGTGGCACAAACCAAGGCGCGGAGGTGAGTACATGGTGACCGTGGACATAGGAGGGAGGACAACCTGGTCGGACTTCTCGGTGATAGCCGTGATCGACCTCCACACCGACAGCCGCGCCGCCGGGGCCGACAGCCGCCCGGAGGTGGTGGCCCAGTGGCGCGGCCATACCGACCATGACGTGCTGGGCTGGAAAGCCGCCGGAATAGCCCGCTACTATAACATGGCGCTCCTGGTGGTGGAGAGCAACATGTGGGAGAGCAATTCGGAGGGTCACCGCACGTTCATACTCCAAAGCCTCCACCGCCACTATCCCAACATCTACCGCCGTGGATCGGGACTGCCGGGGTTCCACACCAACGTGTCGACCAAACCGGCCCTGATAGCCAATCTGCTGGCCACGGTGCGCGACGCAGGCTACATAGAGCATGACCACCAGGCGTGTGACGAGATGCTTGCCTACGAGCAGCTACCCGACGGCACTTACGGCGCACGGCGCGGCTGCCACGACGATGTGCTGATGACCCGCGCCATAGCCCTCTACCTGTATCAGGAACGCACCGGCGCACGACGTTATCGCGTGAATTTAGAGGAGCTTGAGGAATGCGGAAGGGGCTAGTGAGTTAATTTAGGTTAAATTTTGTGAAATATAACTTCCTCCGCAGGGGTTTGAAGCTATGAATTTGGATATTGGGATAAAATATGCTAAATTTGCAGTCAGAAAGTCACGGAGGAGGCCAATGAGCTTCCTCCATTTATTTTGTGTACGGAGGCAGCGCGCCTCCCTTTTGCATATCAAATCCCAAGATGATAGACAAGAACATCATAGCCGAGACCGTGAACGCGGCGATAGCCCATACGGACGCATTCGTCGTCGACATCACAGTGTCAAAGGACAATGACATAGTGGTGGAGCTTGACAGCCCCACCGGAGTTGACCTGGACTTCTGCGCTGAGGTCAACCGCAAGCTCAACGAAGCCCTTGACCGCGACAAGGAGGACTACAGCCTCGAGGTGGGGTCGGCATCACTGACCGCGCCGTTCAAGGTCAAAGGCCAGTATGAGAAGAACCTCGGCAACGAGGTGGAGGTGCTTACCCGCGACGGCAAGAAGCTCAAAGGGACGCTGACAGCCGTCGGTGACGACGATTTTACCATCGACGTGACCCGCAAGGTGAAGGAGCCGGGAGCCAAGCGCCCCGTGATGGTCACCGAACCCCTCACCCTCAAGATGGCCGACGCGAAGCAGGTGTGCTACCACATCGACTTCAAATAAGCCCAAAGAAAAGAAACAACACTCTCAATTCGATACAATAATACACTCAAAACAATATGGCTAAAAGAGAAGAAGCTCCCAACATGGTGGAGCGGTTTGCCGAATTCAAGGAACTTAAGAACATCGACAAGACCACGATGATAAGTGTGCTTGAGGAATCGTTCCGCAACGTGCTTGCCAAGATGTTTGGCACCGACGAGAACCTGGACGTGATCATGAACCCCGACAAGGGTGACGTACAGATATTCCAGAACCTGGAAGTGGTGGAGGATGGTCAGGTGACCAATCCCAACCTCCAGATAGCGCTTTCGGATGCCAAAGCCGACGATGACCCCGACGTGGAAATCGGCGAGGAGCACACCAAGGAAATCTTCTTTGCCGACTTCGGGCGCCGCGCCATCCTCAACCTGCGCCAGACCCTCCAGTCGAAAATCCTCGACCTGCAGAAGGAGGCCATCTTCACCAAGTTCAAAGAGCTTGAAGGACAGCTTGTGTCGGGCGAAGTGTACCAGACATGGTCACGCGAGACCCTTCTTCTGGACGACGAGAAGAACGAGCTTCTCCTGCCGAAGAACGAGTCAATCCCCGGCGACTTCTTCCGCAAGGGGGAGACTGTGCTCGCTGTCATAGCCAATGTTGACAATAAGAACAACAATCCGAAAATCACTGTTTCGAGAACCAACGACGTGTTCCTGCGCCGCCTCTTCGAACGCGAAGTGCCCGAAATCCACGACGGCCTCATCAACATCCGCGCCGTGGCCCGCATCCCGGGTGAACGTGCCAAGATAGCAGTGGAGAGCTTCGACGACCGCATCGACCCGGTGGGTGCCTGCGTAGGCGTGAAGGGCTCACGTATCCACGGCATCGTCCGCGAGCTCCGCAACGAGAACATCGACGTGATAAACTATACCTCAAACCCCTCGCTCTTCATACAGCGAGCCCTCAGCCCCGCTAAAATCTCCAGCATCCACCTGGATGAGGAGGAGAAGAAGGCAGAGGTGTTCCTCCACCCCGAAGAGGTTTCACTCGCCATCGGTAAGGGTGGTCTCAACATCAAGCTCGCCTCGATGCTGACCGGATATACCATCGACGTGTACCGCGACACCCCCGAGCAGGTGGACGAGGATATCTACCTGGACGAATTCAAGGATGAAATCGACGCATGGGTCATCGACGCACTCAAGGATATGGGCTGCGTGACCGCGAAGAATGTGCTCAACACCCCGCGCCAGGAACTCATCGACGGCGCCGACCTCGAAGAGGATACCGTGGACAATGTGATCCGCATCCTCAAGGCCGAGTTCGAAGATGAAGAGGAGCAGCCCGCCGGCGAGCAGGAATAAGCCCCTCAACCATATAACCCTCTCTCCCCCATTCACTTCAGAACCCTTTTTAGACTCTCCTCACCATCACCAAATAATACAATATGCCGAGAATTAAAATCAGTCAAGCCGCCAAAGAATTCAACGTATCGATTCCTACCGTAGTCGAAGCGTTGCAGAAGAAGGGTATCGCCATAGACGCTACCAGCCCAAACACACGGTTGGACGAAAGCGCGTATGACATCCTCGTGCAAGTGTTCCAGCCCGACCGCAAGGAGAAGGAACGCATAGACAAAATCCGTCAGGATAAAGAGAAAAAAGAAAAAGCAGCCCCGCAACCCGTCGAATCTGAAAACGTAGAAACCGCACGTCCCGCAACCCACGGACCGCGTGTGCTTGGCAAGATAGAGCTCGACAAGAACAATAACCCCATCACCCATAAGCAGGAGCCGGCTCCCGAGCCCAAGGCTGAGGTGAGGCCCGAACCCACGCCTGAACCTAAGGCCGAGGTGAAGCCTGAACCCAAACCGGAGCCCAAACCTGAACCCAAGCCCGAACCTAAGGCTGAGCCCGAGGTGAAGCCCGAACCCAAACCGGAGCCCAAACCTGAACCCAAGCCTGAACCTAAGGTTGAGGCCGAGGTGAAGCCCGAACCTAAACCGGAGCCTAAACCTGAACCCAAGCCCGAACCCAAGGCTGAGCCCGAGGTGAAACCAGAGCCTAAAGCCGAGGAGAAGCCCGCACAGGAGCAGGACGGTGTGTTCCGTTATCAGACCGCCCAGGTGGCTGCCCCCAAGGTTGTAGGCCATATCGACCTGGCAGCGCTCAACCAGTCGACCCGCCCCAAGAAGAAAAGCAAGGAGGAACGTCGCAACGAACGCATAGCCAAGGACCGCGCCGCAAACGGCGGTGGCGCCGCAGGAGCCCAGAACGGTGACCGCAAGAAGCGTCGCCGCATCGGAGGCAAGGAGAAGGTAGATATCGAAAAGACCGTGAACCAAGGCTCGGACAACCGTGGCGGCGGTAACAGCGGAAACAATAATAATAACCACTCTAACCGTGGCGGAAACGACCGCGGACGTGGCAAGGACCGCAATAAGCGCCCTGTACATACCGAAGTCAACGAAGAGGATGTACAGAAGCAGGTGCGCGAGACTCTGGCCCGCCTCACAAGCAAGGACAAGGGTCAGAAGAAGGGCGCCAAGTGGCGTAAGGAGAAACGCGAGGCTTTCGCAAGCCGTGCGCATGAAGCGGCAGCTGAGGCAGCAGCCGAGAGCAAGGTGCTGAAGCTGACTGAATTCGTGACCGCCAATGACCTCGCGGTGATGATGGATGTGCCTATCAACAATGTGATAGCCACCTGTATGAACCTCGGTGTAATGGTGTCGATCAACCAGCGCCTCGACGCGGAGACCATCAACATCGTGGCCGACGAGTTCGGCTTCAAGACCGAATATGTGTCGGCAGAAGTGGTTGAGGCTATCCACCAGGAAGAGGACAGCGAGGAAGAACTGGTGACTCGTCCGCCTATCGTCACTGTGATGGGCCATGTGGACCACGGTAAGACTTCGCTTCTCGACTATATCCGCAACGCTAACGTAATCGCAGGCGAGGCCGGCGGTATCACCCAGCATATCGGCGCCTACAACGTGAAACTGGCCGACGGACGCCACATCACGTTCCTCGACACTCCGGGCCACGAGGCATTCACCGCAATGCGTGCCCGCGGTGCGAAGGTGACCGACCTCTGTATCATCATCGTGGCAGCCGACGACAATGTGATGCCCCAGACCATCGAGGCCATCAACCATGCCTCGGCAGCCGGTGTGCCCATCGTCTTTGCCATCAATAAGATAGATAAACCGGCAGCTAATCCTGACAAAATCAAGGAGGAGCTTGCCCAGATGAACTACCTCGTGGAGGAATGGGGCGGCAAGTACCAGTCGCAGGACATCTCGGCCAAGAAGGGTATCGGGGTGGACGAACTGATGGAGAAGGTGCTTCTCGAAGCCGAACTTCTCGACCTGAAGGCCAACCCCAACCGTCGCGCCACCGGTTCGATCATCGAGTCGTCGCTCGACAAGGGGCGCGGCTATGTGGCCACCGTGCTCGTACAGAACGGTACACTGCGCGTGGGCGACACTATCCTTGCCGGAACCCACTTCGGCCGCGTGAAGGCTATGTTCAACGAACGTAACCAGCGCATCCAGGAGGCCGGCCCGGCTGAACCTACACTCATTCTCGGCCTTAACGGCGCCCCCACGGCCGGCGACACGTTCAACGTGATGGAGACCGAACAGGAGGCCCGCGAGATAGCCACCAAGCGTGAGCAGCTGCAGCGCGAACTCGGCCTGCGCACATCGAAGCGTACGACCCTTGAGGAAATCGGCCGCCGCCGCGCCATCGGTAACTTCCACGAGCTCAACATCATCGTCAAAGGTGACGTGGACGGTTCAATCGAGGCTCTCTCCGACTCGCTCATCAAACTGTCGACCGAGGAGGTCAAGATCAATGTGCTCCACAAGGCTGTGGGTGCCATCTCGGAAAGCGATGTGACTCTTGCCGCAGCCTCGGACGCCGTCATCATCGGCTTCCAGGTGCGTCCGTCACAGGCTGCGCGCCGTGCTGCCGAACGCGACGGCGTGGAAATCCGCCTCTACTCAGTCATCTACCAGGCCATCGAGGAGGTCAAGGACGCCATGGAAGGTATGCTTGCCCCCGAAATCAAGGAGGAGGTCATCGGTACAGCCGAAGTACTCCAGACATTCCACATCTCGAAGGTGGGCACCATCGCCGGCGCTATCGTGCGTGAAGGCCGCTTGAAACGTGGCTGCAAGGTGCGCCTCATCCGCGACGGTATCGTGAAGTATACCGGCGAACTCGGGTCGCTCAAACGTATGAAGGACGATGTCAAGGAGGTCACCTCAGGATATGACTGCGGTCTGTCAATAGCCGGATATAACGATATCCAGGAAAATGACATCATTGAAGGATTCGAAGAAGTCGAAGTGAAGAAGTCGCTGAGCTAAGGCTTTATGGCGACGATATATATCAACATAGGCTCAAACAGCGGTCACCGTGAAGCTCTGATAGAGCAGGCGGTGGCCGCTGTGGCTTCATGTCTCGGCGGAAAGGTGAGGAGATCGGCGACGGTGGAGTCGGAACCCTGGGGATTTGAGTCGGAGAACATGTTTCTCAACATCGGACTGGCGGTGGAAACAGAAGGTGATGTAGACCCCTCAGAGGTGCTTGAAAAGCTCCAGAAGGCCGAAAAAGGGATTGACGCGTCGTCGCACCGCGACGCGGAGGGAAGATATGTGGACAGGGCCATAGATATCGACCTCATAGCCATCGACGATATGGTGGTGAGGAGCGAGTCACTGACGCTGCCCCACCCTCATGCGCATGAGAGGATGTTTGTCATGGAGCCAATGACACAACTCGCCCCTGAGTGGGTGCATCCTCTGCTCGGAAAGAGCGCACGCCGCCTCAGGGACGAATTGGAAGGGTAAAGGACGGCACATATAGGGGGCGACCGCTACCCTGATGGGAATCAAATGTATATATCAGAACCGGAGCCGGGCTATCAGCTCTGCACTGTGATGAGCTCGCCGTGACCTGTGGCAGTGAGCGATTTCATCGTGGCCGGGAAGAGGAGGGTCTCACCCTGGCGGATTTTCACTGCCTCAGAGCCGGGAATCTGAATCTCACCCTCGCCGTGGAGGCACATGATGATGGTGAAGGAGTCACGGCCATAGTGAACAGGGGCAGGGGCCGAGGTGAGCGGGAGACGGCGGACGTCGAAATAGGGGCATTCGGCAAGGCAATCACCTGCAGGAGTGCTCTTGTAGGTGGGATAGACAGTATAGTCGATGGCGTCGCGGGCCTGCTCGGTGTGAAGTTCGCGCGGGTTGCCGTCCTTGTCGCGGCGGTCGTAGTCATAGATGCGGTATGTGATGTCGCTGGTCTGCTGGATTTCGGCAAGGAGGTTTCCGGCACCGATGGCGTGGATGCGGCCGGCAGGGAGGAAGAAAGTGTCGCCGGGGGCTGATTCATAAGCCGCTATCACATCCATTATTGTGTTGTCGGCCACACGTTTTTCGTATTCGTCGGGGGTGATGCTCTCTTTCAGGCCGGCATAGATGCGGGCACCGGGATCGGTGTCGATGAGATGCCACATTTCTGTCTTGCCCTTGCAGCCGTGACGGAGAGCCGCGAGGCGGTCGTCGGGGTGTACCTGCACGGAAAGGTCGGCACGAGCATCGATGAGCTTGACAAGGAGGGGGAAGTCATGGCCGTATTTCTCAAAGTTGGGTGCGCCGACGAGCTCCGCTCCGAAGCGGTCGATTAGCTCGGTGAGGGTCTGTCCCTCGAATGGTCCGCGGTCCACAACTGAGACATGGCCCGGGACTGCGGAGAGCTCCCAGCTTTCGCCTATCTGCTGCTGGTCGGTCACGATCCCCTTGTAGGGGGCGATTTTCTCTCCGCCCCATATCACTGACTTGAGATAGGGAGCAAAATGAAACGGTTGGTCTATCATAATGTGTTTAGTTGAAGTGATTTATTGCAAAAACGTTTCCGGAAGAGGGTGGCTACCGGAAATATACCTAATGGACGATGATATGGGGCATGGAGTCAGTGACCACACCGGAAAATATATAAATCGTGAATCTGGCATCTGCGCGGCCAGAAGGCGGAGGAGGGAGGACTGGAGGAGAGTAGAGTGATGGATCAGAGCATACGGAGAGCTGCGAGCTGCTCAAGCACGTCGTGGCGCGAGAGTGTGCGGCGCGAGAGGAGCACCGAGGCGAAATCGTGGGCCACGGACTGGACTCCGTGGTGTGTGAACACCCGCTGAAGATAGGAGAAATTCTTGTTGAACAGACGGTCTATCTCATCGTCGTCGAGCGAGCATGACTCACGCCCCTCTTCGGCCACTATGGAGTGGAGGGTGTCGCGGAGCTCGTCGGGGAGTGAGCGGCGGTTGTGTACAAGATGGCGGCACAAGAGGTTGGCCATAAGCATGGATGTGCCTATATTGTAGTTCTTGAGTATCTGGTTCCAGGCAGTCTTGGCCGACACGCCGGGATTGCCGGCGAAGTAGAAGTCGGGGGTGAGGCGGACCATGTCGTTAGGGTCGCCGTCGATTGAGATGGAGGCAAGCATGTCCTCACCGTCATATATCACAAGCCCGATGGCCATACCGGCCGCACCGTAGCTACGGTCATTCTCGTCAATGTATTTGAAACATTCCATAGAACTGAGGTAAAGTTTTTTCTTAAAGAACGGTATTCAGTCCGATTAGGTTTTGATTTTCAATATTATTATGATTCGGGAGAGCCGAGGAGTGGAGGAATCAGTTCACCACGAGGATTTTGGTGACTACATCGCCCTGCGAAGATGTGTCGGAGGCCGATGAGGCGAGGACGTAGTAGACGCCGCTCTTCACCCGTGAGCCCTGCATGGTGCAGCCGTCCCAACGAGCCATGCCACCTTCGGAGGTTGTCTGATAGACGAGGTGCATGCCCGAGTCCATGATTTTGACCAATGAGTTTTCCATCAGTCCCGAGATGGTTACCCAACCTGTGTAGTCGGGGGTGAGGGGATTTGGATAGGCATACACGTCGGAATAATCGTCGCGGGCCGGGGAGGATGTTGAAGAGAATTCGAGGAGTCCGTTGAGGGTGCCGACGAATATCGAATTGGAATTCGGGTCGGCATACAGGGTGGTGATGGTGTTGCTGGTCAATGGAGAATTGTCGGTGGTGTAGTTGGCGAGAATCTCGTCGCCGTTCTCGCTCACCAGGTAGAGACCGGATGCACGAGTGGCTATCCACTTGCGGTTTGAGTTGTCAACCACAATGTCGCGTATCTCCTCGCTCTCAAGGAGGTAGTCGGCAAGATTTGAGCCGTCGTTGCGCGGAACCTTGAGGCGGTTGATGCGGAAGTCGGGCTGGGTGGCCTTGAGTGGATTGGTGATCTCGATGACACCCTGCGATGTGCCTACCCACACGCGTCCTCTCTGATCCTCGACGAAACAGATGGTCTGCGCAGGGGAGAAGGCCTTGCCGTCCTGGTCAATCATGTGGTCGAGAATGGCATAGGTGTCGTCGGAAAGATTGGAGACGGTGCCGCCATTGTTGTAGGCCACTATGGCGCCGCCTTCCTGGGCGTCGGCCATGAAGGCCATGTTGGACTTGCGGCAGATGAGGAGGTCATAATCGTAGAATTTCAAGTAGTGTCCCAGATTAGGCACAACCCAGTCCTGAGCAGTCACTGTCGAAGGAGCCTTGCGGCGCTTGTCGGCAGGAAGGATGGTCAGAGCATTGAGCTCTGCTTCGGAAATAAAGCTGACCACCCAGAGATTACCCTCGCTGTCGACTGCTGCCTGGTCGGGTCCCCAGGCCCAGTTGGCATATTTTACAATAGGACTGTTCTCATTGTACTGTCCTATCTGCTTGCCGTCCTTAAGGACATACACACCGTCATAAAGTGATCCGAAATAGAGGCGAGAGGTGTCATCGGGATCCTCGACCACAAATGAAGGGCCATAGATGTAGGGGCCGTGGGCCCTGACCTGGCTCTGGGCAGGATCGCTGAGGGGGATAATGCCGTAAGGGGTAACGTCGTCGATGTGGTAATTGCCTCCGCGGGTGGTTATGAGGTTACAGAATGTACGGCGGTTGCCGGGATTGTCGTTGCCGATCGGGTGGCTATAGGTGATACCCTTGTTAATGACATAGAAACCACGGCCGTCGGAGGTGGGATAGATGTTACAGATCTCACCGAAAGTGGTGCGGTCGGAACCTCCGTTGAAACGGTCGGAGAGGACGGTCAGATTGGAGCCGTCCACCTTGTATTGCCCTACCCCTTCACGACCTCCGGCCCAGATGGAAGAGGCACCGTTGAGCGTGGCGAGAAGGTCGGCTGAGAGGGCTGATGGAATCACGCATTCCTGAGTGATGGTCTCGTCGGCCGAGACACGGTAGAGGACACCTTTCTCGACAAAGAATACAGCATCCTTGCCGGGAATCAGGCGGGTAATGGTGGTGTACTTGCCGGGATACTGGACGGTGGCCTTTCCGGTGGCATCATTGAATGAGAATGTGCGGATATGGCCACGGTTGGTGGACACCATGGTACCCTTTGACGCATCGAGCATACGGAGCTCGGTGACAGGATAGTTATAGTCGCCGGCAGGGGTGAAGTTGTTGATGTTGTTGATGCGCTGTGAACGCGGTATGGCGAGGAAACGGCCTATCTCATCGCTCACCTCGGTGGTTATGAGGCAGTGGTTTGGGAAGACGGCCACTCCAGCGATGTTCTGATTGTATATGCCTGACTCCTTGACCTCGTGGCGTGTCTCGTCGTAGATTACAAGGCCGAAGTTGGTGGCCACGTATATGAGGTCGCCGTAAAACTTGACATCGTTGACGGTTTTCGACATGTTGAGGTTCGCATCCTTTATGTCGGGGAGGTTGACGCGACGACCGTCGTGGTAAAGGAGGTCGATGTTGCTGTTGGCGTAGACGACAAGGAGGTAGTTTTTCTCATCGTTGAAAAAGATTTTCGACACCTTGACGTCGCTGAGTTCGTTGGTGGTGTCATAGACGCGTGTTTCGTCGTTGTCCTTATCGTAACTATAAAGGAATCCGCCGGTTACGTAGTAAACGTAGTGGGGAGTCTCGAGAATCTCGTCGATGTCGCCGAAAACCGGGAACTGCCTCCATGTGCCCACTGCGAGCTGCGCTGAGACGGCAAGCGGAAGGAGGGCAAGAATGGTTATAAAGAGTCGTCGTATCATGCTAATACTGAAAGGGATATGTCAAGTCGGAAAAATATATGTGATTAAATTTGGCCTGAGGGGAGGGATCAGCGTGACAGGAGGTAGTCCATGAGGCTTCGTGTGGCTCTGCCACGATGGCTGATGGAATTTTTCTCGTCGGGGGTCATGCAGGCGAATGAGATCGGGAAGCCCTGAGGACGGAACACCGGGTCGTAGCCGAAGCCGTCGGTGCCCTGCGGTTGGGTGAGAATCTCCCCTTCGACCACTCCGCGGAATGTGAGTTCCTTGCCGTCGAGAATCAGGGCAATCACCGTGACGAAACGCGCGGTGCGGAGGGTGACATCCTGCATGTTGGAGAGGAGCAGGCGCATGTTGGCTGCACTGTCGTGACCGGGGCCGGCATAACGTGCCGAGTAGACTCCGGGGGCTCCGTCGAGGGCATCGACCATGAGGCCGGTGTCGTCGGCAAAACAGTCATAGCCAAAATGTTGCTTCACATAGCGGGCCTTCATCAGCGCGTTGCCTTCGAGCGTATCGGCTGTCTCCGGGATGTCGTCGTGGCAGCCTATATCGGCAAGTGAGAGTATGGTGAATTTGTCGCCGACTATGCGGCGCAGTTCGCTGAGTTTATGCTTATTATTTGTTGCAAATACTATTTCCTGCATACAATAAATAACGATACGGGGGATTTAATATTGCGCAAAAATACATAAAATCAATGGATTTTACGCACTTTTGAGGGATAAAATATGGCGATTTTGCAGAGGCGCGAGGCTCCGTGAGAACAGGAGGAGAGAGGGTGATGGGTTTGCAAATGCAAATCTCGCTCCGGACTGATTTTCAATCGCTTGGGTATATGTTAATAAATTCTTAAAAAAAGTGGTGATTTTTTGCTGTTTAGTTTTGTAAATTTTTGTAATTTTACAGCGTCTTTCCACCAAACCTGCTATATCGTAACAGACTATGCCAGAAGAAATCTATCATATACCCGCCCTGCTTCCCCAGACCCTCGAAGCACTCGACATCCATCCGGGTGGAATCTATGTTGACGCCACCTATGGGGGCGGCGGCCATTCGCGCGCAATAATGGAACGCCTCGAGAGCACGAAGGGGGGACATCTTTACTCGTTCGACCAGGACGAGGACGCGGTGAAACGCGCGGTGGATGATGACAGATTCACGATGGTGTACAGCAACTTCCGTTTCATCACCAACTTCATGCGCTACTACGATGTGGACGGCGTGGACGGTGTGCTGGCCGACCTGGGTGTCTCGTTCCACCATTTCGACGACACAGAGCGTGGGTTCTCATTCCGTTTCGACGGTCCGCTCGACATGCGAATGAACCGCAACGCCCCGCGTTCGGCAGCCGACCTGCTCAACACCTTGAGCGAGGAGGAGCTGGCCGATATATTCTACATCTACGGCGAACTCAAACAGGCCAGGGCAATTGCCCGCACGATAGTGAAGGCCCGCAATGGAGGTTCAGCGATAGCAACCATCAATGACCTCATCAGCCTCATCACTCCCCACATCGACCCGCGGAAGGAGAAAAAGGAGCTGGCACAGGTGTTCCAGGCGTTGCGCATAGAGGTGAACGACGAGATGGGCGCGCTGAAGGACCTTCTCGAAGGTGCCCTTAAGGTGCTGAAACCGGGTGGCCGACTCGCGGTGATAACATATCACAGTCTCGAGGACCGTCTGGTGAAGAATTTCATCAAGACAGGCAATTTCACCGGCAAAGTGGAGAAAGACTTTTTCGGCCGCACGTCGGCTCCTCTCAAAGCGGTCAACAACCGCCCCATAGTCCCCGACGAGGAGGAGATAGAACGGAATCCACGCTCGCGGAGCGCAAAACTTCGGGTGGCCACCAAACTTTAAGCACAATCCAAGAGTTATCATCCCGGTAACGCCAGAATACAGACACATACATTCCTCTCCGAATCAAGAAAACGACTCTCCAAGAAACGACATGGCATCAAAAAAGGATACCTCAACAAAATCATCACGCAAGAACGGCACTCTGTTCATAGTGCGCCTGTTCCGCGGACAGGTGATATCAATCGACTTTTTCGCCAAGCACTGGCTTCCGGTGCTCATCACCATACTTGTGATAATGATTTATATCACCACCAAGTACACATGCCAGACGAACATGGAGAAGATTTCGGCCCTGGAGCGCAAGCTCGAGATCGTGAACAACGAAAAGGCCCGCGAACGCAGCGAATACATGGGACGTATCCGCGAGACATCCATGCAGCATCTTGTCGATTCGCTCCACCTTAACCTCAGGGTCCAGACTCAGCCACCCTATAAGATTCCACGCTGACCTGCCCCGCCACATGATTATCTGATCTCTCAACTAACCTTTCCCACCGAACCAAATCCACCGACCACACATCACGATGAAGAAGGATAACCGCAGCAACATACTTTTCCGCTACGCTTTCGTAGTGGTGCTCATCCTCATCCTTTCGGCTATGATTGTAATCAAGCTGTGCGATACCACTATTGTGGATGTGGACAAATGGAACGCACGAGCCAACGAACTGCTGTCGCAGGTGAAGACCATCACTCCGTCAAGAGGCAACATCCTGGCATCGGACGGCAGCGTGCTCGCCACCAACCTCAACTTCTACACGGCGCGCATAGATTACCGCGCCGAGAAGTTCAATGACAAACTGCTCCGCGACACCATCGACGACCTTGCGCTGCAGCTGGCCAAGCATTTCCCTGTCAAAGATGCTCAGGAATGGCGCAAACACCTGCTGAAGCCTCTGGAGGAAATCAAGGACAAGAGCAAGCGTCCCCGTGCCTACAAGCTGCTGAGCGGCTTGTCGCATTCGGACATGGAGCTGCTGAAGACTATGCCCTTCTTCAGCGTGAAGAACCGCAACCGCACAGGCCTGACATTCGAGAAATACATGCGCCGGTTCAACCCATACGGCGACATGGCGCGCCGAAGCATCGGAGGCGTGGGTGAGACATCGGAAAGCAAGGAAATCCATGGCATATCAGGACTGGAAAAGGCTCTTGACTCGCTGCTCTACGGCAAGGCCGGATACAGCAAGATGATAAACCTCACCAAGAAAATCACCGAATGGACCGACGTGCCCGCCATCCCCGGCAGCGACATCGTCACCACCATCGACATCAACATGCAGGACATAGTGGAGAACGAGCTCAACAACGTGCTCGACACCTGCGGTGCCGACTGGGGTGTGGCAGTGCTGATGGATGTCAAGACCGGCGACATAAAGGCTATCTCGAACCTTGAACGCAATCCACGAGGCCCCGGCTACATCGAGGCCCGCAACCGCGCTGTGATGGGTTATGAGCCCGGGTCGGTGGTGAAGACCCTTTCGATGATGATAGCCGTTGAGGACGGCATCATCACCAATTTCGACGAAATGCTGCCCACCGGCTCAGGCTGGGCTTATGCAGGAGGACGTCCCATCACTGACGCCCACCATTCGCAGGCGATACGCGCCGGTGATGTGATAGAGCAGTCGTCGAACATCGGTATGGCCCGCATCATCACCAGGAAATACAATGACAATCCAGGAGCGTTCTATTCACGAGTGAAGCAACTCGGATTCCTCGAGCCGATGAACACCGGAATAGCCGGAGAGGTACCGCCGCGCTTCGACAGTGTCCCGAGTGACCGCGGAGGCCGCATAGCTCTCTCGCGAATGAGCTACGGATATGCCACCGAAATCCCTCCGCTCTACACACTGGCCATCTACAACGCCATAGCCAACGACGGAGTGTTTGTGCGTCCACGCCTTGTCAAGGAGGTCCGCGGCGAGGTTGACTCCGTGCTTCCGATCGGATATATGGGCAACGGCCGTGCCTGCTCGCCACGCACAGCCGAGATAATGCGTGGAATGCTCACCAATGTGGTGTGGGGTGACCACGGCACCGCCCGATTCCTGCGCAATGACATAGTGAAGATAGCCGGCAAAACAGGCACCTGCTACATGATAGAGAACGGAGCCTACAACACCGGCAAGAAACGTCTGGCATTCTGCGGATTTTTCCCCGCAGAGGCTCCGCAATACTCCTGCGTGGTGCTCACTTGCCATCCCACCAAGAATTTCTTCGGAGCTGCCACGACCTCGGGCCAGGTGCTCCGTAACATAGCCCTCAAGCTCTATTCACGCGGAATGCTCGGAAACAGTTCAGACTACAACCGCGAGGATGGCTCGAAGGGTTCGGCCCCCACATTCTATGCCACATCGACCGGCAACCCTTACAAGAAATACCGCGAGACGTTCTCACTGCCCGGACGCAGGAGCATCCAAAGCCCAGGCAAAGGCACCGGCGGGATTCCCGATGTGAAAGGCTACGGCATACGCGATGCGATCGTGGCTCTGGAGCGGGCCGGCTACAACGTGGGGTTCAGCGGCACCGGCTATGTGAGAAGCCAGTCCCCCTCGGCAGGGACGCATGCCCCGGCAGGGACAAAGGTGACACTCACCCTGGCTAACTGAGAATGACAAACTGATTTCAAAACACTCAATAAAAACGATAACATAACGTGAAGACATTAAACCATTTGCTATCCCCGATAGAGATTGACCGAATCATCGGGAACGCCGACAAGACCATCAGTTCCCTGACCTCCGACTCCCGCCAGGTGACCGAAGGAACTCTCTTCGTGGCTGTGCCCGGGGTGAGTGTCGACGGCCATAAGTTCATACCGATGGCTGTGGAGAAAGGGGCCACGGCCGTGGTGTGCGAGCAACTGCCCGAAAACATGTCGACCCACGTCACATATATAGTGGTGCCCTCCTCGGCCATAGCACTCGGCTATCTGGCCGCTCAATGGTGGGACAACCCATCGCGCAAGCTGCATCTGGTCGGTGTGACCGGCACCAACGGCAAGACCACCACCGCCACCCTCATCTATGAGATGGCGCGCCTGATGGGCTTCAAGGCCGGACTGCTCTCTACCGTGTGCAACTATGTGGAGACCACTCCTTACCCCACCGACCACACCACCCCCGACCCTCTCACCCTCAATGAAATGCTCCACAGAATGGTGGAGGCAGGATGCGAGTATGCCGCCATGGAGGTGAGCTCACACGCCGCAGCCCAGCACCGCATAGCCGGTCTGCATTTCGAGGGTGGAATCTTCACCAACCTCACACGCGACCATCTTGATTACCATAAGACTTTCGAGGCTTATCTGGCAGCCAAGAAATCATTTTTCGATATGCTGCCCAAGACTGCATTCGCTCTGACCAACGCCGATGACAAGGTGGGCGAAGTGATGCTGCAGAACACCAAGGCCAAACGCTACACCTACTCCCTGCGCACCGATGCCGACTTCAGGGGCAGGATAGTGGAATCGCGCCTTGACGGAACCCTGCTCTCGCTCAACGGCGAGGAGGTGGAGACACTGTTCACAGGGAAATTCAATGCCTATAACCTGACCGCCGTCTACGGCGCGTCGATCCTGCTCGGCTGGGACAAGGAGGAGGTGCTTCGCCATATCTCGCAGCTTGTGCCGGTGGCAGGACGCTTCCAGGCTTTCCACTCACCAAAAGGCTATACCGCGATAGTGGATTATGCGCACACTCCCGATGCTGTTGTCAACGTGCTCAACGCCATACGCGAGGTGATAGGCAAGGAAGGCACAATCATCACTGTGGTCGGTGCCGGCGGCAACCGCGACAAGGGGAAACGCCCCATCATGGCCAAGGAGGCGGCGGCCCGCAGCGAGCGTGTGATACTCACATCCGACAATCCCCGCTTCGAGGAGCCAGAGGATATCCTCCACGACATGGAGGAGGGCCTGGACGAGGAGGCGCGCCGACGCACTCTCCACATCACAGACCGCCGCGAGGCTATCCGCACAGCCGCAGCCCTCGCCACCCCCGGCAGCGTAATCCTCATAGCCGGCAAGGGACACGAGGACTATCAGGAAATCAAAGGTGTGAAGCATCATTTCGACGACCGCGAGGTGGTACGTGACATCATAGCCCATGAGTCATGACCGACCAGACACATATTATAATATAGGAGATACAGAAACGAACTTATAACCCAACCAAAACTGTCATAACAAGGTGCTTTACTCACTTTTCGAATATCTACAGCAGGGGAACATCCCCGGTTCACGCCTGATGAGCTACATCACGTTCCGCTCGGGCGCGGCACTGCTACTGTCGCTGTTCATAGCCCTGGTGTTCGGGCGCAAAATCATCGACCGCCTGCAGCTGATGCAGGTGGGGGAGATAATCCGCGACCTCGGCCTCGAAGGCCAGATGCAGAAGACCGGCACACCCACCATGGGTGGTGTCATCATCATCATCTCTATAATAGTGCCCTGTCTGCTTGTGGGTGACCTCACCAACATCTACATGCTGCTGATGATAATATCGACGCTTTGGCTCGGCACTCTGGGGTTCTGCGACGACTATCTGAAAATGAGCAAGCATGACAAGGAAGGGATGAAGGGTAAGTTCAAAATCATCGGCCAGGTGGGACTGGGCCTGATGGTGGGACTCACCATGTACTTCAGCCCGGCCATCACACAGCGTGAAGTGTCGGAAGTCGTCATCCAGGATAATGTGGAGACCGTGGTGACTTACGACTCACAGGATGTCAAGTCGACACAGACCACCATACCGTTCGTCAAGAACAACAACTTCGATTATTCATATCTCACACAGTGGATGGGCGAGTATGCCCAGGCCGGAGGGTGGGTGTTGTTCATATTTGTGGTGATCTTCGTAGTGACCGCAACGAGCAACGGCGCTAACCTCACCGACGGCCTTGACGGCCTCTGCGCGGGGACGTCGGCCATCATCTGCGTGGCATTGGCCATCATGGCCTATCTGGGGGGCAACATCATCTATGCCACATATCTCAACATCATGTATATCCCCCATTCGGCGGAGCTGGTGGTGTTCATGTCGGCGTTCATAGGCGCTCTGATAGGATTTCTGTGGTATAATGCCTATCCGGCCCAGGTGTTCATGGGTGACACAGGCTCGCTGACCATCGGCGGCATCATAGCCGTGTTTGCCATCCTCATCCACAAGGAGTTGCTGATACCTCTGCTGTGTGCCATCTTCTTCATCGAGGACCTCTCGGTGATGATCCAGGTGGCCTACTTCAAATATACCAAAAAGCGCACCGGCACCGGTAAGCGCATATTTAAAATGACACCGCTGCACCATCATTTCCAGAAACAGGGGAATGCCGGAATAGACGCTCTGCTTCAGGCGCCTCTGCGGGCTATCCCTGAGTCGAAAATCGTGACCCGGTTCTGGATTGTCGGGATTTTCCTGGCGGTGATAACTTTCGTAACTCTAAAAATCAGATAAGGAATCTTATCGACTCAAACACACCCTACAACAAGCGACAATGACAAAGAATCTCATAATACTGGGCGGAGGGGAGAGCGGCGTAGGCGCTGCCATCCTCGGCAAGGTCAAGGGCATGAACGTGTTTCTCAGCGACTTCGGCAGCATTGCCCCGAAGTACCGCAAGATGCTCGACGACGAAGGAATAGAATGGGAGGAGGGACACCACTCCATGGACCGCATCCTGGCGGCCGACGAGGTGGTGAAGAGTCCCGGAATCGCGCCAACCACCCCCGTGATGCAGGCTATCGCAGCCAAGGGTATACCGGTAATCTCCGAAATAGAGTTTGCCGGACGCTACACCGACGCCAAGATGGTGTGTATCACCGGCAGTAACGGCAAGACAACCACCACATTGCTGACCTATCACATATTAAAAAACGCCGGTATCAACGTGGGTCTCGCCGGGAACGTGGGGCAGAGCCTCGCGCTGCAAGTGGCCCGCGACAAGCACGACGTATATGTGATAGAACTGTCGAGCTTCCAGCTGGAGAACATGTACAAGTTCCGGGCCAATATAGCCGTGATACTCAACATCACTCCCGACCATCTTGACCGCTACGAGTACAAGATGCAGAATTATATCAACGCCAAGTTCAGAATCCTCAACAACCTCACTCCTCAGGATGCGTTCATCTACTGGCAGGATGACCCTGTGATAACACGCCAACTCGAACAGGTGACCACTGAGGCTCAGATGTTCCCCTTCGCGGAGCACCGCGAGGAGGGCTCAAAGGCATACGTGGACGAGGAGGCCGACCTTATCATCAACACTCCCGAGACTTCGCTAAACATGCCCCGCGCCGACCTCGCGCTCAACGGTCTGCACAACCTCTACAACTCGATGGCAGCGGCCCTCTCGGCATGTATCCTCGATATCGACAAGGAGGAAATCCGCGAGGCCCTGAGTGACTTCGAGGGTGTGGAACACCGTCTGGAGTATGCCGGGACAGTGAACGGCGTGCGCTATATCAACGACTCAAAGGCCACCAACGTCAACTCATGCTGGTATGCACTCGAATCTATGCCCCATGACACCATCCTGATCCTCGGAGGGAAGGACAAAGGTAATGACTATTCGGAGATTCTCCCCTTGGTCAAGGAGAAGGTCAAGGCCATAATCTGCATGGGAAAGGACAATACCAAGCTGCTTGACTATTTCACCGGCCAGGTGCCCGAAATCCATGACACCCATTCGATAGAGGAGGCCATGCAGACCGCCCACGCCATAGGACGCGAGGGTGACACGGTGCTTCTCTCGCCTTGCTGCGCAAGTTTTGACCTCTTCAAGAGCTATGAGGACCGCGGCCGCCAGTTCAAGGAGATGGTGAAGAAGCTCGGGTAATATCCTCAGGCGCCCCCGGGGCAACGCCACAGAAAAAAACTGAATACGTAAACAAAAAACGCAACATAAGCATTAAGGACATATAAAATTATGCCTGAATCCACCACTCTCCCATTGGAGGAGTCGACCGTCTCTACCAAACCCCAGGCTGTGGCCAAAGCCGACAAGCATATCTGGGGCATATTCATAGCACTGTGTATCATTTCGGTGATAGAGCTTTACAGCGCCTCGTCGCGTGAGGTGGCAAGCTCGTCGCTCGGCGTGATGGGGCCTATCCTGCGCCATCTCGTGATGCTCACGGGTGGTTTCGGGATAGTGTGGTTCCTTTCGCGGAGGCATTACAGTGTGTTCATCCCGGCCACCCTGGTGTTTGCACTCATCAGCGTGGTGATGATGCTCTATGTGATGTTCTTCGGAGAGATAGTCAACGGTGCCCGGCGCTCGCTGACCATACTCGGTATAGGTATCTTCCCGGCCGAGATGGTGAAAATATCGGCTGTGCTTATGGTGGCGCTCGTCATGACATGGAACCAGAACCCCAAGGATATCGGAATCACCCGAAAGGGTGTGATATATTCGGGGATAATAGTGCTGGGACTCAGCGGCCTGCTCATAGAGCAGGGGTTGACCAACACTCTGCTTCTGCTGGCCATCAGTTACTCCATGATGATAATAGGGGGTGTGAAAATCCTGCACCTCATCTCACTTAGCGCATTTTATGGTGTGTGTGGGGTGTGTTTCATAGGGTATCTCTACTTCACGGAGATGAAACCCAATGAGATTCCGGCCGACGGAGAGCAACGGATAGAACAGACCGTAGCCCCCGGAGAGAAGCATGAGTCACGCATCAAGACATGGACCAAGCGTCTGGACCGCCACGGCAGCGACTCGATACCCAAATGGGAGATTCCGGCCACAGGCATCAACCGCCAGGAGATATTATCGTACATGGCACAGGCCCACGGCGGCATACACGGTGTAGGCCCCGGCAACTCGCGTGAGGCATCGCGCCTTCCGCTTGCATTCTCGGACTATATATTCGCCATCATCGTCGAGGAACTGGGGCTGATAGGTGGCCTCGTGGTGCTGATGCTTTATCTGTGGCTTCTCGGACGCGCCGCCGGTATAGCCTCGCGCTGCAACCGCACTTATCCGGCTCTGATAGTTATAGGCATGGCGGTGATGATAGCTTTTCAGGCACTGTTCCACATGGGCATAGTGAGCGGGGTGTTCCCGGTGTCGGGACAGCCTTTGCCACTGATATCCAAGGGTGGCACATCAATATTAGTGACGGCGATAGCATTCGGCATCATGCTTTCGGTGAGCCGCACCGCTACACGCCACGGTAACAAGAAACAAGAAATACGCGACGAGCTCGAGTCACTGCCCGAGCAGTTCCGCGACGAAAACCGCATGCAGTTATGAGCAAGAAAGAATTGAAACGCGTACTGATATCGGGTGGGGGCACCGGGGGACATATCTTCCCGGCGGTGTCGATAGCCAATGCCATCAAACGCCGGTCGCCGGAGACGGAGATACTCTTCGTCGGGGCGCTCGGACGCATGGAGATGGAGCGTGTGCCGGCAGCAGGTTACCGTATAGAGGGACTGCCGGTGGCAGGTTTTGACCGCAAGCGCCTGTGGCGCAACTTCGGTGTGCTGTGGAAGCTGTGGAAGTCATTACGCAAGGCAAGGCGGATAGTGCGTGAGTTCAAGCCCGACGTAGCCATCGGCGTAGGTGGATATGCCAGCGGCCCGGTGCTCAAACAAGCCCAGAAACAGGGTGTGGCCACACTGCTGCAGGAACAGAATTCATACGCCGGAGTGACCAATAAGCTGTTGGCCAAGAAAGCAAGGGCCATCTGCGTGGCCTATGACGGCATGGAACGCTTTTTCCCGGCGGAGACAATAGTGAAGACCGGCAATCCGGTGCGCTCCGATCTACAGGCCTGCAGCCTGACACAGGCCGAGGCCAAGAAGGAACTCGGATTTGACCCTGACAAGAAACTTGTGTTGGTGGTGGGTGGCAGCCTCGGCGCACGTACCGTCAACGAAGCCGTGGCGGCAGCGCTTGAGCGCATAGCCGGCATGGGGGCCAATCTGATGTGGCAGACAGGACGCTACGGTGCTCCGCAATTCCAGGCTCTCGCCAAGGAGTATGCCAACGTGAAGGCCACGACCTTCATCGACCGTATGGATCTGGCCTACAAGGCTGCCGACGTTGTGGTGTCGAGAGCGGGCGCAGGCACAATATCCGAACTTCAGAACCTCGGGAAGGCCGTGATACTAATCCCTTCACCCAACGTGGCCGAGGATCATCAGAGACATAACGCGGAGGCACTGTCGACCCGTGACGCGGCAATCATGATACTCGACGTTGATGCGGTGGAGAAGCTCCCCGATACTCTGGCAAACCTCATAGATGATGAAGCGAAATGCTCAACTCTCTCGTCCAATATAAAAAAGATGGCCCTCCCCGGAGCGGACGACAAAATTGTCGACAAAATTTATGAGATAATCTCTTGACCTTAGTTCAACCCTTAACACATACATCACTTATGAACCACGACCTTAACACTATATCGCACATCTATTTCGTCGGAGCCGGCGGGATAGGCATGGCAGCACTTGAACGTTATTTTCTGGCCAAAGGGAAGAAAGTGGCCGGGTATGACCGCACAGCAACCGCCCTCACTGCCGAACTTGCAGCCGAAGGTGTGGAGATAACTTTTGACGAGAATGCCGAGGCGATTCCCGAGGATTTCCGCAACGCTGCCCATACCCTGGTGGTCTACACTCCGGCAGTGCCCTCCGACCTTCCTATACTCAAATATTTCCGCGACAACGGTTTCGAAGTGATGAAACGCGCCCAGGTGCTCGGCCTCATCACCCGCGACTCACGGTCGCTCTGCTTTGCCGGCACCCACGGCAAGACCACCACTTCGTCAATGGCAGCGCACATACTGAAATGCGGCACAGTGGGCTGCAACGCCTTCCTTGGGGGCGAGCTCAAAAACTACGGAAGCAATTTCCTGCTGGCACCGTCGTCGCCCTACAGCGTGATCGAGGCCGACGAGTTTGACCGCTCGTTCCACCATCTCACCCCCACAGTGGCGGTGATCACAGCCACCGACCCTGACCATCTCGATATCTATGGCACCGAGGAAGCCTATCTGGAGAGTTTCGCTAAATTCACAGAGCTTATACGACCCGACGGCGCCCTCATAGTCCACACCGGTCTCAAACTCAAACCGCGCCCTCAGGAGGGTGTGAAGGTGTACACTTACTCGCGCGACGAGGGAGACTTCCACGCGAGCTATATACGCCGCGGCCAGGGCACCATCACGTTTGACCTTGTGACCCCGCGCGGCACCATCCGCAACATCAATCTCGGTGTCCCTGTAGAGGTAAACATCGAGAACGCCGTGGCAGCAGCTGCCGCAGTCAGCCTCACAGGTGCCTATGAGCCTGAAGTGATACGCTCGGCCATCAGCTCATATCAGGGCACGAAGCGGAGATTTGAATGCTGGCTGAAGGAGGATAACGGACTCGGGCACGTGATAATCGACGACTATGCCCACCATCCTCAGGAGATACGCCAGTCGATAGCGTCGGTCAAGTCGCTCTATCCGGGGCGTAAACTGACCGTGGCGTTCCAGCCGCACCTCTACAGCCGCACCCGCGACTTCGCCCCTGAATTCGCCGACGCGCTTTCAGCCGCCGACTCGCTCATACTCCTCGACATCTATCCTGCCCGCGAGGAGCCTATCGAGGGTGTGACGTCGCAAATCATCTTCGACAATGTGAAATGTGATGATAAAATCTTAATTAGTAAAGAAAAATTGGTGGAAACGCTGAAAAATAGTAACTTTGACATACTTTTGACCGTAGGAGCAGGTGACATCAACTCCTATCTGCCGGAAATAGTGGCCAACGCGACTTCACGCGGTTAAAAAACGCCAGCACGACTCACTTATCATTCATAGAAATCCGTTAATGCACCTTTACCTCAAGATATTGTTCTCACTGATGCTGACGGCCTATCTGGTCATCGCCCTCACCATGACTGCCCATGAGAAGGACGACCGGATGTGTCGCGGGGTCGACATCGTGGTCACCGACGATGGCTCTGAGAGCCGTTTCGTGACCTCATCGGAGCTTGCCAAGGAGATCGACGACCTGCCGTCGCACGCTCATGACACCCCACTCACGAGCATCAACACACAGGAACTGCGCCGCCGGCTGCTTGCCCTCGACAAAATAGAGGACGCGGAGGTGGTGAGGCTGACAGACGGCTCGATACGTATCACCGCACAGCCAATCATTCCGGTGGCAAGAATTTTTGACGGAGGGGAGTCATATTATATCAACCGTGCCGGGAAACGAGTGTCGGCCGATGCACGCTACCACAAGGATGTGCCGGTGATACAAGGACATTTCGATCCGGCCGACTCGGTGTTCACACCCCAGTCACTCCTGCCGCTCATCAACCATATTGCCTCCGACTCCACATGGAACGGCTACGTGTCGATGATCAAGGTAAAATCGCCCTCCGATATCATCCTGGTGCCGATAATACGTGAACATGTCATCAACATAGGCTCTCCGACGCATCTTGACGATAAATTCGAGCGTCTGCAGCGGTTTTATTCCGAAGTCCTCCCCAAGCAGGGCTGGGAGAAGTATGACACACTGTCGCTCAAATGGAAAGGACAGCTCGTGGCCACCAAGCGCAAACGCAACTCAGCTCCGGTGCAGCTGATGAAATATGACGATGACGAGACGGTAGACACCGGAACAATGCTCGCAGGCGACGATGTGGCTCCAGGCCAGACCGTTCCCGGCATGGAAGCCCACTCGGAGAAACCGATTCCAAAGCAAATAGCCAATTGACCCCATATTTAAGTTAATCCCCACATAAACCCACCTATATAACCCCACATGGAAGAAAAATACATCGTGGCTCTTGAAATAGGGAGCTCAAAGATCAAAGGCGCCGTCGGCACTGTCGACTCCAACGGCTCGCTGAGTGTCAAAGCCATCGAAGAAGAGAAACTCATCGACGGAGTGCGCTACGGATGCATCCGCAACGTGGCCGAGACAGCCAACGCAGTGAGCAACGTGATAACCCGCCTGGAACAACGCGAAGCCCAGCGCAAGGTCACCGGCGTGTATGTGTCGGTTGGGGGACGCTCGCTTTCTTCCCAGATAATAGAGATAGAACGCCGTCTGCCCACCGAGATGGAGATCACCCGCGAGATGATCACCGACATCACAAATGACGCGCTTGCCTATCCGCTTCATGAGCGCAGCGTCATCTGCGTGACTCCGAGGGAATTCAAGGTGGACAACTGCCCTACTAATCCTGTGGGCATGATGGGGTCGCACATCTCAGCTCGCCTCAATCTTGTGAGCTGCCGCAACCAGCTGATGCGCAATCTCCATGTTGTGCTGGATGAGCGCCTGCATCTGCGTGTGCATGAGACCTTCGTACGTCAACTCGCCGAGGCCGACCTTGTGCTCTTCACCGAGGAGAAGAGACTCGGATGCATGCTGGTGGATTTCGGGGCTGAAACTACCACAGTGTCAATCTACAAGAATAATGTGTTGCAGTACCTGGCCACCATCCCGATGGGTTCGCGTAACATCACCCGCGATATCACCACCCTTAACCATCTGGAAGAACGTGCCGAGGAACTTAAGATAATGGGCGGTAACGCACTTTCATCGCCCGAACATGCCACTGTATATAACCAGAACGGTACCGACTATTCGCAGATCAATAACTATGTGGCAGCACGCGCAGGTGAGATTATAGCCAACATCAGCGAGCAGATAAAGTATGCCCGCCTCACCCCCGAGAAGCTTCCCGGAGGCATCATCATCATAGGCAAGGGCGCAAAGCTCAACGGCTTCAACGCGCGCCTTGAGTCAGCCACCTCGATGAAGGTGCGTGTAGGCGCCCCGGGAACGCATATCCGCATCACCGACGGACGCATACAGCCATCTGACGCTGTGGATGTCATCTCAGTGCTCGCAGCGGCAGCCAAGTGCATGCCTGTGCAGGAGTGCATGACCAAGCCGCCTACTGTATTTACCTCACCGAGCCCAGTGGCCGAGGATAGCATCTTCCCGGGAGCGGCGACATCAACCGCCACCGCACACCGCACAGCTCAACCCACAGTCAGCACCCCGGCTCCTCAACCGAAACAAGAGGAACAGGCAAAGCCGACCGTAAGCCGTCCGCAAGCACCGAAAATTGAGAATCTCACCCAAGAGGTGCCTGAGGAAGCTCCGACAGTCTACGCTTCGGGCTCCCGTAAGAGCCCCCTCAACAAGGCTTGGGAAAAATTCAAAGTGAAATTCGTAGAAGCAATTACCGAAAAGGAGGAGGAAGAGGACGAGGAATAGCCTCCACCCTCACGGAATCAATCATCTGACTCCGCCAGGTAATCCTGCCAACATAATACACCACCATACAGTATCCATTTTATTACACCTTCCAATATGGACGAACTCAACAATCCTTACGATAAAAATAACATCGACGACACATCGGCTTTCAACAAGCATGCCGATCATCCGCAGCAGCCTGTCATCATCAAAGCTATCGGTGTGGGCGGCGGCGGCAACAATGCCGTGAGCCACATGTACAGTGAGGGCATCAAAGATGTGTCATTCGTCAATATCAATACTGACCGCCAGGCCCTGCTCCACTCAGTGGTGCCCAACATCCTTGAAATCGGTGACGGTCTGGGCGCAGGCAATATCCCCGAAAAGGCCCGCGACTTTGCCGAGGAAAGCACCGAGGAAATCGCCGCACTCTTCGACGATGACACCAAAATGGTGTTCATCACAGCCGGTATGGGTGGTGGCACAGGCACAGGTGCAGCACCGGTGGTTGCCCGAATCGCAAAGGAACGCGGCCTCCTCACGATTGGTATCGTCACAATTCCCTTCCTGTTCGAAGGTCAGAAGAAAATCAAGAAGGCAATAGCCGGAGCCGACGAGATGGCAAAGTATGTCGACGCGCTGCTCGTGATAAACAACGAGCGCCTCAACGAGATATACGGCGACCTTAATTTCATCAACGCATTCGGCAAAGCCGACGACACGCTGTCAATAGCTGCCCGCTCCATATCTGAAATCATAACCTCAAAGGGTCTCATCAACCTTGACTTCAATGATGTGAACTCGACTCTGCGCGACGGTGGCGCGGCCATCATATCGTCGGGGTACGGTGAAGGTGATAACCGTGTGACTGCAGCCATTCAGGACGCCCTTAATTCTCCCCTTCTCAAAAACAGGGATATACTCGGCTCGAAGAAGCTGCTCTTCAACCTCTTCTTCAATCCCAACGCCGACTTCCTCATGAGCGAGACCAACGAAATCACCAACTTCATCGGCTCGCTTAATCCTGATGTGGATGTGATATGGGGTGTATCGTTTGACGAATCACTCGGCAACACCGTGAAAATGACCATTCTGGCCGCCGGATTTGACGTGACACTGCGCGAGGAGGAGGACCAGATAATATCGGGCGGACAACAGAAGCCTAAGTTTGACTTCAGCGGCAAAGGAAGCACTGTGATTTCAGGACGTCCCACCACACAGGCAGCCACGCAGCCTGCCGTCAATCCCCATCAGCCTACTCAACCGCGTCAGGCTGACACCACTCCGGAGATTTCGGAACAACGCCTGAAGGAAGAATACGGGACATCGAAAATCATGGATATCACCGGTGGAAAAGACCGTGCCTCGACAATAGTACTCGGCCATAATCAGCTCGACGACGAGGCCATCTGCGATATCCTGGAGAAATATCCCACCTACAAACGTGACCGCAAGATCGCGGAGCAGGTGCGCAACGGTGCGCTCGACAGCCATCCCGAAACCTCCTCCCAGCAGACATCCTCGTCACAGACATTCGTGTTCGGCTAACGGCCAGACATCACGGACAAGATAGAAAACAGTAATCCTCATTTTCTCATCCGGGAGTAACATCCTGAAAAGAGAAAATGAGGATTAATATTTACATCATATCCGCACGAGCGGAGAGATATCAGTACTGCTCCTTCTCGTTGGGGAAATCAGATGATTTCACGTCGTTGATATAGTTGCCAACGGCATCCTCGATGACATTGCCGAGGTCGGCGTAGCGACGCAGGAAGCGCGGGGAGAAACCCTGATTGATGCCGAGCATGTCCTGAAGCACAAGCACTTGACCGTCACATCCACCTCCGGCACCAATGCCGATGATGGGGATGGTGAGCTCTCCGGCAATCCGCGCGGCAAGGTCGGCAGGAATCTTCTCAAGCACTATGGCAAAGCATCCGGCATCCTGAAGCAAGCGGGCATCCTCGATGAGCTTGTTGGCCTCGGCCTCCTCACGTGCACGTACATTATAAGTTCCGAACTTATTGATGGACTGGGGGGTCAAGCCCAGATGTCCCATCACCGGAATACCAGCACTAAGGATTCGCTCCACGGACTCGATTATTTCGCGTCCACCCTCAATCTTCACAGCTTCGGCCGAGCTTTCCTTCATGATGCGCACAGCCGATGCAAGGGCCTCAAGCGGATTGCCCTGATATGAACCGAAAGGCATGTCACAGACCACGAGTGCTCGCTTGACACCATTGACCACGCTGCGGGCATGATAAATCATCTGGTCAAGAGTGATGGGAAGTGTGGTGGCATTTCCGGCCATTACATTCGATGCGGAGTCACCGACGAGAATAACATCCATACCGGCCTGATCGACCAAACGTGCCATAGAATAGTCATAGGCTGTGAGCATGGCGATTTTCTCACCCTTTGCTTTCATCTCTATGAGACGACGGGTAGTGACTTTACGAGGGTCTTCAACAGTATATGTAGACATAGTTTTCCAAAAATATTGTTTAGACTTGTTGATGAATAATCTGCAAAAGCAGCGGACAAAGGTATTAACTTTATTTCACCCGACCAAATAAAGTTTGGCGTGATGGACCGACGGTGCTGGGAAGATGTGACCATTTCAAAAAAACTCCGGGGCAAAAGGTTTGGCCGGGAGAAGTTAATTTGCTACATTTGCGGATAGAAAAACGTCATGAGATGGCGTAACGTTACACCACGCCTACTGCTGATTAATCTATTAACCAAGAAAATACTTACAGAAAAATGAAAAGTGATCCCAAGGATTGTCTCTACTGCACAAATAATGAGACCCTCCACAATCTAATGATTGAAATAGCACCTCTGAGTGTGTCACGTGCATTCCTTTTCAAGGAGCAGACTTATCGCGGCCGTTGCCTCGTGGCCTACAACGGCCATGTCAATGACCTCAACGAGCTTTCGGATGAGGAGCGCAACGCCTTCATGGCCGACGTGGCCCGCGTGACCCGCGCCATGGACAAGGTGTTCCACCCCGAAAAAATCAATTATGGCGCTTACAGCGACAAGTTATCGCACCTCCACTTCCACCTCGCGCCCAAATATGTCGACGGTCCCGATTATGGAGGCACGTTCCGCATGAATCCCGGCGAAGTATATCTTACCGACGAGGAATACCAACGCATGGTCGATGACATCAAGGCTGCCCTCTAAGCCAATCCCAACCAATAGCTATATCAAGCCCACAGAAATGGTAAAAATCTATAATCCAGGTCTGTGGGCTTGCTGTGTGATGACACATACAGGAATACGGCCGGGAATGGTCACTAATTTTATTTCGCCAAACATGTTTTTTCATAAATTTGTTTTATCTTTGCAATTGAGAAAACACGTGTCACGACTATGGGCCACATTCTCACCCACACGTTTTACACACTAAAACTATGAGTTACAGCTTCTTAGACTTTCTTTGTCTACTTGGTTCAGTCGCCATGTTCCTTTATGGAATGAAGGTGATGAGTGAAGGATTGCAGAAAGCTGCCGGCGACCGTCTGCGCGGCATTCTCTCGGCCATGACACGCAACCGGTTCACCGGTATGCTCACCGGAATACTGATAACTGCCCTGATACAAAGCTCCTCTGCATCGACCGTGATGGTGGTGAGTTTCGTAAACGCCGGTCTGATGACACTCGGGCAGTCAATGGCTGTAATATTCGGCGCCAACGTTGGTACGACTTTCACAGCGTGGATCATAGCCCTGTTCGGCTTCAAGGTTGACACATCGATGTTTGTGCTTCCGCTCATAGCCTGCTCCGTGCCACTGCTATTCATGAAAGCCGGACGAAAGAAGTCAATAGGCGAATTCCTCATAGGTTTCTCGTTCATGTTTATGGGTCTGGACATGATCAGTGACTATGTCCCTGACCTGCAGAGCAATCCGGAAATGTTTGCATTCCTTGAGCATTATGCGTCCATGGGCTTCGGCTCCGTACTGCTCTTCCTGCTCGTCGGCATCATACTCACAGCCATCATCCAGTCATCGGCAGCCACATTTGCCATCGTGCTCATCATGTGTACCAAGGGCTGGATATCGTTCGACCTCGCCTGCGCCGTGGTGCTCGGAAGCAATATCGGTACCACCATCACCCCGCTCCTCGCATCAATGAGCGGAAACGTGGCGGCCAAACGCACTGCTATGGGGCACCTGCTTTTCAACACATTCGGCATAGTCTGGACACTGATAGTCTTCTACCCCTTCGTGCGTCTCAACGTCGACATAACAAAATGGTTCGGCCAGGGCAACCCGGATGAGATCTACACATTCGTGAACCAGCTTGAAATCAATGATCCTCAGCTCTACAACAGTCTGTTTGACGGAAGTCTGCCCACAGGTCACCCTGTGCTTGCAAAAGTGGGAGCCATGCAGTTCAGCGTATCCTTCGGCCTCTCAATGTTCCATACTGTGTTCAATCTGGTGAATGTGTCGCTCATGATATGGCTCACCGGGCTCTATGTTAAAATCGTGGAGAAACTCGTGCCTGCCAAGCATAAGGAGGATGAGGAATTCCAGCTCAAATTTATATCCGGCGGTCTGATGAGCGCATCGGAACTCAACATAGCGCAGGCAGAGAAGGAGATGGTGGTGTATGCCCAACGTGTACAGCGCATGATTGGAATGGCCCAGAACATAGTCCATACCAAGGATGGCGGGGAGTTCACCAAACAGTTCTCGCGTCTTGAGAAATATGAGGAGATTTCCGACAGGATGGAGATTGAAATAGCCAACTACCTCAACCGCTGCTCGGAAGGCCGTCTGTCAAACGAAGGTAAGCACCGCATCGCTGCCATGCTCCGTATCGACAGCGAAATCGAAAGCATAGCCGACTGCTGCTATGGTGTGGCCAAGATACTCATCCGCCGCCAGGAGAGCCACGTGGACTTCAACGAGGAGATATACCGCAATATCGACACCATGTTTATCTCGGTTGAGGCTGCAATGACAAACATGATACTCCTTCTCCGCGACTTCGAAAGCGCCGAGGAAAGCGATATAATCACTTCGTATAATTACGAACGTGAAATCAATAATCTCCGCAACCAACTCAGAACGGCCAATGTGGAGAACATCAACGAACATCACTATGAGTATCAGGCCGGCATCTACTACATGGATATAATCGGGTCGCTCGAAAAAATCGGTGACTACATCATCAATGTGGTGGACGAGGTGAAAGGACAGTTCCGCAAGACTGCACCCTGAACCCATGCGGAAGCAAACCTCTTTCCATGAGGCCAGGCCGTAACCATCCCTTGAAAATATGCCGTCAATCAACAAATATTTCGCCCAATACTTCAATCTCAGCGACTTCCTGATATCGCAGGAGGATGCGGAGAAGGATATTCGCGACGGCGTGTCGTTTCGCGGCACCAATATCATAATCCTTATTCTGGCCATCTTCATCGCGTCGCTGGGACTCAACACCAACTCCACGGCAGTCATTATCGGCGCCATGCTCATATCGCCACTCATGGGCCCTATCATCGGAATAGGTCTCGGTGTCGGCGTTCATGACTACGAGCTTATCAAACGCGCCATGCGCAATCTGGTGATGGCAGCAGGATTCAGTGTACTCACATCGACTCTCTACTTCCTCATTTCCCCGGTAAGCGAAGGTCACAGCGAACTGCTGGCCCGCACATCCCCTACAATCTATGACGTGCTCATAGGTTTCTTCGGCGGAGGAGCAGGTATCATTGCCATAGGATCGAAATCGAAAGGCAACGTGATTCCCGGCGTGGCGATAGCCACCGCCCTCATGCCACCGCTATGTACCGCCGGCTACGGCATAGCCACCATGCAGGCCACGTACTTCTTCGGAGCTTTCTATCTATTCCTCATCAACTCGATATTCATAGCTCTTGCCACCTTTATCGGTGTGAAACTGATGCACTACAAACCGGTAGTGTTCGCAAATCCAGAACGCGCGCGGAAGGTGCGCCGGATTGTCTATACAGTGGCTATACTGACGCTTCTGCCATCGCTTTATCTCACATACACGATGCTAAGGCAGTCGCGCTTCACCATGGACGCGGAGCGTTTCGTAAGCCAGGAATTCAATTTCCCGGCTACACAGGTGCTCAGCAGCCGCGCCATCACCGATCATGGCCGCAGGACCATCAATGTGACACTGATAGGGCGAATACTTCCGGCCGACTCCCTGAATCTGGCTATGTCGGCACAGCTTAAGCACTATGGACTCGACGATGTGAAACTCAACATCATACAGGGAGATATGCCTGACCTGTCGCAACTTAATTCGGGAGAGAGCCCGACGTCGATGCGCGACATATATGAGCTGGCACAGACATCCATAGCGTCAAAGCAGGTGACCATCGACTCGCTGAAGAGTGTGATAGCCCTCGGCCGGATAAACGATTCGATAGCCGGACGGATAGCCCCCGAAGTGAAGGTATTGTTCCCCCAGGTGGAGGATATCGCCGTCACACGCGCCATATTCGGCAACATAGCCACCACTGCGCTCGACACGGTCAATGTGGCCCTTGTGAAATATTCCTCGCCCCTCTCGGGCGCCAAACAGAAGGAGTTTGAAGGGTATCTCAAAGCACGTCTAAGGCTACAATCCATCTCGCTCATAAACATAGGCGATAAGATTACTCTAAAAAATCAGGCAAATGGAGGAAAATCCAATACCAAATAACCACAACCACCACACATTACCCGAAAATCTCCGAGGGAAAAAAGTGGTGCTAATCAATCATAGCGACACTCTCGGTGGTGCCGCCATCGTGACATTCCGTCTGATGCAGGCACTGCGCCGCGAAGGGGTTGACGCAAGGATGGTGGTGTTCACCAAGACCTCGCAGGAGAAAAACGTATCGCGGGTGTTCACCCGCTTCACCCGCACCATGGCATTCTGTCTGGAGCGTCTCCGTATCCTGATGGCCAACGGATTTAATTATGCCAACCTGTATAAGGTGTCCACCGGTGATTTCGCACTGAATGTACACCATCATCCGTGGGTCAAAGAGGCCGACATCATCTGTCTCAACTGGTTTAACCAGGGTCTGATGTCGCTCAGCGGAATAAGAAAACTCCACAAGATGGGCAAAAAAATAGTGTGGACACTGCACGACATGTGGGCCATGACAGGTATCTGCCATCATTCGTATGAGTGTGAATATTTCCTCGACCGATGCGGTAATTGCCAGTTTCTCGCAGGTGGAGGTCATCCCAACGACCTCTCACACAAATACTGGAAGAAAAAGATGGAGCTCTATACTGAAGTGCCTATTACTTACGTGACTGTAAGCAGCTGGCTCGAGGACCGCGCCCGCCACTCATCATTGCTCAAGAACTCCCCGGTGCTCACCATCCATAACCCATTTCCCATCGAGAACTTCTACACTACTCCGGTGAAGCATCTATACACCCTCCTCACCCCCGACAAACCAAACCTGATACTTTTCGGAGCCGCACGGCTTGACGACCCGATCAAGGGGTTGGACTATACGATTGAGGCTCTCAACTACATATTTGACAATTATCCCGAGATAGCCTCCAAGAGCGCCATATACTTCTTTGGGGCCATGAAGCATCCAGAACGTCTTGACGAACTGCGTTTCTCATACCGATGGCTTGGCAGGGTGAACGACTTCAAAATCCTGCGCTATCTTTATGCGTCAGCAAAGGTGGTCATTTCCACATCGCTTTACGAGACGCTCGGAGGGACACTCGTGGAAGGGCAGGCAGGAGGCGCGTTGCCGGTCACTTTCGGAATCGACGGCCGCGCCGATGTGGTGGAGCATAAGAAAACAGGCTACATTGCTCGTTATAAAGATGCTCGTGATGTGGCTGAAGGAGTACTCTGGGCCTTGAAATCAGACATCTCACGCGAGTTTCTGCATGACTCCGTGGCCGAGCGGTTTGCTTCGGCCGCGATAGCCAAAAAATATATCGACCTATTCTCCTCATTGTATCAGCATCCCCAACAAGCAATCAAAACTGACACTCAATCATGAAAGTACTCATCGTAGGTGCCGGTGGCTTCATCGGAGGATTCATAGCCAAAGAGGCACTCTCACGCGGCTATGAGACATGGTGCGGAGTGCGCGAATCGACCTCACGCCGCTACCTGACCGACCCGGCATTGAAGTTCATAACTCTTGATTATGATAAGCCCGAAACATTAAAGGAGCAGCTCGAAGGACACCACTGGGATTACATTGTGTATAATCTCGGAGCCACCAAATGTGTGAATTTTCTCGATTTCAACAATATCAACTACACCTATCTGCGAAATTTCGTAGAAGCAATCACCATCAACGAGCAGATCCCTGAAAAATTCATCTACATGTCATCGCTCTCGGCCATAGGCCCCGGCGATGAAAAGAATTACACACCTCTGCGCAATGACGGTGTGCCGGCTCCAAACACCCGCTACGGATTATCAAAAATCAAGGCAGAAACCTTGCTCCAGACCCTGCCGGCTACCTTCCCCTGGATCATACTGCGTCCCACCGGGGTGTATGGTCCTCATGAGAAGGACTATCTGATGATGATCAAGTCAATCGACGCGCACTTTGACTTCGGTGTGGGTTTCCGTAAGCAGATGCTGACGTTTATCTACGTGGAGGATCTCGCAAGGGCTATATTCGACGCGCTTGAGCGAGCACCCATACACCATAAGTATATCATCTCGGAGCCTCGTGCATATACTCAGAGCGAATTCCGGAAAATAGTGGCTGCCGAACTCGGCCGCAAGCTCGTGATTCCAATCCGTCTGCCGCTTTGGGCACTTTACATAGCCTGCAAAGTTTCGGAAAAATATGGGGCCGCAAAAATGCAGGCCACCACTCTCAACTCCGACAAGTATAACATCATGGCCCAACGTAACTGGTCGTGCGACATCTCGGAGGCGCAACGCGATTTCGGCTTCGCCCCCAAAGTTTCGCTTACCGAAGGAATACATCTCACAGTTGAGGCCTACCGAAAAGATAAATAATCCACCCGAATTGTTATGCCCGACAAAACACCGTTATGGATGACACTGCTCATCCTTCTCCTCACCCTTCCGGTATTCTCTCTTCCGATTCTTCTGAGCAATCTCCCGGAAGGTGACACATCACTGAGAGCCATAGTGTGGTGCTATCCCTTCTATCTGCTGCTCTCAGCCTACCTGGCATGGCAGGCCTATCCACGCCGCCAGACCGTGAGTTGGATTCTAATAGTACTGATGGTGTTGTCAACAGCCGCGATATGGATGCTTGTGGTAAATCCGCCGGTTCCGGTATAAGCCACACGACATATTGTAGGAATAACAATTATTTTTCACTCTTACGAGTTTTTCACTTACACATCTATGAAACTGCTTATCATCAACGGCCCTAATCTGAACCTCCTGGGCACTCGTGAACCAGAAATTTACGGCTCACGCACATTCGAATCATATCTGCGCGAACTCCGCGAAATGCTCGACGGCGACGAGGTGGAGTATCTGCAATCGAATCATGAGGGTGACATCATTGATTTCCTTCATGCTGCTGACTGCGACGGTATCATACTGAACGCAGGGGCTTATACCCACACTTCGCTCGCCATAGCCGATGCAATCTCCGGGATACAGATTCCGGTCATCGAGGTACACATATCCAATGTTGCCTCACGCGAGGCTATCCGTCACACCTCGCTCATAGCACCGGTGTGCCGCGGCACCATAACCGGCTTCGGTCTCAACTCATATTTCCTGGCCGCACAAGCCTTCATAATGAATCATGTCAGCGAATAATCCACCGCTTTCTCTTGACGAGTATATCCTCGGGCATATTTCACCCGAGCCGGCCCACCTCACCCGGGTGTACCGCCACACACATCTCAACCATCTCTATCCCCGCATGTGCTCCGGACATCTGCAGGGCCGTATACTGGCCATGCTCACTGCGATGATTAAACCTGAGCGTGTGCTTGAACTTGGGACCTACACAGGCTATTCAGCCCTTTGTCTGGCTGAAAACCTATCGGAGAGTGCCAGGCTACACACCGTGGAAATAGACGACGAAATGGAGGATGAATTGCTCGAGCTTTTCGCATCGGCTCCCGGTGGCGACAAGATAACACTTCATATTGGCGATGCAAAGGCCATAATTCCGTCGATTGACGAGAAATGGGACCTGGTCTATATCGATGCCAATAAACGCCATTACATCGAATATATTGACCTCGTATGGCCACTGCTCGTCCAGGGAGGATTCATCATTGCCGACAATACTCTATGGGATGGCAAAGTGACCGACACACAAACTAACCACGACGCCCAAACAGTAGGGTTGGACGCATTCAACACATACGTCGCTTCACGTGACGATCTTGATGTCACGATTCTCCCGATCCGTGACGGACTGACCCTAATACGCAAGCGATAAGCGCGGCGTCCCGGTCGAATTAACTGGTAACATATAAACGCATCCGCCGATAACCGTTGAGTACGGTTGTCGGCGG
>OFFL01000023.1_pt1 | contig 152097 bp, 137 predicted proteins | sample 1521391 | NCBI WGS metagenome assembly OFFL01 (sample SAMEA3504082, study PRJEB24116) | mouse gut metagenome | biome: mouse gut; feature: mouse-associated habitat; material: faeces | place: Denmark | collected 2011
GGAGGAAAACCAGTCCCAGTTGACCGCCTGTTCCGGAAAAAGCCCTGTATGCTTAAAACGGAATGGCTTTAAATGAAAGGTCAAGTTCCGGTAATGAATATCCCACTGCTTTGGCAAGTCGAAAAATTCCCACTCGCCCCCGCCTTTACTGCTGCGGTAATAATGCCCATTGTGCTTGTTCCAGCCCTTCTCTTTTTTCGGCGTATCCCAAATCACCTGAGGATCCGGACGCACTAACAGATATTTCCCCCAACGTTCAAGTTTTTCACCGCCGGAACAGTCAATCACTTCATACTCTTTCCAATTTTCCGCTAACCACATATCGCTCCCTTTCTAATGCCTCTTTATTTCAACGCTTCCACTGCCGCCGCAAGATATGGGTTCTCCGTCTCGTAAAACCTGCCTTCATCAGCCGCTTTTGCAAATTCTGGTTCAATCGGAAGTTTTCCCAACACCGGAAGCGAAAGCTTTGCCGCCGCTTCCTCTACATGGCTTTCACCGAAAACTGGAATTTCCTTTCCACAGTCCGGACATTTCAAGTAACTGAAATTCTCTACAATCCCCAGAACCGGAATGCGCATCATTTCCGCCATATTGTACGCCTTCTTTACAATTAACTGCACTAATTCCTGAGGAGACGTCACTACAATTATCCCATCTACCGGAATCGACTGGAACACCGTAAGCGGCACATCACCCGTCCCCGGCGGCATGTCCACAAACAGATAATCCAAATCTCCCCATATCACGTCCGTCCAAAATTGCAAAACCGTGCCGGAAATGAGCGCGCCGCGCCATACGACGGGCTCGTCCTCGCGCTCCAAAAGCACGTTCATACTCATAATCTGCACGCCCGTCTTGCTGTCAACGGGCAAAATTCCGTTGTCGCCGCCCATTGCGCGGGAATGAATTCCGAACATTTTGGGTATTGACGGACCTGTGATATCTGCGTCCATAACGGCGGTGTTATAGCCCATTCTCTGCGAGGACACGGCGAGCATTGCGCTCGTCATAGATTTCCCCACCCCGCCCTTGCCTGAAACGACGGCTATAACCTTTTTTATTTTAGCAAGTTTATGCGGTTTTTTAATTAAACTTTCCGCCTTGCGCGAAGAACAACTCTCCTTGCAGGACGAGCAGTCGTGCGTACAATTTTCCGACATAATTCAACTCCTTATAACCGTTTATATTTTATTTTAATCTTTGCCAATTGTCAAGTTATTTATAAACGCTTGAAAATTACTTGCAAAACTTGCCGCCTTATGGTATACTGACTTTCGCCGTGCTAAGTGGGGAGATAGCGGTGCCCTGTACCTGCAATCCGCTACAGCAGGAACGAACCGTCCCTCTCGACTTTTAAAGTGGAAGGCAGCCCCGTATAAGGGGTGTTGATAACAAGGTCTTATGCAACCCGCCGCCGCGAACCGTGTCAGGGTAGGGATACAGCAGCACTAAACGGTTAAGCGGGTGTGCCATAGGGTTGCTTTGCAGTAGCTACCTGTACGGGTTACGCTTCGGCTTTAATTGGCAAAAGGGACTGCACGGTCTTTTCGAATATTTCAGGCGCGTAGGCTTTTGCCTTGCGCGCTTTTTTATATATTGACAATTTAAACATTATTCGCAGTACGCAATCGGTTTTGGAATTGCGGGCGGCGCAATGCTTGTAACGGCGGTTATTTTAGCGGTTGTTTTATTTGTACTTAAAAAGAGTAAATAATAATTTATCCCCCCTCGCAACGTTGCGAGGGGGGATTTTTTTATCTGTTGAACATAATTTTTTCGCTGTTGAACATAAGCGCCAACAGGAATACTAAAAGCGCCGTAAACGCCACGTTTACACATACGGTAACGGCTATTCCCGCCGCGCTAATTGCGCCCGACAGCACCGTGGAAATTAACAGCGCGCTGTTGAATACGGGTATAAAGAACAGCCCGATAGAGGTTGCTCCGCCCGCAAACATACTGAACAGTCCGCAAAGCATAACTACAATCATCAAGGGCACTACAAGTCCGCTCGCCTCCTTAACGCTTTTGGAGTACGCCGAAATAATGGATATAAGCGTTACGAGTATCAGCACCGTTGAAAGCACTACGGCAAGTATAGCCATATAATCGCCGAAGCCGTACATTGCAAGCGACATACCGCCCGCAGAGCCCGCAAGTTTTGGTAGCGAGAATATCAGCCCCAGCGCGCTTGAAAGCCCGCTTAAAAGCGCGATTACGCTAAGCGAGGCAATCTTACCTATGGCTATATGACTGCGCTTTACGGGCGTTACCAACAGCGTTGCTATCGTGCCCCTCTCCTTTTCGCCTGCGATTGCTTCGGGTGCGACCGACATACAGCCGCTGAAAAGAAGCATAAGCAACACCATAGGCACCACGGTGGACAATACCGTCTTTGCCGTGCTCTGCGCGTCGGCAAGGTCGAACCCCGCCTCGTCGCCCTGCGCGGGGCGGTTTATGTCGAATTTATTTGCAAGAGCGTCCTCGTACTTGGAAAGCATTGCCGAAGCGGCGCTGAACGCCGCCATCGATTTTGTCTGCGCGGAGTTGTAGTATATACGCACGTTGGGCGCGGGCGTTCCGAGAGAGGGCGAATATTGAGCTATCGCCTCGTTGAAGTCCTGCAGAAAGCTGATAAACACGTCGAGCTTGCCGCTCTTAACCGCCTCAACCGCGGCTTCCGCGCTCTCCTCTTTCAGTTCGAAAAGCGCGGCGAAGGCATCCTTCTGGCTGGCGGGCAGATACTCTATAACGGCTACGGGCTTTACTGCCGCCTCGTCCTCGGTTACTTTATTTATTATGCCGCCGATTGCCGTGTACATAGCAAAAATCAGCAACCCGGGAAGCAGTATCGCCGTAAACCAAAGGCGCGTGTCCTTGAAAAACCTTGAAAATTCCTTTTTGATAATAGTAAAAACCGTTTTCATTCCTGCGCCCCCTTAACCTCGGCGTAGAGGTCGAAAAACTTGTCTTCCAAATTCTTTTCCTTTGTTAGCTCTTCAAGCGTATCCAGAGCGACAAGTCTGCCGTCGATTATTATGCCCACCCTGTCGCACAGCTTTTCTATCAGCCCGAAGATGTGCGTTGAAAGTATTACCGTTTTGCCCTGCGCTTTAAGCTCTACCAAAAAGTCGGTTACCGTTTTAGCCGTTAATACGTCAAGACCGTTTGTAGGCTCGTCAAATATGATAAAATCGGGGTCGTTGACAAGGGAAATGACAAGCGAAGTCTTTTGCCGCATACCCGTTGAAAGATTGGCAACCTTTACTTCGGCAAACTTATCTATGCCGAACCGCTCGAACATTTCTTTCTTGCGGGAAGCTATTTTTTCCTGCGGGACGTTGTACAGCTTAGAGAAAAAATCGTAAAGATAGTTGGGCGTAAAAAAGTCTTCGAGCTTTAACTCGCTCGTTAAAAACCCTATCTTAGAGCGCACGCCGTAAGCGTCGTTTACAATGCTCGCTCCGTCTATAACCGCGTCGCCGCTATCGGGCTTTATAAGCGTTGCCAACATTCTCAGCGTTGTAGTCTTGCCCGCGCCGTTAGGACCGAGCAGACCGAAAATTTCGCCCTTGTAGGCTGTAAAGGACAAATTGTCCACCGCCTTTTTAACGGTTGCGCCGCCTTCGAGCTTACGCTGTTTTTGCGAAAGCCGAAAGGTTTTACACAGATTTTTTACCTGTAATATTTCTTCCATTTACTTCTCCTTAAATTATTTTTAAAGTATATAGGCATATAGATTATACCATAATCTATACCCCCCCCCGTCAAGTATTTTTGACGGTTATTTTAACCTTTCACACAAAAATATTATATCACGGTGCGCGCGGCGGAGCAACGGCGTAAAGGTGCAAATTTTACAGGTTTTAGGTAAATTTTACCGAAAATATAAACTTTTTACAACCCGTCTGCAAACGCCCTAAAAATGCAATTCACCGCGGAATATGCCGCGGTGAATTACCTTTATTTTTAATTTTTAATCAATTAAAAAGCCCTACGCACTGTAAAACCACGCAAGCTACTGCCAGCAACACGAGATACAGCGAAAACCACTTGTAATTTGCCTTTTTTATTGCCGCAAGCATAACCTTTATGGCAAACAATCCCGAAAGCGCGGAAACTATAAGCCCTATTGCTATGCACCAGCCGAATTGCGGACCCGCAACCTGAAACGAGTAGGCAAAACCCGTTTCCTTATCCATAAAGCCCTTAATAAGCTGAACGACAAAACTGCCTAAAATTACGGGTATAGACATAAGGAAGGAGAATTTTGAAACGTCCTCCGCACTGCCGCCCGCAAAGGTACCAGCCGCAATGGTAGAACCGCTGCGGGAAATACCCGGCACGATTGCCACCGCCTGCGCAAAGCCCATAGGCAGGGTTGTGCGCCAGCAAAGGGGAAGCACCTTGCTTCTGCGCTTTGCAAATATTTCGGTTGCAAACAGCACCGCCGCCGTAAACGCAAAGAATACCGCAAGCACGACGCCCACGTATTTGCCGCCCATCAAATGCTCTTCTATAACATCGTCGAGCAATAAGCCCGCAATCGCCGCGGGTATAGTAGCCACAACAAGATATAAGAGAGTTTTAAAAGGTTTTTTAAACAGGTTTAATATGTCCCGCCAAAAAATAATGCACACCGCCACGAGAGTGCCGAGGTGCAATATTATATTAAAGAAAAGTTCCGCCCCGCCTATATCTATGCCCAGCACCCTCTGCAAAAAGGTAAGGTGCCCCGACGAAGATACGGGCAGAAACTCGGTTAAGCCTTGCGTAAGACCCAGGACAAGCGCCTGCCACCATTTCATTTATTTAAGCCCCGCTAAATCTTTGTACGCGTCCTTGTAAACCTTGACGGCTTCGTCCGTGTTGAAATCCTTCAAGATTGCCGCCTGACGCTTGCCCGTTTCGGAAGAGAGCGCGGAATCCTTTACCCAATTGTAGAACCTGTTTTCGAACGTGCCCTCCGCCTCTACGTTGGCTTTGTTGAACTCGGGCGTGTAGTTGGCGCCGCCTTCGAACGAGAAGGAATCGGTTACGTAGATTAGATGCCAACCGTAGTCGCCCGCGCAGACCTTAAACGTGCCCGCGCCGCTTCTTATAGCCGTTTGCGCCGCATACTCGAATTCCTTGATATAAGAGGTGTCGTAAGCGGAAACGGTGTAGCCGATATACTGCGAAAGCACGCCCGTATCGGTTGTGTATGCGTACTGCAATTCGTTTACCGCCGACATTGCCAGATAGCGGTCGGAAGTTTCGGCAAACATCTTTTCCTTAGCCGCTTCCTTGAAATTGACTTTACCCGTTGCGTATACGAGTTTTGAATAATCTATTTCCTTATCGTCAGCCGCCTTGGTGAAGTCGGTAGTTTGGTAATATTCGTCAAAATTGGTCTTGCTTGCGTTGAGCGCGTCGCCCGCGTTGTAATCGACGTGGTTGCCGCCGCCAAGCACGTAGTTAATATATGCCGAGAACTCCGCCAACATATCGTCTATGCCCAATTTTTCGGGAATAAGTTTGTAACTGCCGTTTTCGTTTTTCTCAACTTTGCCGTTATAGGAGTACAGACCGACGTACCTATCCAAAGTTTCGTACTTGTCCTTTCTCGTAAGGTTGTTTTCAAAGAACAGATAGTTGCGCGTATCTTTGCCGCCGTCGTAGTATGCAAGCTTTTGCGCGCCTTCCTTATCCTTATTATACTCTTCCGCGTTGAAAGAATATTCCTTTTCGCCGTTAAACCAGGCTTCACGCTGGTCGGTAGTCAAAATGTTTTTAAGCAGTTTGTTTCTTGCCGCAAAGTATCCGCTTTCGTCGATTATATCGTTGTCGCGGTATCCCTGCAAAGTTTTAAGCTCTATATTCTGCGTGGAAGAGAACGGCAACAAAATGTTGTACACGTATCCGTAAGTGCCGTACGTGCCGTCTATCCCCTGCGTGTCGCTTTCGGTTGAGGGACTGTAAAGAATAAATTTAGTGTCGGATATGCCGCCCATAGCCGTTTCGAAGTCGGAAGCCGAAGCGTACTCCTTTTCCTGCTTTGCAAGCTCTATGTTGTACTTGTCCTGAACGTAGGTGTAAATTGCGTCGTCGCCCTCGCCTTCCAGCTCGGAAATAATTTCTTCCTGCTGTTTTTCGTACTTTTCGTTAAACTCCTCTATCAGCACCTGTTCGAGCATAGAAACATAGGAATCCTGCACGTAGGTAAGCTCCATTACGTCGGTCGTTTCGGCGTCCTTGGAAGATATAAGGTAATTTGTTTGAAGTCTGCCTATAAATTCCGCATAAGCCTGACGGCGGTAGTTGCGGTTGGTGCCTTCGACGGGCTCGTACTCGTCGCCCGCATTGTCTAAAAGATAGCCGTCGTAACCCGTATACACGCCGTAGTTTTCGGGGATATAATCTTCTTTAAGGCTGTCGATTCCGGAAGGCGTGGCGCGCGTGCCGCTACCCGTGTAATCGTCTTTCTTGTCCTCTTTTATTATATCCTTTTCAAGGCTGTCGAGGGTGTTGTTTATTATATAGCAAACGTTGTACTTAGCCTTTTTAACTCCATCTTCGGAAACGCCGTTTATAATGTACTCGTACTTTTCCGTTTCGCTCTGCTTGCTTTTAAACTCGTCCAAAGAGAGCTTGCCGCTCTTTACCCCGTCTTCGAGAAGCGACACGGTGGCGTACTGCGTTACGACTGCGTTGGAAACAAGGTTGTCCTTGATAAGGTCGAACAGCGCGCCGGCGCTTCCTACTTGGTCGGCATACTGGTAGTACACGCTGTAATACGCGGTAATCATATCGCGCTTTATAAATACTTCTTCGTTTATAGCCGAAGCGTAGTCGCCGAATTTTTCCTTAAAGCTCTTGTTGTTGGCGATATTGACCGTTGCAATCGTCTGCTTTATGTCCTCTTCGGTATTGGTAACGATACAGCCCGCAAAAGAAGCCGCCCCCATAACCATTGCCACAGCAACTGCGGCGCAAATAATTTTTTTACTCTTCATTGTCCGATTTATCTCCCGAAAAATTCAGGTGCCCGCGACAGTGCGCGTTCTAACTAATTATATAATATTTAAATGCCGTTGACAAATAATTTTTAAGCGTTTTGCGCAAAACTTGAAGCAAATTTCAAAAATTTGGTCATACCGAGCATTGTTTTAGTCTGCGACGACTGCGGCGCGAATACAAGTTGCACGTGTTTTGCCACAGAAAGTTTTACCGCGCCGCGGTATTTATCCAGCGCGGCGGCAAGCCCCGCGTTTTTGAGAGCGTTGACCGACGGCAATTCGAGGGCGCCGCCCTGACCGTCCACCGTAATCTTTTTTACGTTGAAAGGCGCGGCGTACGATTTTAATACGGCTATGATTAAAAGGTTTAAAACCTCGTCGGGCATCGCTCCGTAATTTTCCTCCACCGAGCGGCAAACGCGCTTGTAGTCGTCTACCGAGCGTATTTCGGCAATCTGCTTGTAACAGTCCATTCTGCCCGCGCTACTCTCTATATAGCCCTCGGGAATATAAGCCGTGGCGTGTATGTCGAGTTCGGTTGAAAGCTGTTCGCCCGTAAGCTCCTCCTTCAACAGTTTGGAGTACAGCTCGTACCCGACCTTATCCATATGCCCGTGCTGTTCTGCGCCGAGCACGTTGCCCGCGCCCCTTATCTCCAAATCGCGCATAGCAATTTTAAAGCCGGAGCCGAGCTCGGTAAACTGCATAATCGCCTTTAATCTTTCCGCCGCGTCCACCGTCATAACCTTTTCCGGCTTGAACGTAAAGTACGCCTGCGCCAGACGTGAGCCGCGCCCCACCCTGCCGCGCAACTGATACAGCTGGGAAATGCCGAGGCGGTCGGCGTCTATGACTATTATCGTGTTTGCGTTGGGAAGGTCTATGCCGTTTTCTATTATCGTAGTCGTTACAAGCACGTTCTTCTCGCCGCGGTAAAAGGCAAACACGTTGTTTTCAAGCGTGGTTTTATCCATTCTGCCGTGGGCGTAAGTTACCTGCGCCTCGGGCACAATCGCGCAGATTTTACCCGCGAACTGCGATATTGTTTCCACCCTGTTGTAGAGTATGAACACCTGTCCGCCGCGCGTAATTTCGCGCAGAACGGCGTCGCGTATAAGCGTTTCCGTTTCTTCCACAACGTAAGTCTGCACGGGCAGGCGGCGGGTGGGCGCGGTATTTATTGTGCTTATATCCCTTATGCCCGAAAGGGACATATGCAGGGTGCGGGGTATGGGCGTTGCCGTCATTGTCAGACAGTCGACGTCCGACTTTATATGCTTGATTTTTTCCTTATGCTCTACGCCGAAGCGCTGTTCTTCGTCCAGCACCAACAGCCCCAAATCTTTAAATTTCACGTCCTGAGAAAGCAGTCTGTGCGTGCCTATTACAAGGTCTATTTCCCCGCGGGCAAGCGCGGATAAAGTCTGCTCCTGCTGTTTTGGCGTTTTGAAGCGGTTTAGCTTTTCCACGCGCACGCCGAACTCTTTAAACCTTTCGCACGCCGTGTTGTAATGCTGTTCGGAAAGTATCGTGCTGGGGCACATAAGCGCCGCCTGCTTGCCGCCGAGCACGCAAAGATATATCGCGCGGAGCGCAACCTCCGTTTTGCCGTAGCCGACGTCGCCGCAGAGCAGTCTGTCCATAACCTTTTCCGAGCACATATCCCGCCTGATTTCCTCTATACAGGTCAGCTGGTCGGGCGTTTCCTCGAACGTGAAAGCTTCTTCGAACTCCTGAAACATCGCGGCGTTTTCCGGAAAGCAAAAGCCGCGCTTTTCACCCCTTTCCGCATAAAGAAGTTTTAAATCAAATGCGAGTTTTTTAATGGACGCGCGCACCCTGTCCTTTACCCGCTCGAACTCCGCCCCGCCTATTTTGGAAAGCGTGGGGTTGCCGTCGCCGACGTACTTGGAGAGTATGTCCATCTGCTCGACGGGCACGTACAACACGTCGCCGCCGCGGTATTCTATGGAAACGTACTCCTTAATGCCGTCCGTCGTTTCTATCTTTTTAGTACCCGTAATTTTGCCCACGCCGTGCTTTTCGTGTACGGCGTAGTCGCCTATTTCGGGCGCGGAGAACATATCGCCGCGCCTGCGGCGTATGCGCTTTTGCGCGGGCTTGGTGAATATATCGCCGCTGCCTATAACCGCAAGTTTAGCCTCGTGCAATATAAAACCCTTGTCGAGAGTATCCGAGCTTACACAGACGTCTTTGAGCGCAGAAAGCGAGTACGGAAGCGGATTTACCCCTATATATGCCTCGTGCAATACTTCCACAAGCTTTTCATACCTCTGCACGCCGCCGGCAAAAACGAGCACGCGGTAGCCGCCTGAAAGCCAATGCCTTATATCCTCGCACAGCGCGGGCACGTTGTTTAAATATGTGGGCGACGGCACCGAACGGAGGTTATAAGTCCTTAACGGACGGAAAAATTTTATATCCGTGGTAAAAGTCTGCAACGCCGCGTTGAGAAAGCGCTTTATTCCCGCCTGAAAAGCTTCGGCGTCCAACATCTGCAATTTTGAAAAGGAGCAAACCTCGCCGCCCTCGAACAGGTCGGCATATCTTTCAAAATGCTCCTTGCAAACGGCGTTGAGCCTGTCCGTTACCGACTTGCACTCATCGAAAATTATGAGAGTATCGTCGGGCAAAAGGTCGAACACGGTGCGCGCGCATTTGAGTTTGGGGAACAGGAAATCCTGCCCCGTAAACGGAGTACGTTGGGAAAGTTTTTGCGTAACCTCGCCGCAAATTGTATGCAGGCGTTTAAACGCCCTTTCGTTGGGGCACTTTTTCAAACTTGCGTTAAGCTCTGATATAAGCCCCTCTGTTTCGCCCTCTTCTATTACGCAATCAATAGCGGGCGCAAACGTTACCGACTTTATATCGTCCAGTCTTTCGCCGCTTACAAAGTCGTATGGGCGGATGCGCTCGGCGGTGTCGCCGAAGAAATCTATGCGCACGGGGTTTTCGGCGGTAACGGGGTAAACGTCTAAAATGTCGCCGCGCACTGCAAACGCGCCCTTGCTCTCCACCGAATAGCCGCGGGTATAGCCCATACTTACAAGCGCGGCGGGCAGAGCGGAATAGTCGTAGTCGCACCCCGCTTTAATCGTTATGCGCGGCAGGTCCGCGGGCACGAGTTGAAGCGCCGCCTCCACGTCGCAGACGATAATCTCCGCGCCCGAAAGCAGTGAGCAAATGCCCTCTATTCTGCGGAAAAGAGCGTCCTTGGATACGGCGTCTTTATACAGCAAAACGTCGTCCTTGGCGGCAAGCAGGGCGCACTTTTTGCCCGACAGCACTTTTATTGCGGCGTAGGCTTTACCTGCGGTAACCGCGTCGGCGGCTATATACAGAACGGGGCGTTCCATAACTGCGGCGGTAAGATATTTCTGGCTGTCGGCAACGCCGAAAACCGCCGTCGGAGCACCGAGGCGGAGGTCGTTGGCTATTGCGGGATATTCTCCCTTTAAGTTTTCAAAAGTAAAAAAGTTTTTCACCCGCCCACCGTTAATTGCCGCATATGTTGCGGGGAATTGGAATTTTACGTTTTAATTTCAACCGTTAAAGTCGGTCATAACCCTTTCGAAGGGAACGCCCTTGGCAAGTTCCGCCGCCGCCTGCGCCGCGCGGTTGCACGCGGATATAAACAGCTCGTAGTCCTCTTCCCTCACGTTGGATAAAACGTAGTTTATTATCGGAATATTTACCTCTTGGTCGCGTATGCCTATGCGGATACGCGCAAACTCCGCGGTGCCTATCTCTGCGATTACGGAGCGCATACCGTTATGCGTGCCTGCGCTACCGTTGGGGCGTATGCGTATTTTGCCCTTTGGTATGTCGTAGTCGTCGTATAAAACTACGAGTTGCGCGGGGGTAGCCTTGTACTTTGTAAGCAACTGCTTTACCGCCCTGCCCGAATTGTTCATATAGGTTAAAGGCTGGGCTAAAATGATTTTTTCGCCGTTTACGTGCGCTTCCGCCGTCAACGCCTCGCACTCTTTTTTCTTGAATTTTGCGCCCAGAATGTTTGCCGCGTCGCCCACAGCAAGGTAGCCCATATTATGAAAAGTTTTAAAGTACTTGCTTTCGGGATTGCCCAGCCCGACAATGATAAACACAATATAGCCCCCTTTTGAAAGTTAAAGCCACGGCATTGCCTGTGGCTTTATGGTGTGAGAACGCTTAAATTTTTTTATCAGTTCTTGCGCTACTTTTTTAGTCGTAAATTTTGGACATAGGTCTGTCCATATAAACGTTTTCTATTGCGTTGGCGAATATCGTCGCCGTGGAAATCATTTTGAATATGGGCAACATCTTTTCCTGCGGGATATTTATGGTATCGAGCATAGCAAGCTCGGTTATTGGCGAAGCGGCGAGCCGCTCGATAGCCGGTCCCGACAGAACGCCGTGCGAACAGCAGGCGTAAATTTCTTTTGCGCCCGCTTCCTTTAAAGCTTTTGCGCCCTGCACAATTGTGCCTGCGGTATCAATCATATCGTCGACCATAAGGCAGTTTTTGCCCTCGACGTCGCCGATAATATTCATAACTTCCATAACGTTGGCTTTGGGACGGCGCTTATCGATAATCGCCATTTTGGCGTCCATTCTCGCGGCAACCTTTCTTGCCCTGCCAACCGAACCTATATCGGGGGAAACGACTACGAAGTCCTCGTCCACCTTCGGCTTGAAATGGTTGTAAAGCGTAGGTCCGCCCACAAGATTATCCAAAGGAATATCGAAGAAACCCTGAATTTGCAGGCAGTGCAAATCCATAGTTAAAATTCTGTCCGCGCCTGCCGAAGTTAAAAGATTGGCAACGAGTTTTGCCGTTATAGGCTCGCGCGAGCGCGCCTTTCTGTCCTGCCTTGCATAGCCGAAGTAGGGCATAACCGCAGTTATACGCCCCGCGCTTGCACGCCTTGCCGCGTCAATCATTATAAGCAATTCCATAAGATTGTTGTTTACGGGATAGCTTGTCGACTGTACGAGGAACACGTCTTTTCCGCGCACCGTTTCGTCGAAGCGAACGTAAATTTCGCCGTCGGAAAAGTGCGTAACCTCCATTTCGCCGAGCGACGTGTTTAAATGTGCCGCAATTTTTTCCGCCAAAGGACGGTTGGAGTTGCCCGAAAAGATTTTAATTTCGTTGCCGTGGTTAATCATTAGGTTTTGTTGCCTCCGATAATCATTGGTATTTATAAAGGGGGCTTTGCCGCCCCCGCTTTATCAAAACTAATCAGCCGCATTTAATTTTACTTTGTAAGGCGCGCAATGTCAACCTTTCGGCGGTGTAAAATATATACCTTTTAAAATGTTAAAAAGTAACTTATCACTGAAAAGTTTGTGAGAATTGCGGCTTGACATTTACTCACGCAGATGTTAGAATTTTTATTGCCAAACAACTCAATACTGCGATGCGCAAATTTTTTACCGGGGATACTAATCGGGCATATTTTACCCTTTTCTCTTTCTCGGCAATGTATTTTGCGTGTCAGGAGTTGTTGGGCGACGTTAGGGTACTTATGCGGGCGACCTTAACGGTCGCCTTTTTTTCTGCCCAAAAAACAGGAGGAAAAACAAATGCACAAATGTAATAAATGCGGACGCGAGTTTGAAGGGAACTTCTGCCCCGACTGCGGAACGGGCTTTAACCGGTATAAAACCTGTCCTGACTGCGGCGCGCAACTTTCGCACGACGCAAAATTCTGCAACGAGTGCGGCTATTCTGTCGACGGCGCGCTTGCCAAAAGCGGCGGCGAAACGACTGCGGCACCCCACACGCATAAAGCCCCGAGCAAACTTTACGTTCTTGCCCGCCGCGCGATGGGAAGCAAGGATTATGCAAAAGCGGAAAATTACTATTCGCAGATACTTCTTGAAAACCCTTACGACTGGGAAGCGGCATTTTATTCGGTATTGGCGGGCGCAATAGTATATTCGGGAAAATATCCCGAAGGCGCATTCGGTAAATTGGATGAAGGTCTGACGCCTGTATGCGGACTAATCAAAAACGCATTCCCCGACAAAGGACAGCAATGCGAAAAACTTTACGAATTGGTTGCCGGACTCGATTTATTTATACAGAACTATTACAGTAGAACTAACGCAGAGGGCAGGCATTCCAGCCGAGGGACTACGTACATACGAAATACGCTGTGGACTTGCGGCGATAATATAGCTAAAACGTTCGGCGACGGCGAAGAATTTAATAAAATTGCAGTAGAGCTATGGAAACGCGGCGTTAAAGAAGCAAACGGGCTTTTAGATTATATGCGAAAATGCAATACTACTAATTCTTATTATTACGCGCAGGACGGGGACTTTAAAACTTATGTTACAAAAATAAACCGATATAACGAAAAAATCAAACAAAAAGACCCTTCGTATATTCCTCCTCCGCCGATAAAAAGCACAAAAAGCGGCTGTTACGTCGCAACGTGCGTTTACGGCTCTTACGATTGCTCCGAAGTTTGGACGCTTCGCCGCTACCGCGACGATACGCTTGCCGCAACTCGCCGCGGACGGGCGTTTATAAGATTTTATTATGCATTAAGTCCCGCCGTCGTAAAACTGTTCGGAAAACAAAAATGGTTTCATAAATTATTCAAAAAGAAATTAGATAAAAAAGTAGAACGGTTGCAGAAGCAAGGCGTGGCAAGCACGCCTTATAAAGACAAAGATTGGAAGTAAAACCAAATATTTAACTTTGCTAATCCTATTAAAATTTTAAACTCCTTAAAAGATAAAGAACGGGCGCGGCGAAAAATTTTCGCCGCGCCTTTGATTTTACTTTTTACTTCTTTTCCCTTAACCGCATTTCGGAAAAGAAACGCGATAAAATTTCGCGACACGCCGCCTCCATTACACCCCCCTCAACTTCTACCGTATGGTTTAAAAGGTTGGCGTTGGCAAGCTCGCCCGTAAGCGAACGCCCCTTATCTTCGGGCGCGCCGTAATAAATCTTTTTTATACGTGCGTTTAAAGCCGCGCCCATACACATAGGGCAGGGCTCCAAAGTTACGTACAAATCGCATTCGGGTATGCGCCAGCTCTTCAATTTTTTGCACGCCTTTTCTATCGCCTCTATCTCGGCGTGCGCGGTGGCAATCTGCCTTTTGGTGCGGCGGTTGTGCCCGCGGGCAATAACTTTGCCGTTTAAAACGACTACCGCGCCGATGGGCACCTCGCCCTCCGTCAACGCTTTTTCCGCGCATTTAAGCGCGCTTGCCATAAACTTATTTTTTTCTTCCATAATTTTCCGTAAAATATTTCAACAGCCCAAAGCACTCCCTTATGCTTCCAAGTTTTTTTATGGGGTGTTGAAGTCTATCGTCGCCGCACTCTACCGTATATGCGGGTATTCCGAGTTTTTGTATGCACCAATCCTTATATCCGCCCGCGCTACCCGTAATTTTTTTTGCGGCGTATCCCGTATAGTCGGAGATAATTTTCGCGCCGCGCTCATCCCCCGCGCCGTTAAACTCCCAATAAATTTCGCCCCCCTTAGTATGAAAGGACAGCGTAACGTTGGGTTTAACCCTTTGGGTAAAACGGACGAGAGCCGCGCTTTCGCACTCCGAGTGCGGGCAATCGCCAATGCAGTTTTCACTGCCGCGGCGGCGAGTGTTCAGCCTGCCCGTACCCCAGCAGGCGTTAAAATTACAGTTTAAGTCTACGCCCCGCCCGTTGGCTTTCCACATAGGGTAGCCGTTTTCACAAAGACAGACTCCGTCGGGATTGAGCAAGGGAATTACCCAGCCGCCGCCGTTTACGCCCTCCCTTATATGTCTGAGGGCAAGCAGAGCGGTTATATACTCCCTCGCGTGAACGGCGTACACGGCAATAAACTGTTTGCCGTAATCGCTCCCCACGTGAAAGGCGTAAATATTTCTTCCCTGTGCCGTATAGCCTATAACGCACTTTTTAAGCGCGTAACGTTGGTAAAATTTGGTAACTTTCTCGTATATCACACAATATTTTACTGTAATAGCGCCAATTATTAGAAGTTTTAACGCACAATTTATTTGTGGTATTCGCTTCCCGCATTAAGCATAAAGGAGCGGTAAACCTGCTCCAAGAGAATTACGCGCATCAGCTGGTGAGGAAAAGTCATTTGCGAAAAGGACAGTTTTAAGTCCGCCGCACTCTTAACGCAATCGGCAAGCCCGCAGGAAGAGCCTATTATAAAGGTTATTTCTTCCCCCCTGTCCGTAAGCGCTTTTAACCTTTCGGCAAGCGCGGGACTGGAAAGCTCCGTCCCCTCCACGCACAGCGCAATTTTATAGCCCTTTGCCGCGCGCAGTATACCTTCCGCCTCTTCGTTTAAATTTTTACCCTCGGCAATTTCCCTTATTTCGGTTTTGCAAAAGCGGGAAAGCCGCTTTACGTATTCGGCGCAGGCTTCGCGCAAGTAGCCCTCCTTGATTTTGCCGACGCAGACTATATTAACCTTTAACATTACAAAAACAGCCCCGCAATCCACATTACGCCCATAACGGCGATACCGAACGTAGCCCACAAAAAGAAGGTTTTTACTTTACCCTTTTCGCAACTCTCCGCCTGCCGTCCGCTTAAAAGCAGCCATACAAGACCGCCGACCAAGCTGACCGCCGAAGTTATAAACAGCGCTATTTCCGCCGCGAGGGGTATGAGCATTTCGCCCGTGGCTTCGTCGAAAACGCCGCACGCCGTTAAAATTATTATTAAGGCGTTGTTTAAAAAGTGTATGAGCACCACGGGACCAATCGAACGTGAACGCACGGCGAGAAAGCCGAACATACAGCCCAATAAAAATTGATAAACCGTCTGCTCTACCGAGCCGTGATACAGCGAAAAGCAAAAGCCCGTAATGAGCGCGGCGCGCGTAGACCCCACTTCCGTTTCCGCGTTGCGCAGGATAATTCCTCGGAATAAAATTTCTTCCATAACCGCAGGCAACACGGCTATAACAAACAGCGCGGGCGCAAGCTTCCAGCCCGAAAGGTCGGGTATGGGCGATTCCTTGGGGACGTAGCCCATAAGCTCGAAAAGTTTGATAATATAACCGTTTATCCAGCTGAGCGAAAAGAGAGCGCCGAAAATGAGCAACAGCCCTATTGCGTAAAACTTGGGGTGCGTCTTTAAAGGGAACAGCCTGTTTACGGGCTGTTTTGCGACAGTGAGCGCGAGCACCAAGACTACGGCGATTGCCAACGGAGAAGCGAGAAAACTTATATAATTTTTACCGTCGCCTTCCAACTTAAACACCAATATTATGCCCGAAGCCAATACGGAAGTTAAAAGCATTGCAAGCACCGCCGCAGAATACGACAGTCCGCCAGCCCGCGCCCCCAAAGGAAGCGAGTATTTGTTTTGCCCGCCCCGCGGGTTTGTAGACGTTTCCATACGGATAATTATACATTATTTAAGGTTGTAATGTAAACGAAATTATTTTACTTTTGCGCGAAAATATACTAAAATTTATATTATGAGAAAAATCGACACAAAAGAAATTGCGGACAAAGTATATTCGCTTGCGCTAAAAGCGGGAATAAGCCTTACTCCCGACTGTAAAGCCGCCTTAAAAAGCGCCGCCGACGCCGAAACTTCGGGCGCGGCAAAATTTGCGTTGGACACGCTTATTTTAAACAGCCAAACCGCCGAAGCCGAGGGGTTGCCCGTATGTCAGGACACGGGTATGGCGGTCGTTCTGCTGGAAATAGGGCAGGAAGTTTTTCTTACGGGCGAGCTGTTGGAGGACGCGGTAAACGGCGCGGTGCGCCGCGCGTACGCCGACGGATATTTCCGCAAATCGGTATGCGACCCCATCACCCGCCAAAACACGGGCGACAATACCCCCGCGGTAATTCATACGCACATATGCGCCGGCGAACAGGTTAAAATTACTTTTTTGCCCAAGGGCTTCGGAAGCGAAAATATGAGCGCGACGTATATGCTTAAACCCTCGCAGGGGGTTGAAGGAATTATTGACGCGATAGTGCAAACGGTTAAAAACGCGGGCTCCCGCCCCTGCCCGCCCGTATACGTAGGTGTAGGTATCGGCGGCACGTTCGATACCTGCGCTTTTCTTGCCAAAAAGGCGCTTACGCGCGAAGTGGGCGCGCACAGCCAAAGAGCGAAAATAGCCGAAATCGAAAAAACGGCGCTTGAAAGAATAAACGCGCTGGGCATAGGCTGCCAAGGCTTTCACGGCGATACGACCGCTATCGGCGTGAGTTGCGAATGGGCGCCCACCCACATAGCGGGCTTGCCCGTAGCGGTAAACATACAGTGCCACTGCGTGAGATGCGGCAAAGCCGTAATTTAATTTGCGCGAGGGAAAAGATATGTTGAAATTAAATTTACCTTTGGATAAAGACTCCGTAAAAAAATTGCGCGCGGGCGACAGCGTGCTGATTTCGGGAACGATTTACACCGCGCGCGACTGCGCGCATAAACGCTTGACTGATATGCTCGCAAAAGGCGAGCCGCTCCCCTTCGATTTGAACGGCGCGTTTATATATTACGCGGGTCCCTGCCCCGCAAAACCCAACTTTGCAAGCGGCAGTTGCGGACCTACCACTTCGGCAAGAATGGACGCGTACGCCCCCACCCTGCTGGACGCGGGGCTTGGCGGAATGCTCGGCAAGGGGGAAATGAGCGAGGAAGTGCGGCAGGCGCTTATGCGCAATTGCGGCGTTTACTTTGCGGCGTTCGGCGGCGCGGGCGCGCTGTACGGCAAAGCCATTAAAGACAGTAAACTTATAGCCTTTCCCGAACTGCTTTCCGAAGCCGTGCGCAAACTCGAAGTTACCGACTTTCCCGCAGTTGTGGCGATAGACTGCTACGGAAACAGCATCTACTGAATAAAAGCGAAAACTGCGCCGCGTTGCGGCGTAGTTATATTTTTATTTATTCGTAATCGTCGAAATTCCTGCGCGGGTCGGGGCGCGGATAGTCCGGTCTGCCGTGCGGAGGACAAGGCGGCGGACACGGGCGGGGACGGCAGTCGGTCGGTTGCGGAGGGCGGTCGTCCTTTGGCGGCTGACCCTGTCCCGTTTTTACGAGCACCACGTCCTCGCCTATTTTTACTATATCGGAAACGGGGATAAACACGTCCGCCTTGGAAAACCTGAACCCCTTGCAACCCGTTACGTAAATTCCCTTTATACGGCACTCGGGGAAGTAGAAAGCCAAGTCGCACACCTTGCCGAGATTTTTTCCGTCCGTTACGGACACAACGTCCATCTTTTTCAACTGACTGAATAAAATTTCCATATAAAAATATATGCGGCAGGCAACCGATTGTTGCCTGCCGCCGATTACTTTATATTGAATTTAATTGAACGCCGCAGGGGGCACTACCTTTTGTATGATATACTGCAAGGGGTTGTGGTCGAATACCCAATCGATTTTAAACGTGCTGCCTTCCATACCCGAACGCACGCTTTCGAGGGTGCCGCCGCCTATAAGCTGAATTACGTGGAATACTATAAGCGCCACCATACAGCTTATTCCCACCATAAATATCACGCCGAAAAATTTGTTTATAACCTTAAATACAACGTTGTCTATTTCGACTATGCTCTTTATTATGCTTACGAGTATTATTCTTATAACCTGAATGATAATGAATAAGCCGACGGCAAGAATTATTTTTTCGATTCCTATTTTAATGAGGAAATCGACTATGCCGTTGTTGGCGTTTTGCATTGCGCCTATAAGCTTAGCCATTATATCCTGAACAAAACCCCAGCTTGAAACAATGCCCAAACAGAAATACGTTACGACAATGGAAATTATAATGCCGACGATTCCGCCGGTAAATATTTTTAACAGCTTTCCGAAGCCCAACAACAAGCCGATTAAAAGCGATACTCCCATAACGCCCACGGCAATCCAATCTATAAGTAGCATTTCGTCCTCCCGACTGTTATAATTATAGCATAGAATTTTATGTTTTCAAACATATGAATCAGCAAAATTTTACCGTTTTTATGCAAATTTTACAGATTTTATTTAAAATATGCCAAATTTGTCAGTTTTAGTAACCGAATGCGACAAAATAAACTGTCAAAAAAACGGGCGCGCGGCGGTTAAAACAAACCGCCGCGCGCAAACATAATTATTTAAAACAATCAGCAGATGTCCGCCTTTATGCGCTTTAACGCGCTCTTTTCAAGGCGGGAAACCTGCGCCTGCGATATGCCAACCTGTTCGGAAATTTCCGTCTGCGTCTTGCCCTCGAAATACCTTAAAAACAGAATGTTGCGCTCCCTTTCGCCCAGCCGCGTAATGGCTTCGTACAGCGCGGCTTTTTCAGTCCACACCTCGTCGTTATTCTTCACGTCGCTAATCTGGTCCATTAAAAGAAGCGTGTCGCCCTGCTTGTTGTATACGGGGTCGTAGAGAGAAACGGGGTCGGATATGGCGTCGAGAGCGTACGCAACTTCCGAAACAGCCACGTTCATAGCCTCGGCAATTTTATCGTAAGTTACTTCGTCGCACTCCTCTTCCAGCTTTTCGCGCACCTTTAAAACTTTATACGCGGTGTCGCGTATAGAGCGCGAAACCCTCAATGAATTTCCGTCCCTTAAATACCTTTTAATTTCGCCCAAAATCATAGGTACGGCGTAAGTTGAGAACCTGACCCCGACGGAAATATCGAAGTTGTCAATCGCCTTTATAAGCCCCACGCAACCAACCTGAAACACGTCGTCCGCGTTCGCCTTTTTAGACCAGAAACGCTTTACCAGCGAGAGCACAAGGCGCATATTGCCCACAATAAATTTTTCCCTCGCGTCGTTGTCGCCCGCCTTTATTTTTAACATTAACTCTTCCTGCTCTTTGTTGGAAAGCTTGGGAAGTCCGGACGTTTCAACACCGCAAATAACGACTTTATCGTACATATAATTTACCTCCTATATGTACAAAAAAAGCCGTTAGCCGAAGGATATTACGGGGGCAATCAAATTTGCCGCGATATGTCTTTTTTAAGTTTTGCTATTATCTTTTTTTCAAGGCGGGAGATATAACTCTGAGAAATACCAAGCTTATCCGCAACGTCCTTTTGCGTCATTTCGTCGCCGCCGTCCAGCCCGAAGCGCATCCGCATTATCTTCTGTTCGCGCAAAGAAAGCCTTTCAAGCGATTTTTTCAACAGCTCCCTTTCAACGCCGCCCTCCACGTCGGAATAAACCGCGTCGGCGTCCGTCCCCATAACGTCGGATAAAAGCAGTTCGTTGCCCTCCCAATCGGTATTGAGCGGCTCGTCGAAGGAAACCTCCTGCTTGGAACGGCTGAGCCTGCGCAAATACATCAAAATTTCGTTTTCGATACAGCGCGAGGCGTAAGTAGCCAGCTTTATGTTTTTATCCGAACGGAAGGAATCGATAGCCTTGATAAGCCCGATAGTACCCACGGAAACAAGGTCGTCGCCGTCCGCGCCCGTACCTTCGAACTTTTTAGCTATGTACACTACAAGGCGCAGATTGTGCTCTACAAGCTCCGCCTTGGCGCGCTCGTCCCCACTCTGCAACAGGCTAATTTTCAGCCTCTCCTCCTCCGAAGAGAGCGGCAGAGGCAACGCTTCGGTTCCGCATATGTAGTCGAGTGTGTTCAGCCCCAATATGGAGCGGAGCAGGCTTTTGATTTTTTCAAACATTTCAGTTTACCTCCGACAAATCGGGATGAAGCACTATCTTGTTTATGTGCCGAGGCGATATCCCGATGGTTACGTTACGCCTCTCGTATTTATTTTTTCCGTCGTCTATCTCCAATTTTTCAGCTGTAAACACGGCGATTTTACCCGCCCCCGCAACAGTATGTATATCAACGTAGTTTTTTATGCTCTTTTCGTCGGTAAGTTGTTTTGCGACGTAGGCGGGCACTATCGTTACGGGCGAGCCGTTAAAGTACACCTTATTGCCGCTGTCGTAAAACGCCGCGCAGGTTGCGCTGGAATTGCCGCTGTAAATTTTGCAGTACGCCGTAACCGCAGACTTGCCCGCGGAAAATTTGTTGCGCACGCGCTTTATTATTATCGCCGCCGTAACCGCCGCGAACATAGGTATGCCCACGGGTGCGGAGGATATTATAAAACCGCCGCCCTGCCTGTACTCCGCGCCAGCCAACGAAAACAATGCCAACAGCGCGCCGCCAACAAGGAACGAAGCCGCCGCAAACACGGCGGAAAATTTTACATATCCCTTAAACGTTTGAAACTTACCCGCCACAACGCACATAAGCGCGCCCGCAACCAGCTTTATCACTATGCCGATTGCCCCGCCTATGCCTATAAGCGGATACACTACGGCAAAGCACGCGCCAAGCGCGGAAGCTACACATATACGCGGATATTTGGCGGGATTTTTAACCGCCGCCTTTGCCGCGTACAGCAGGGTGAAGTCCATACAGAAATTTTCCAAAAGGGCGTATTCCGCATATACTTGCATCGTGCAAGCATTATAGCGCGCTGCCGACTGACGAAAAATGCAAAAAACGGTCGAATTATAAAATGTTGTGTCAACCGCGCAATAAGGCATATTACCGCCGCCGTTATTCTACAAGTTAAAGTATAAACCGCGCGGGGCAAATAAAAAATTTGCCCCGCGCGGTTATTTGAATTTTATCAGAATTGCAACCCGTTGAAAATTTCTTCTATGTCTTGCTTGGAATTCGCGCCCATAAGCCGTACGCGCGTTGCCGCCGCATTAGGTTGACCCTTTATGTAAAAGGCGAGCATCTTGCGCATATACACGGTTGCAAAACGGCTGTCGAAGTTTGAAAAAGTATCGTCTAACTGACGGCGGATAACTTGCTTTTTATCCACCGTATCCGCGCCGCTAATCTCGGAAATGAGAAAGGGATTATACATAGCTCCGCGCGCAAGCATAACGCCGTCCGCGCCCGTTTCGTTTAAAAGCCTGTCCGCATCGTCCGCGCTAAACACCCCGCCGTTGGCAATTACGGGTATATCCACCGCCGCCTTTGCCGCCGCAATTTCCTTCAAATTTACTTCGCCCGAGTACATCTGCACGCGCGTACGCCCGTGAACGGTGAGCATTGCCGCGCCCGCGTCGCGCATTGCAACCGCAAAGTCGCGCGTTACCAAATGCCCGCCGTCAACGCCCGTGCGGAACTTGACCGTAACCTTTTTGCCGCTCTTCACCGCCGCCTTAACCAATTTTTGCGCAAGCGGTATATCGTTTAAAAGCGCGCTTCCCTCTCCGTTTTTAAAAATCTTGGGCACGGGGCAGCCCATATTTATATCTATTAAATCGAACGGCGCGATATATTCGCAACAAGCCGCCCTTTCCATATATTCGGGCTCGCAACCGAACAGCTGAACGGCGTTAATTGCGCCATATTCGGGGGGCAATTGCAAAGTACTCAACAACTCGCGCGTGTTTTCGCTGTTGTAGCACAGCCCCTTTGCGCTTACCATCTCCGTAAAGGTAAGCCCCGCGCCGAGGCGCACGCACATTTCCCTGAACACGGCGTTGGTATACCCCGCAAGCGGCGCGACAAGCAGATTGTTTGGCAATACAAGCCCTTTTAAATCAATTTTGTGCAAGCGCATTTTTTGCCTTCACCCAATAATAGTCCAGCTCTAACCCGTCGAGAGCGTCCATTTTTTTGCCGTCTGCAAGTATAAGCTTTTCGCATTCGACAAAGCGTTTTACAAACTTTTCGGTAGCGGCGCGCAGAGCTTCCTCGCAATCGACACCCGCAAGGCGGCAGGTATTTACGGCGGCGAAAAGCACGTCGCCCGCCTCCTCGAAAGTGGCGTTTTTATCGCCCTTTCGCATCGCCTCCACCATTTCCTTTACTTCCTCCCACAGCTTTTCAGAAGCCGACACGGGGGAAAGAAAATCCATACCGCTCTTGGCGGCGCGCTTACCCACCTTTTGGGCGCGCATACAGGCGGGGAAGTTTTTAGGCACGGCGGCAACGCTTTCTCCGAACGTGGTCATATGTTTTTCTTTAAGCTTGTTTTTATCCCATACGCCAAGCGCCTCGCTTTCGCTTGCCGCCTTATCGCCGCCGAAAATATGCGAGTGGCGGAATATGAGTTTTTTAACGTTTGCAGTCGTCGCGTCCGTGGCGTTGAAAACGCCCTGCTCTTCCTTTAACAGCGAGTGAAACGCCGCCTGCAAAAGAATATCGCCCGTTTCTTCCAAAATGCCGTCGTCATCGTCCCGCTCGATTGCGTCGGCAAGCTCGTATGCTTCCTCCACAACATTGCCCTTTATGCTCGCGTTGGTCTGCGCCCTGTCCCACGGGCAACCGACCGGCGCGCGGAGCAGTTCGACCATATGTACAAGGTCGGCAAAATCGTACCTGTCTTTCTTTAAAAATTCGCCCTCTTCAACGGCTACGGCGCAGGTAAGGTCGTAATATTTTTGCCTGTCAAGCTCGTAAATCTTAATTTTTTGCGCGCTCTGCCCGCGGATAAAGGAGCATTGCGTTTCTTCGCCGAAGAGGTCGGACAACACAATTTTAACTTCCGAAGCGGCGTAACCGTCGTCTATATCGTAAACGACCGCCGCGCGGCAACTCTTTAACGAACGCACGCCGTAAGCCGAAAGGCAGGTAACCTGCGAACTTTTGAGCCCCGCCGCCGTCTTTATTGCGGATATGCGCGAAACGCCCTCGCAAACGGTTACGTTCTTAGCCTTAGAAAGTATTATTTTGCACGCCTCGTCCTCGCTTACGGCTCCGTCCACGCAGTAGCAGACGTTGCATTCCCTGCCCGCCGTAAGCACGGCTTTGGCAAGGTTTTTATTGAGCGTATCGAAATTGCGCGAGCTTTCGAAAACGCCGTCCAAAGTCTGTACGGCGTAATCTTTCAAACTTTTAAAACTGTCCGTTACGCAAGTGCGGGCTAAAATTTTGTCCGCCGCTTTCAGCGCGCGCTCAGCCGACAGGGTTAAATCCCCTTCCTTTACTCCCAAACCTATCAACGTTATTGGCATCTGCGTTCCCCTTCTTGTTTTTTACCATTATAATATAACAGAAATTGAGGACGACCGCAACAAAATAACAGCAGTTTGCGGAAACGGCTACTCCGACAATCGACAGCGGCGTAAAGGCGACCAGCGCGGCGGAAAGAGCAACGCGGATAATTGCCGTTACCCACTGCGTAACCGTGCCGAGAAGAGGTCTGCCGAGCGAGGTTAAGCACGCCGAAGAAGTTTGCACGAGCGAGGAAGTTACGGCGTTTATGCTCATAATGCGCACGAGGTTGATTAACAGCTGTTTTTCGCCGTCGCGCAACGAGGGAAATATTATCCTTGCCGCAAGCGGAGCAAATGCGAACAGGGCTATTGCAAACGGAATAGAAATAGCCGCCGTATACAACAGAGCCTTTCTCGCTTCGCGCTTGGCGCCGATAAAGTCGCCCCCTTCCGCCAGCGGGGAAATGTTGGGCACGCTTGCCGCCGCCAGCCCGTAAGTTACGGAAACGGGCAGATTGATAATAGTTACCGCACAGCCCGAAAAAATGCCGTACAGCGCCGTTGCGTTATCTACCGAACCGCGCAGTATATTTACCACTGCGATGCTTTCGGCAAGCTGACCTGCGGGCAAAGCGATTGCCGTAAACGTGAGAGGAACGGTATACGCAAAAATGCTCTTTGCCGAAACCTGCTCCTTGCGGAAGAGGGGTTTTACCTTGCTTCTTTCGCCCAGATAGAGAGCGGCGGCAAAACAGCAGGTTATAACCTCGCTTATGGTAACGGCAAGCACAGCCGCCGCGGTTGCGCGCGCAATATTGCCGCGGAACAAACCCGCAAGCGCAATGCCCGCGCCGACTTTAACGGCTTGCTCGGCAACCTCGGTAAACGCCGTGGGGTACATATTCCCCTTGCCCTGAAAGTAGCCGCGCACTACCGAAATTATCGCCACGAAAAATACCGACGGCGAAAGCAGACGGCAACACAGAGCCACCTCCGCCTCCCCCTGAGCGGCGGCTAACGGCGCGGAAAAGACAAACATTAAAAGCGAGCCTATAAGACCTATTCCGCCGTAGAGATAAAACGCCTTGCGCTCCGCCCCGCTGTTTCCGCCGGAGGATATCAGGCGGGCTATGCCCGTGGGGATTCCGCTTGCCGACACGGTTAAGAGTATGCAGTACAGCGGGTACACCATCTGATAAATGCCCATACCCTCGCCGCCCAAAAAGGCAACGAGGGGTATACGGTATACCGCGCCGAGCAGTTTAGATAAAAAACCGCCGACGGAAATTATTACTGCTCCCTTTAAATAGCTTTGCTTTTTCATACTTACACCCCGCGCCTGACAGGCAAAACGCGCCCTGCCGCCGCCAAAAAGTTTACGGTTACTCGAACTGATTTGCTAAAATTGTAGCCGAAAGTTGGGCAAGCTTGCACGCGCCCGCCTCTATCTTTGCGCCCTGTTCGGTGGAAACGAGCGCAACGGCGCCAAGGCAGTCGCCGTTGGAAACTATGGGCACGATGATTTGCGCGGTTATGGCGCTTGCCTCGCCCTCGCAAATGGGCACAATGTCGCCGCCCTCGGAAAGGTTGGCAATGTAACTTCTGCGCTCCTGCATAATTTTATCGAGCTTTTCGGAAACGGCTCTGCCCGCAACTTCCCTTTTGCCGCTTCCCGCCGCGTGAAGCACTTCGTCGGTATCGCACACAATGGCAAGATGCCCCGAAAGTTCGGAAAGACTCTTTGCCGTGCCCTCGGAAAATTTTTCAAGCGAGGCAATGGGCGAATACTTTTTAAGCATAAGTTCGTCGCGGTCGGTAAATATTTCCAGCGGGTCGCCCGACTTTAACCTTAACGTACTTCTTATTTCCTTGGGAATAACCACCCTCCCCAATTCGTCAATTCTTCTTACAATTCCTGTTGCTTTCATCAATTAACTCCTATTTAAGGCAAATATTGCCGTAAAAAGAGTATGTGAAAGTAAATTTTTGTTATGCGCCCGCAACAAAAAAGCAAATAACGAAAGGTGCAAAGACCGTTTTTGAGCAATAAAAAACCGCCGGCTTAGCCGACGGTTCTTTATTTTATTATTTACTCCTTACTGCGAGACGGGCGCAAAAATTTGCTGTTAAATATCCTCTTCGCCATCACGTTCCAAATCGCCCTCATTCATCTTTTCCACATACCCGTCGACATAACCAAGATAGTACATTGCGTCTTCGAAGTCCTTCTGAAAAAACAAATTGATGTAGCCGCCGAATTCCTGTATTTTTTCATTATTCGGTAACTCTTGTTCATTTGAATATTTATTAAATTTTTTTACGGTATTACCAGATTTATTAGTTTCCGGTTCAATTAAAAATGTATATGTACCTATTTCTATATGCGGAGGCATAACATTTGAAAGTAATTCCTTATATCCTACCGCTTGATTCAATTTGTCTTCAAATTTATATCGTCCGTTCAACTTTTGGAAACTAAATTCAATTATCAGTATTTTTCTGCGATATACCAATACGTAATCAGCCCTCTTATGCGTAAAAGGAATTTCCATCTCCTGCAAAATTTGAAGTTCATTACGTATTTCCGGATTAACATAATCCAGCACATAGTACATAATGTTAAGCGTATCGAGCCAGGAAACTATTTCCGCAGTTTGTACTTTTATTTCTTGCTCATCAGCCAGCGTTTTAAGATATTGATACTTGTAAGTATAGTCTATCATTTTAGCCCTGTCTTCGGCACTCATATCGTAAATCAACCAATTTTCCAAATGCAGCTCTTCTTTAATCAATTTATTAAATTCATCACAATTCAACCAATGCAAATTTTTCATTTGTATTTACCCCCCCTCGTCAATCCATATTTTTAATTCATCGCTAACTACTCCGCGATACGGTAGTCCGAAAATGCCAATCAACTTATATAGATATTATCTTTCAATAAGTTACATAATGCGCTTCATAAAAAGGATAACGCGCCAATTGCGAAAAGTCAATATTTTTTTATTTTCCGTACTCCAAAATATGTTTCAGCTACTTGAAATTTTATAATTTTGATATCTTTTTAAAAGAAAAGCGGGAATAGTTTATCCCGCCTTTCTACTATTTTTTGTAATTGACAAATTATAATCATTAAAAATCTTGCTTATCTCACTGTAAAGAAGATAATGTTTATCTTTGAGTTTTTCCGCAATTGTTTCAATGAGCGGTCTGTTTTGAATTATTAGCTCCGTTGCCTTATCGTAATATTTCTGTATGTCTGCCTGAACCTTTTTTGCAAGGGCGTCGTTGTATGCAGGGCTGTTATACTCAATCGAATCAAAATATTCAAAACCCTGACTAGCTAAAATTTTTACGTCCGCCTCTATTGCCTGCGACACTTTTTCCAAATCAGAAAAACTGCCGATAGAACTTGTGCCCGTAAAAATTTCTTCGCAAGCTTTACCTGCAACGCTTACGATATATCTCCGTTCTCTATCCTTATAAGTTTTCACTTCGCATTTCTTTTCGTTAAAAAATCCCGAATCGGTATTATGCAGTACAATACACGCCGCTTCGCCACCCAATAATAAACTTACTGCGGCGTGTCCCGCTTCGTGATATGCAGTTGCCTCGTCAAACTCTTCGGCTAATTCATAATCTTTTAGCTGTAAAGAAGCTTTTATTAAATTTTGCATAGAAATTTTTTCATTTCTTTCATAAACGGATAATCGCGCGGCTTTATTGAATGCTTCCTCAACTTCGGAAAAAGTCCAATCCTGGGCAAAGCAACAAAAATCGTTTATGTTAAAATCTTCACCTATTTTATTCACGTCAAAGATAGGTCTGAAAATTTCACACGCTTCATCTATTTGTGGCGGCTCTAATTCTATAACCATATCATTATCGAATTCTTCCAATAAATAATCAGGCAGATTATCTTTATTTATTACCGTTGCAACCACAAAAATATGACAGTTTTCACAATTTTCCAATTCTTTAAATAATCTTTCATAAACGGGACAATCATCGTCAAGCGTTATATAGTCTAAGTCATCTATAAAAATTATTGAATTCGCGGATTTTTTGGCTTTTTTAAAAATACTTTTTATTAACTTAACATTATTGCCGTTGCCATTATAATTGAATATTTCCCGTTGGCTATCCGCAATCAAAGCTTCGGCAATATACGTTTTGCCAACGCCTTCTTTTCCGCAAATCAATAGACTGTTTGGTAATTTAATGTTATAATCAATATATTTATTAGTATTTTTAAGAAAATCGCAAATGCTTTCTAATTTTTTTACTTCTTTTTTACATCCTATAATGTCTTTTATATGAGCCATATTATTTTTCCCTCTTGTAATTTTTTGTATTATAACATAATAATCCTGACAACTTTGACACATATAAAAAATTTTTTATTATTTATTATAAAATTTTAAAGGTTGCAAGCAAAATTTGTTTGCAACCGCATAAGACTTATTTAATTTCTTGTTATTAAGCTATGGATAAAACAAGGGCAGAAAATTGTAATCGCTTTTTTATTGCGTTTACGCTATAATGAAATTATGGTAAACAGCAATTTAACGGAGGAAACCATTATGTCGTCAATTTGTGGTGTTGAATGTTGTAACGAATGTAACAGGAAAAAAGATTGTGGCGGTTGTATAAAAACGGACGGGCATCCTTTTGGCGGAACGTGCATTGCAACGGAATGTATCAAACAGGGCGGCTTTGAAGCATTTAATAAGATGAAAAAGACTTTGATAGAGGAATTCAATGCTCTTGGCATTCAAGGTTTACAGATTAACGACCTTAATTTATTAAATGGATTTTACATAAATCTGGAATACAGTTTGCCAAACGGACACTCTGTAAAATTACTGGATGACCATCGTGTTTATTTTGGAAATCAAATTGAAATCCCCGGTAAAGACCGATGCTATGGCATTGCCGCAGATGATAAGTAATTACTTGTTTGCGAATATGGATGCAATGGTACAGAGCCGCAGATAGTTGCGTATATAAGAAGATAAATTTTAATTCGGAAGAGAAAAGATATGGTTAAAAAAAGTATAATCAAAGTCTTGCATTTGACTTAAAAAACGGATTTACATAGTAAACAGAATTATTTTTTCAAAAAGTAATTGTAAATTTAATATCGATAGATAGCGGGCTGTACTTCGCAAATGAAGTACAGCCCGCTATTTTTTTGCCCTTCCAAATCTATATTATACCCCTTTAAACCGGCTCTTTACTTTCGGCTGTTAAAAGTTTTTCGCTTAATTTCAACGCTTCGGACACGGTGTCGAAAAAAGAGCGGCGCCCGCGGTTTAAACCGCAGGCGCCCATTTTTATTATTTACTTAAAATTCAGTCTGTTCGATACTGCTCCACTTTGCGTCCTTTTCGCTTAGGTTGAGCGGAGTGCCGTCCTTCAACGTATACCCCTCTGGATTGGCGTTGCCCTTATATTCGCCTACAACGCCCCAATCTATGCCTATTTCGGGGTCGTTCCAAGCTATGCCGCCCTCGTCGTTGGGGTGATAAAAATCGGTTACCTTATAGCAAAATTCCGCCGTTTGGGAAAGCACCAAAAAGCCGTGCGCAAATCCCTCGGAAATATAAAACTGCTTTTTGTTCTCTTCCGTAAGCGTAACGCCGTACCAGCTGCCGTACGTTTTACTGCCCTTGCGCAAATCTACCGCAACGTCGAAAACCTCGCCCTTAATCACGCGCACAAGCTTGCCTTGCGGGTAGCGTTTTTGAAAGTGCAGACCGCGAAGCACTCCCTTTGTGCTCATAGACTGATTGTCCTGCACAAAATTCATAGTCAGCCCCGCTTCTTCCATATCGCGCTTGCTATACGTTTCCATAAAATAGCCGCGGCTGTCGCCGTGCACTGAGGGCTCTATTATGTGCAAGCCCTCTATTCCGCCAACGTTTTTTGTTACTTTAATCTGCCCCATTGTCCAATTCCTTTAAATATCTTTCAAGCGCGTCCTGCCAAGTAGGCAAAGGCTTAAAACCGTTTTCCGCCAGTTTAGATTTATCAAGCCTGCTGTTGAACGGGCGCGCCGCCTTGGATAGCCCGTACTCTGCGGTTGTTACAGGTATTACGTTTACGTTGCGGTTTGCGCGCCTGAAAATTTCTTTGGCAAACTCGCACCAGCTTATATATCCGCCCTCGTTGGTGGCGTGATAATAGCCGTACTTTTCCGTTTCAATCATATCTACAAGCAGGCGGGCAAGGTCGTACGTGTACGTAGGCGTGCCAATCTGGTCGTTTACCACCCGCAATTGGGAGTGTGTTTCCGAAAGGCGCAACATCGTCTTTATAAAGTTGTTTCCGTTTTTACCGAATACCCAGGCAATTCGCACAATGAAATACTTTTCAAGTAGCGAAGATACCGCCAACTCTCCTTCGAGCTTGGTTTTGCCGTAAACGTTTAGCGGGTTGTACTCTTTACAGTCTGCAAGCCAGGGCGCTTCACCCGCGCCGTCAAAAACGTAGTCGGTAGACAGATACAATAGCTTGCAGTTGAGTTTTTTACATTCCCGCGCAATATTTTCCGTGCCGACGGCGTTTACAAGGCGTACGGCTTGCCCGTTGTCCTCCGCCGCGTCAACGGCGGTCCACGCCGCGCAGTGTACGACCGCTTCGGGCTGTATTTCCCGCATAACGCGCGCAACGCTTTTCGCTTCGGTTATGTCCATATCCTCTTTATCGAAGCCGTAAGCCGTATGTCCGCGGCGTTCAAGCTCGTTTACAACGTCGTACCCAAGCTGACCTTTAACGCCCGTTACAAGCACTTTCATTATCTGTTTTTATACATCCTTTCATAGTAGTTTTTGTATTCGCCGGAAATTATTTCCTGCCACCATTCGCGGTTTTCGAGATACCATTTTATCGTCTTTTTTATGCCGTCGGCAAACTTTGTTTCGGGCAGCCAACCGAGCTCGTTATGAATTTTGGTAGGGTCGATTGCGTATCGCAAGTCGTGCCCCTTTCTGTCGGCAACATAGGTTATAAGGCTTTCGGGCTTGCCGAGCTCCTTACAAATCAGCTTAACTATGTCGATATTTTTCATTTCGTTGTGCCCGCCTACGTTGTAAACCTCGCCTACCCTGCCCCTGTGGAGAATAAGGTCAATTGCCTTGCAGTGGTCCTCAACGTACAGCCAGTCGCGCACGTTTTCTCCCTTGCCGTATACGGGGAGGGGCTTGTCGTTTAGCGCGTTGGCTATCATAAGCGGAATGAGTTTTTCGGGGAAATGATACGGTCCGTAATTGTTGGAACAGCGGCTGATTGTTACGGGCAAGCCGTACGTTCTGTGATACGCCAGCACCAACAGGTCGGCGGACGCCTTACTCGAAGAATACGGACTGCTTGTGTGCAGGGGCGTAGTTTCGGTAAAAAACAGGTCGGGTCTGTCAAGCGGTAAGTCGCCGTACACCTCGTCGGTGGACACCTGATGATAACGCCCAACCTTGTACTCGCGGCAGGCGTCCATAAGCGTTGCCGTACCTAAAATATTAGTCTGTAAAAATATCTGCGGTTCTTCTATGCTTCTGTCAACGTGGCTCTCCGCCGCAAAATTGACTACGGCGTCGGGGCGCTCCTCCTCAAACAGCGCAAACACGCCCTCGCGGTTGCAGATATCTTCCTTAACAAAGCGGAAATTTTTATTATCCATAACGCCTTTAAGCGTTGAAAGATTGCCCGCGTAAGTAAGGCTGTCAAGGCATACTATGCGGTAATCGGGATACTTTTTCAACATATGGAAAATGAAGTTAGAGCCGATAAACCCCGCTCCGCCCGTTACTATAATCGTCATTTTTTATCTCCCGTTAAAGGCGGCTTTCCGCCACTTTTTTAAGATGTTCGCCGTAGGGCGATTTGCCGTAACTTTCGGCAATTTGCAATAGTCGAGCTTTGTCTATCCAGCCGTTGCGGTAGGCAATTTCTTCCGGCGCGGAAATGGTAACCGCCTGCCGCTGGGAAAGCACCCGCACAAACTCCGCCGCTTCGAAAAGACTGTCCATTGTGCCAGTATCCAGCCAGGCAAACCCCCTGTCCAAAAGCTGGACGGACAAATCGCCCTCGGCAAGGTATCTTGCGTTGAGGTCGGTTATTTCCAATTCCCCGCGTTTGGAAGGCTTTATTTCCTTGGCAAATTTTACCGCGCGGTTGTCGTAGAAATACAGCCCCGTAATGCAGTAATTCGACTTGGGATTTAAGGGCTTTTCCTCCACCGACAAAACTTTGCCGTCGCCGTCAAACTCTACTATGCCGAACCTTTGCGGGTCCTTCACGCCGTAGCCGAATATTGTCGCCTTGCCGTTTTCGGCGTTTCTCTTTGACTCCGACAGCATTTTTTTAAAGCCGTGCCCGTAAAAAATGTTGTCGCCCAAAATCATTGCCACGTTGTCGCCGCCGATAAACTCCTCGCCTATTATAAACGCCTGCGCAAGTCCGTCGGGCGAGGGCTGTACGGCATACTGCAAGCTAATACCCATAGACTTGCCGTCGCCAAGCAATTCTTTAAACCTCGGCGTGTCCTGCGGCGTGGATATAATAAGTATATCCCTTATTCCCGCCGTCATAAGCGAGGAAAGCGGATAATATATCATAGGCTTGTCGTACACGGGCAAAAGCTGTTTGCTTGTAACCCTTGTAAGCGGGTACAGGCGCGTTCCCGAACCGCCCGCCAAAATTATTCCTTTCATACGTCTAATTCCTTATCAATTTTGTCCTGCGCTCGCTCTTCCGCTTGCACGCTCGTCGGCTCTCCGCTTTGTTCCGCCGTCGTCTGTTCGCTTTGCGCAACCTCCGCCGTTTTGCCTTTTCTTTTAAAGAGCGAAACAAACAACTTATAGTTGAACAGGCAATATGCGGCAAACAGCGCGGCGTATACCGCCATTCCTATCCACAAACTTAACAGGCTTGCACACAGGATAAAGCCCACCGTCATAACCGCTTCGACTATAAACTCTTTTATAATTTTGACTTTTATAGTTTTAAGTACAAAAATTTCGGAAAGTACCGAGTTAAACATAATAACGCCCACAACGCAACACAACAGCGCCGTAAGGTTATCGAAAACGTACGCACAAAGAGCAAACAGACTTATTCCCAAAGCAATAGAAATTACGTTTGCAAGAAGCATAAGCTTTTCTTTGCGGTACACCTTTAAATAGTTGTTTGTAAGCAGGCTCACTTTGGAAGAAAATATGATTATGGGAAGCAAAATTCCCAAATACACCAAACTTTCAGAATACTTGGGCAACCATAAATTTAGTATCCAACTGCCGATGAAGTAAAACAGCATCATAAAAAACAGTACGGGTGAAAGCACGTTTCTTATGCTTTTGTACATAGAGGGCAGTTTTTCAGGTTGTATGCGCTGTAACGAAGGAAACAGCACTACGCTTATTGCCGTAACAAACACCAAAAATATGTTGGATACGCTGAACGCAAACGAAACTTTTCCGAAAACAAGCTTGTCCCAATGCCACTGAATAAGCATTTTTGCACTGCCTATCATAAGCATTGCCGACCAGTTAGCCATCATAAGGATAATGCCGGCAAGCACGTTTACCTTCAATTCCTTGAAAGTTTCTTTCAGACCTATTAGTTTGCCGAAAAACAAACCTCTGTTGAATACGGCGCCAATTATTATTCCCACAGCGTCGCCGAACAAATCGGCTAAGCAGTACCAGAAGAAATCGTTTACTTTAAGCGCGAGAAGCACTATAACCACAACGCCGTAAGCCAACCGCTGGGCTATCGTAAGTATTACGTACTTGTTTATCCTGTTTGTGATTTGAAACATATAGGAGCTGTACGTAACTATATTTTTGGTTATTATGCCTACGGCTACAAGAACGAATATAATTTTATTTGCGCCGCCGAATGCAAACAGCGAAACGGCTATTGCGGCAAACGATATTACGCTTGTAAATATGAGCAACACTACAAACTGCGAGCGGAGCCTTGCCTTGTCCAGCTCCTCGTAGTCGTATTTAGAGTATCTTAAAACAAGCCCGTCCAACAGTCCGAAGTGCAAAACGCCCACGTAGCCGACGTACAACACGTACATCTGCCAATTGGCGTACTGCAACTCGTCGATAAAACGCGGCACTATAAGCGTTAAAATAAAGCTTACCGAAAGAGATATGATTTGCGCTATAATAGAATAAACGACGTTCTTGGCAAATTTTTTTGTAGTAATCGTCTGCGCCATAAGGTTATTTTTTGTGCTTTCGCATATATTCAATCATTTTCTCAAACGACTCTTTTAAATGAGTTTTTGCAGTAAAACCCAACGCCTGCAATTTTTGCGCGGAAAGATTCATTTTAAGCGTAGGCGCATATCCGAACCGAGAAATATCCTCCGCTTCGTTTATGAGCACCCGTATACCGTTGCCGAAGTTTTCCGCCACCATACAAGCCATTTCGTAAACCGAGCAATAAGTCTGTTCGTCCGCGGCGTTATACGCCTCGCCTGAAACGCCCTTTAAAAGTACTGTAAAAATAGCTTCCACCGCGTCGCCAATATAGAGATAGTTTCTCTTTGTTTCGCCCTTGGTATTCAAAACAATATCGCGGTTTTCAAGCGCGCACCGCGCAAGCTCGGCAAACAGTCTGCCGTCGTCGTATTCCACGCCTTCGCCGAAAGTCTGCGTAAGGCGCACAACTTTTACGGGCACGCCGTATTCCGAAAAATATGAAGCGCACAGGCACTCGCAAAGGCGCTTGCTTTCGGGATAGCTTGAACGCGCTTTCATAGAATTGAGATTTGTAGGTGAGGATTCGTAAATCTTTTCGTCGGTTGAGGGCGTGCCGTACACTTCCATAGTGGAAAGATAAACAACGCTTTCAACATTGTTTTTAACGGCGAAATCCAACACTCGCTTAGTGCCGTTAATCGAATTTGAAATGACTTCGACGGGGCGCGCAACAAAATCTTTGCTTGCTGTATGGCTGGCGCAATGAATTATATAATCAACCCCCATATCCTCGGCGGCTAACTCGCAAATATCGCAGACAAGCAAATTTAAGCGAGCCTGCGGCAAGTCATTAAAAACTGTTTTCGCCTTTTCGATATTTCTTACCAACGCAACAACGCACGGAGGATTTTGCGTATCGTAAGTTAGCAACGCGCTTACAAGCGCCCTGCCGAGCAAGCCGCTTGCGCCGGTTACTAAAATTTTTTTGCCGTCAAAAACCGTTAAATTCATTGACCGTCGCCCTCTTCCAAACCGTAAATTTGCGCGTCCTCCTTTGCGTCGAGTATGGCGCGCATAGAGTAAAAATCGTCGGGCGTGGTTATCTTGATATTTTCGTAAGGACCGTCTACCATATAGAGCTTATAGCCGAATTTTTGCATAAGCGTACAGGAATCAACCGTATCCGTAATATTCTGGCTCAACGCCTTTTCGTGAGCGCCTAAAATATCGTCAAGCCAAAAACTTTGGGGGGCTTTGGCTACGCGCGACTGCACCCTTGAAGGGACCTGCTCAACAATACCGTCTTTGCCGACGACAACTATGGTTTCCTTAACTATTCCCGCGGTAATTGCCGAGCCGTTCTTTTTTACGCACTCTATATTTTGCGACAGTAGCCGACTGTTTATAAGCGGACGAACTCCGTCGTGAATTAAAACTACGGCTCTTTCACCGGCGGCAATTTCCTTAGCGGCACAAAGCCCGTTATAAATAGATAACTGCCCCGACTTGCCGCCCGCAACAATCTTTTTCACCTTTTCTATGCGGTATTTATACAAAAGAGCTTTAAGATGCGGTATCCACTCCTCCACGCACGCAATTACAACTGCGTTTATTTCCGCATTGTTTTCGAAATGTTCGAGAGTGTGAATTATTATAGGTTTGCCGTGAACGTTTAAAAACTGTTTGGGTATTTCTTTACTTCGCATACGGCTACCCACGCCGCCCGCAAATATTACGCCTATGTTCATAATCTTTTCCGTCCTTATTGCGCGCCTTTAATCTGAGCCGACGTTCTGCCTTTAACGACCTTGCTTTTCTTTCTTCCGAACACGAGATAATACAAAAGAGTTATCCAAACAATTTCGTAAATAAATCCTAAATGGAATCTTCTAAAAAGTTGCTCCAATATAGGAAAATAAATAACGGAATAAATCAACATACAATATATTATCCAAGACAAACTAAAATTTTTGCGCTCGGCTTTTACATACAGCCATTGATAAAACAAACCTACCGTAAACGGAAAAACTATAACGCCTAAATATCCAAAGTCTTCAACATACGGCTTAAAAGCCGAAAAAATATTCGAGTAATAATGGTATCCGTCAGGTGTTACATAATCTATAAAAGGGTCTATTTGATTTACTGTTGCATTTAATTTTACGTTTATTAAGCTTAATATCTCGCTTAAAGAACTCAAAAAGGTTGTAAACGTTGATTTACCATATAATAATTGCCCGTCGAAATCTTTAAGCCATACATTAAAGTTGTTAAGTCCCGAGGCACTGTAAATACTAAATTGGTCAAAAAAACTTGATTTGTACTGTTTAGCAACGCCAAGTAAAAAGAAAATTAAAACTATTACAGCAAGTAATAAAGCGGCGCGTATAACAATCTTTAAATTGGCATTTTTACAATGCAAATTTTTACCATAAATAAAAACCCAAATACTTACGGTATATATTGCAAAACGCAAAAATAAATTTCTTTCCGTTGATATAAGTATTAAGACTAAAAATAAAAATACCGGAACAATTAGTTTTACAATACTAATTTTGTCTTCACGCGCATAAATCCTAATGAATAACCTAAATACGTTTAAATAAGCTATTGCCACAACCACTTCGCGGAATTGATTAAAAATAAAACCGGGAGAATAATGTTCTCCGCTTTGCATTTCGTATATTCGCCTTAAAACGGAAGTAAAAGACGACGATATGCCGGCATCCAAAATCAACTTGACAATATAAATACCTGTAAATATCGCGGAAATTACTAAAAAAATATTTACGGGATATTTTGTTTTTATTATAAAAGATTTTCTCAATTCCGTCGCATTTACATTATTAGGCGCTTTGCAAGGTCTTTTAAGCGCCTGAACTACCAAGCAACCGCCGCCAAAAGCCAAAAGCGCGGAAGTAACGTACAATACAAAGTATTCGTTTATACTGACTGCCCACTTATTGTAGTTGATTAAAACCACAGAAAAAGTTGCTAAAAACATCAAGCATAATAAAAACCAGGGAGACATTAAACTACGTTTCCCTAAAAAATAAGATATTAACGTTAACATTATAAGTATAACGAACATCAAAAAAGCCATATTATACCCAACTATTCCATTAAATTAAAACAAACCGAAAATTACTTTAAGCCAAAAATTTGACCGCCCTTCGTTAGCGTAACGCCGCAATTCTTTTTGATTTTTTAATATCTGCCTTTTACCCTTACGCGTATCTGCCCCCGCGCACATTTCTATAATAGGATATTTACAGGTAAGCTCAGGGCATTTAAGGCACAATTCCCGCGCAGTCTTGCTTCTGTAATTTCTCAATTCGTTATGCTTGATTTTTCTGAATTTTGCCCTTAATCTCTTGCCGAAACTTGCCTTATAGGCGCCGACTACGTTAGCTCCGTGCTGACGGTATTTCATAAACGAACGATTATCGTAGACAATCCCCTTTCCCATAGCCGCTACCAAAGCTATCCACCCGTCGTGATTTTTGAGATTAAGCACGTCAGGCGCAGGTCTTTTGTCTTCTTTGCAAATAATCCGCTTAAATTGCTTGGTTAAAGCCATTGTGCATCCGCAAAGAACGTTTTGACACAAAATTCCTTCGGGGTTAAGAAATACCCTTTCGTCGTCAGGCAACCACCGCAAGCCAAGCGACTTGCCTTCCCCGTTCACACACTCTTGATTAGAAACGTAAAGATTTGCACCGCTATCTTTAAGCGTTTTAACCGCTTCGTACAATTTATTTTCCAGCCATATATCGTCTTGGTCGGCAAACGCATAATAATCGAAAGTATCCGGCGTAGCATACAAGGCGTTCATAAACGAATTGCCCACGCCGACGTTTTGGGCAAATTCAACGTGAACGCTATCATAATGTTTCGCGTATTCACTAAGTATTTGCTTTGTTTCGTCAACAGACCCGTCGTCCCTGACGTAGAGCGTAACAGAAACGTTTACCTGACCCAATATACTGTCAAGCTGTTCCCGCAAATATTTTTCGCCGTTATACGTGCTCATTATTACAGCAACGTTATCCACTACACTTATTCCTCCGAATAATACGCCTTAAACGTATGGTGCGAAACTCTTTTTTCCTCGGGCGGCAACTTCATATAATCGCCGTATATGCTTGAAAGATAGGTATCGTAAGCCGTTATTGCTTTAAAACTGTATTCTTCAAACGGCAAGTCTATATAGTCGGTAAAAACTTCCTTGGGCAAAATCTCTTTTTCCCTATATGCGCCGCCTACCGCAGCGACAAAGTTAGCGCCGTTAAAATCGATTTTTTTATATTTTTTCTGAATTTTATCAAACAGTCTTTTCTTGTTTACTAACCTGCTTAAAATAAAAAAAGCAAATCTGAAAGGCTCGTAATACCAAGAATGAGTTTTTGATTTAAAAAACTTTTTCCACTGTGCCGCAATTAGCAAATTGCGTTTAAAACGCGTAGAATTGAAAGCTTTTTTTGCCTTTTTATAAGTATCACCCAAGCCGTCGATTGGAAATATATCTATACTTACGCCTAAACTGCTTCCGCCGAATACGTTTTCATCTTCGAGTACCGTTTGCGGATTATAAAGCTTTGCGGAAAAATCGACAAATGTTTTATCCGTTTCCCAACAGCGCAATTTAAAAGGCGTTTCGTTTGATAAACAATAACTGATAAAGGCGTCGTAGTCAGGGCGGGGCATCATTATATCTATATCGTCGTCCCAAGGAATAAAACCTTTATGCCGTACGGCGCCGAGCAATGTTCCGCCGCCCATAGAATATCTGAAATTTTCTTTCGCGCAGATTTTATCGACTTCGTTAAGCAATTCCGCCTCGATTTTTTTCAGTTGTCGTAAATCTATTTCTTTCATTTTTTGCCGCTTTCGTTCTTTTTTCTAAGTACTGATTTATACAATAGTTTTTTTATCCAAACAGGCGTAATCACAAAACAGAAACACCGAAAATTGCTTATAAATGCCGTCAACCGCGAATGCTTTTTATTCTCCCTTAAATATTTCTGGTCTTTTCGCCAATCCTTATAAATTCTGAAATCGTTGCGCCTGCCCACCATATTATTGCCTACGCGGACGTTACACAGCACGTCTTGTATATTGTAAAAAACGGAGCCGTTTACCCACATATGCGCATAGAGAGAATAATCTTCGTTTACCGTATCGCGCCCGTACCCTCCCGCTTTGACAACTTCGGTTTTAGTCATCATAACCGTCATATTGTTTATCGGATTGCGTTTGCGAAACATTTTTATTATATCATTATGAAGTTCGGGCACCACCCTTAAAGAGTGGGGCGACGAAGGGTCTGTATCGAACTCGGCTATCCAGCCGCCGACAACGCTTACTTCTTTATGCGTTTCAAAAATTTGCAGCTGCCTTTCAAACCTGTTTTCCACACATACGTCGTCGGAATCCATTCTTGCAAAAAGCTCGTTTCTCAAATATTCGAAACCTATCGCCGAAGCTTTGCTTTGCCCCTGATTAACGGGAGAATAAATAACGTCTATTATATCCGTAAATCTGTTTTTATAGTCTTTGATTACTTGGTCAAGTTCGTCGGGGATAGGTCCGTCGACAACAAGTACAAGCTGGTCGGGTTTGCAAGTCTGGCAAACCAAAAGGCTGTTTAAAGAGCAGTCCAGATATTCGGGCGTTTCTCCGCGATAAGTTGTCATTAAAACAGAAAATTTTTTACTTTCCACCGCAATCCTCAATATACAGGGCTTACCCAATCTTTAAAATTGCTATTTTCGCCGCAGGCGATTTGCAGATATAACGAGTGAATTTTTTCAGTCAATTCGCCCGCCTTACCGTTGGCTATCTCATATCTGTCCACAGAGATAACGGGCGTTACTTCCATTGCCGAACCGCAGAGAAACGCTTCGTCGCAGGCATACAGTTCCGTTCTGTCTATACTGCGTTCAACAACTTCGATTTTCAAAATTTTCCTGGCGATTTTTATTACCGTATCCCTCGTAATACTTTCGAGTACGCTATCGGTAAGCATAGGAGTAACAAGCACGCCGTTTTTAACCATAAACAGGCACGACCCGGGTCCTTCCGCAACTTTTCCCGCCTCGTTGAGAAAAATGCAGGTATCGTAACCGTTTCTTAACGCTTCCCTCTGTCCCATTCTGCTGTTGATATAATTTGCCCCGCACTTGATTCTGGGCGATAAAGTCGTTTCGCTTATCCTTCTCCAAGAAGTTATGCAACAGTTAAGCCCGACCTTATTGTATTCCTTGCTCATTTTACCTTTGGGTATAGGGGCGACAAACATCTGCACCGGACCCTCCGACCCCCAAGAGCCGAAACCGTCTACAAACAAGGTTTGCCTTACGGAGATATTTTCGTAATATTCGTTTGCCTTTACAACGTCGTAAAGCGCTTTTTTTAACTCTTCCTTGGTGTAAGGGCAGTCCATTTGTAAAAGCCGCGCCGACTTCATTAAACGGTTGTAATGGTCGTCAAGACGGAACGCAAAAAGCTGTTTCTTTGCCTCGTTCCAATAACAGGGAATACCTTCGAACACGTTTAAACCGAATTGGGAAGTTGGCGAAAGAACGTTGATTTTAGCGTCGTTTACGTTCAACAATTGACCCTTTAACCAAATTAACCTGTTTGCCACGTCAAACTTCATTTTCATTTACTTCCACTTGATTATTTCCATTTTCGGCGTCTTCGTCGGGCAGGTGCGCTATTCTTATAATTTCTTCTTCCGCACGCCTTGCCGCTTCCGCGTCGTCGAGATTTTCATCCTCTTTACTTTCGTAAATGTCTTCTTTTTTAAACACTTTAACTACCGACAGCCACAATATTTTAATATCGGTGAAAACCCCGTATTTTTTAAAGCCGTCTATATATTTATTGTCGTACTCTACTTTTTCGTCCCAACTAATATCGTTTCTGCCTTTAACTTGTGCAAGCCCCGTAAGCCCTGCCTTCATTTCGAAACGTTTTTTATACCTTTTGTTAAGCGTGTCGAAATCGCCAAGTTCGTATACGACGCAAGGGCGAGGACCGACGACGGACATATCGCCCTTAAAGATGTTGAAAAGTTGCGGCAACTCGTCTATACTGCTGTTGCGCAAAAATCTACCCACTTTCGTAACGCGCGGGTCGTCCTTATAATTGAACAATCCTGCGCCCGACTTTTCGGCGTCGACCACCATCGAACGGAATTTAAGCATTTTAAATACTCTGCCGTTCTTCGTTCTGCGTTCCTGCTTGAAGAAAACAGGTCCTTTGGAATCGCACTTGATTGCGATTGCAACTATTATCCACAGCGGCAACAGCAACAAAATTGCAAACAGCGAGGAAAAAATATCAAAAATTCTTTTAAAAAACTTTGCGATTACAAACATATTTATCGGTTAAATTAAAACTTGAAAGTGTGAAACAAATCGTCGAACACTTCGCCGCGCTTTATTACTTGCGCACTTCCGCAACTGATATCTATTACAGGGAAGTTGGGCAGAATAAACGGCGGCTTTAATACGACCGAATACGAACCCACGTTTCCGAATACGACAAAATCTCCTTTGGCAAGCTTGCCTTTGTAATGGCGGTACAAATAATCGGATTCAATACAGGTAAATCCGCCGAAATCCAAGTCAACGTAATCGCGCTGTTTGTTCTCCCCCGTTGCAATAACACTTATCGGCGGATTTTTTTTGTTCAACGTAGGGTTGATGTTATAGATACTGCCAAGTAAAGTAGCTATTGCTTTTCCCCTGACGTCCTTGATATTGACGACTTTCGAAACGAACTTCATACAGTCGCCGACAAGAGCGCTGCCCGGCTCTATTAAAAGCGTTGGCTTGTCCTTACGGTTTGCAAAATGCTCCGCAAACAACGGAGCAACGGCTTCCGCATACTCCTTATACGAAGGGATATAGGAATCGAACTGCTCTTTCAGACTGTCGTCCATCTTCCCGAACAGTCCGCCGCCGAGGTCTATATGTTCGGGAACGATGTTCAGCCTGTCCAAAAGCGCCAACATCCCCTCCGCCCTGGGGCGCCAGGTATCCAGCCTGCGCGTAGCAAAATGGCACTGAATTCCAATCAAATACAAATTTTGCGTATTGCGGACAAAGTTTAATATACGTTTAAAATCTCCGCCGTCCACGTCGAAGCCGAACCGCGAAACGTTGCCGTCGTCTATGTCGAAATTTACCCTTATGCCAACGTTCAACTTATGGTCGGGGTGTCTTTCGGCTATTTGCCTTAAAAGCTCCTCCTCGTAAATCGAGTCAAGATTGACGGTACCGCCGAGGAGCAACAGCTCCTCTACCTTATCATAATTTTTATAAGGACCGTTCCAGATTATTTTTTCAGAATTAACGCCTATGCGCAAGGCGATTTCCATTTCCATATCGGAAACGACCTCAGCATATCCGCCCATTACATCCACTATTTTGCATAAAGCAGGCGTATAGTTAGTCTTATATGAATAGGCGATATTAAATTTAGGATATATATCCGTAAAAGCTTTTTTAAGCTCGGTATAATTATTGCCAAATTGACGGCTGTCTAACAGGTAAAATGCGTTTCCGAATTTTTCCGTCAGCTCTTTCAAATACTCTCTATCCATATCAGTTACTCGCCTTTATCGCTTTTACTATTTCTTCAACGCAAGCTTGCACCTGCTTTTTATTTTCCTGCAACGTTTCCGCGTCGGCATTTTGCGCATAAGCTTCAAACTCTCTCAAAGCTTTGATATTTCTGCTGAAAACTTCCTCCACTTCGCCCATAGATTCAAGTTTTTCCCAATCGCAGAAACTCCTTGACAGAATTACGCGGCTTGACCCGAGGCGGTAATGTTCGAGAATGATTTTTTCCGCAGGCAACAGCCCCTCGCCTATTTTTGCAACGCCGCCGAAGCCGTAAGGAATGCCCGCATTGCCGATTTTTGCGCATAACGTTTCAACGGTGCCGTCCGTTAAAGGCTGGAACATAAAATCAAGCCCGTAACTTAAATGCAAATCGTTTAACCCGATATGAATCTCGTCTATGCCTTTGAGTTTAAGCACCTCGTCTAAACATTCTACCGCCTGTTTTGTTTCAAGCAACAGCACGGCTTTTGCGCGCCCGCCTACCGCGGCAATAAAGTTTTGAACCTCTTCTTTACTCTTCCACATAGGAAGCATAACGTATTTTGCGCCGTAATCAATCGCCTGCGTTATTTCGTTTGCAGAATTTTCGTTCCAGGGGTTTACGCGCACGTACATTTCCGCTTCGTTAAGCAGCGGCGCGATAACTTTTATATCGTTTAAACAGTGGTGCGACTTAACCGAGTTTATACCCTTTTGCCTCTCTTCCTTGCCGAAAGTTTCAAGGTCAATCCAAATTCTGCTTACGCCGTATTTTTGCGCAATCAGAGCAACTTTCGGATTATTTGTAATGTACATAAGTTTTAAAGGCATAATTTTCGCGTCTCTTCTGTTTAAAATATCAATAAATGTCATCCAAAATATAACATTACAGTTTAAATTATACTATATCACATTGAGAAAAGCAATTAAATTTTAAATTTTGGACGTTTATTTTATTATGGTTAAACGGTAACACTTTTATAATTTTTTTAAACAAACTCCGCTCGGGCGGCATAGCCCGAGCGGAGTTTGATTTTTATTCGGTTTATTTAAATTTTCCAGATGTCGTCGGCATATTCGCGTATGGTTCTGTCGGAAGAGAAATACGCCGCAGAAGCCGCGTTGATTAACTGTTTTTCGGCAAACGCAAACTTCTGTTTATAGTCCGTGTTGATTGATAGCAACGCTTCGAAATAGCTCTTTAAATCGTACAGTACAAAATAGTTGTCGGGGGCGTGCCAGCTTGCGCCGTTTATAAGGCTTTCGTATAGCTCTTTAAAGCCGCCCGTACCGCCGTCGGAAAATTCTCCGTTTACAAGCGCTTCCACCGCGCGGGAGCAAAGCGGAGTGTTTAAAAGCGCGGCGGGCGAGTACCCCTCCCTTTTAAGCCGTTCTATTTCGTCGACTTCCGCGCCGAAAATGTAGTTGTTCTGCTTGCCCGCAAATTCAACTATCTCTATATTCGCGCCGTCCATAGTACCGCAGGTAACTGCGCCGTTGAGCATAAACTTCATATTGCCCGTACCGCTCGCTTCAAGTCCCGCGGTGGAAACCTGCAATGAAACGTCGGCGCCCGTTACTATTTTTTCGGCGTAAGACACGTTGTAGTTCTGCACGAACACAACTTTCAAAAGCCCGTTCGTCTGCGCGTCGGCGTTGACCTTTGCGGCTATTTCGTTTATGAATTTTATTATCGCCTTAGCCCTCTTGTACGCGGGCGCGCTCTTTGCGCCGAAAATGAACACGGAAGGATAAAAATCTTTTATTTCTCCGCTCTTCAATCCGTAGTAAATATCGAGCACCGCAAACGCCGTCATAAGCTGACGCTTATATTCGTGAAGGCGTTTAACCTGGGCGAACACCAAAAAGTTATCCGGCACTACCACGCCCTCTTTCTCGGCGATATACTTTAAAAGTTGTTGCTTTTTTGTACGCTTTACTTCAATAAACTTCTCCACCGTATCCGCGGTATAATTTTTAAGCCCGTCAAGGCGGGAAATATCCGCGCGCCAGCCGTCGCCGATAGTTTGGTCAATCAACTGCGAAAACTCGCCGTTGCACAATTCCAGCCAGCGGCGGTGGGTTATGCCGTTGGTCTTATTCTGCAACTTTTCCGGATATATTTTGTGCGCTGTGGCAAATAGGCTGTTTTTTAGTATTTCGGTGTGCAGTTTTGCCACGCCGTTGACGCTTTTGGCAAAGTACACGGCAAGGTTTGCCATAAAGAAAGTTTTATCCTTGTAAATTGCCATCTTTGCAATTTCTTCTTCGGTACAGCCCGCCGCAGTCTGCTCGCGCATAGCGTAAATATTTATTTTTACGATAATATCGGCTATATCGGGAAGAATTTTTTTAACGTAATCTTCGTGCCAGCACTCCAAAGCCTCGGGCAGAACGGTGTGGTTGGTATACGCAAAAGTCTGCCTTGCAAGCGAAAGCGCCGTTGCGAAGGGCTGACGGTATTTAGCCGTAAGCAACCGTATAAATTCCGCGATTGCAATTACGGGGTGAGTATCGTTTAACTGGATAACGTGCAGTTTGGGGAAGTTGCCGAAGTTTCTTCCGTGCTGTTTTACGTAATTTTCCAACAGCTCGGCAACCGTCGCCGCGGAAAAGAAATACTCCTGCCTCAACCTTAAAAGCTTGCCCTCTTCCGTATCGTCGGCGGGATACAGGTATTCGCTTATTTTTTCCGCCTGCTCGCTCCCCTCAGCCTGAAACAGGCGCAGGCGGTTTATCCTTTTCCCGAACACGGGCATATCGTAGGGCACAGCCGTAACCGTGTAATCGGCAAACTTAATTTCCCTCTTCTCGTCCTCTCTGCGCACCGACCAAGGGTCGCCGAACCTCTGCCAATCGTCGGGAAGTTCAACCTGACAGCCGTTTTCGAGCGCCTGCTTGAAAAGACCGTATTTATACCTGATTCCGTAGCCGTGCAAGGGCAGTCCCAGCCCTGCCGCGGAGTCTAAAAAGCAAGCCGCAAGCCTACCCAAACCGCCGTTGCCGAGAGCCGCGTCCTCGATTTCTTCGAAAACGTTTATATCCACGCCCTTTTCGGCAAGTATGCTCTTCGTTTCGTTTAGCACGCCAAGCTCTAAAAGGTTGTTAAAAAAGCTTCTGCCTATCAAAAACTCCATTGAAAGATAGTAGGCGTTGCGCTTGTTTGCCGTGTTGCTTATCCCCCCCGCGCACTTCATTGCGAGAGAGGAAATTTCGTTATAGAGCGTTATAACGTCCTTGTTTTCCGTATTTAAATCTGCCAAATTTTGTAAAAACAATTGCTTATTCATAGTACCTTTCCGTAAATATTTTTAATTCTTTGCCTAAGGGAAGCGGGGAACAGCGCTCCCCGCTTCCAAAAATAAATTAAGGAGGAAAATCAAACTCAACCGCCGCCTTTCAGCGGACAATTATATGATGCGTATATGTTTTTCTTTATGATAAATTGCAAGTTTATCCACTGCGGGCATAAGTTTAAGCCCCGCCGTTTCGCCGTCTTTACTGTAAACGTAAGCGGTGTTTTCGCCAAGCTTGCACACGGCAAACTTTTCCCTGCCGTAATCGGCAATTGCCGTAACTTCCGTGGAAATGCCCTCCGAAGCAAACTGCAAGTCGTAAGGTCCGCATTCGTATAAAAGTTTTTCCGTAAACGCTTTCTTAACGCCTATGGCGGTAATCAGCTTATCTACCGTCTTGTCGGGACAGGGAATTTTGTATCCCTCCACGTCAAGCATAAACTTAATGCCGTTCTTTTTAACCGTTTTGCCGTTTTCCTGCGTTTCTATAACGGCTTTTTCCTTTACGAGCACGCCTTCCATTCTTATAACTTCGGGCATACTTTCAACAACTGTTTCACCCTGTGATACAAACGAAAGCTTTTTGAGGTCTATTTCTATTCCCGTCTTTCCGTTTGCAACTTCGCCGTCGGTTAAGGCAAACAATCTTCTGCCGCCAAGCTCGAAAGAAACGACGGTTTTGCCGTTTACGTTTTCACAGCCGACCACTTCAACCTCCGCGTCAGTACCGCCGAAGCGCACCGCGTCGGTGGGAATGAGCAGTTCGTAATCGCCGTCCGCGCACTCTATGGCTTGGGGAAGCGCAAGCTTTACCCCGAGGAAAGAAAGTTTACCCGAAGCGACTTTACAGTCGAGATAGTTAAACTCCGGCGCGCGTGGAATTATGCTCAACTCGCTCTCTCTGTCGAACAGATGAACTTTGTTAATATTCAGCGCGGCTTCGACGATATCGCCCGAAGCAAAATCTGTTGCGCCCTTTGTTTCTATAATTATGCGCGTGGAGCTTTCCGTGTAACCGTCGCCGTCCATATTTATGTCGCCGTATATAAGCGTCTGGTTGCCCAATTCTTCCTTATGCGACACTTTAACCTTAATGGTAGTTTTGCTGTCCTTTACCACCGCGGGGTCGATAGAAATGTCCTCCGCGCGCAGACCTATAAACACCTTGGTTTTGCCGTTGAGGTAGGCGGGTCTTGCTTTGTACAGCATAGAATAGGGGACTTTTATTTTCGCTTCGGAATACTCGAAGTTTATTTCCACCTCTTCGCCCTTTTTAAGCAGAGTGCCCTCGAAAAAGTTCATCTGCGGCGTTCCTATAAAGCCTGCGACAAATTTATTGCCGGGATAGTTGTAAAGGTTTTTTGGCGTGTCGATTTGCTGTACGAAGCCGTCCTTCATAACGACGATGCGCGTACCCATAGTCATAGCTTCGATTTGGTCGTGCGTAACGTATATGAAAGTCGTTTGCAGTTTGGAATGAAGCTTTGAAATTTCGCTACGCATCTGTGTTCTCAGCTTGGCGTCGAGGTTGGAAAGCGGCTCGTCCAAAAGCATTACCTTGGGTTCGCGGACAATGGCGCGCCCCAAAGAAACCCTCTGCCTCTGACCGCCCGACATCTCTTTGGGCTTTTTGGCAAGGTATTCGGTTATTCCGAGTATATCCGCCGCTTCGAGCACCTTTTGGTTTATTTCGTCCTTGTTGTAGTGGCGCATTACGGGAATTTCTTTGCCGTTTTTATCAAGTACGGGGTTGCCCTGTTTATCCCTCTTAACGTCGGGAATTTTTCTTATTTTCAAGCCGAACGCAACGTTGTCGAAAACCGTCATATGGGGGTAGAGAGCATAGTTCTGGAAAACCATTGCTATATCCCTGTCCTTGGGTTCCATATCGTTTACCACGTTTTCGCCTATGGTCAGCTCGCCCGCGCTTATGTCTTCCAGCCCCGCTATCATTCTGAGCGTGGTTGACTTACCACAACCGGATGGACCTACGAAAACTATAAATTCCTTGTCCGCGATTTCCATATTGAAATCGTTTACGGCTTTCGTGCCGTTGGGATACACCTTATATATATGTTTAAGACTTAATCCTGCCATAATTCTTCCCCTTTTTTAAGTTAATATAGCTATCGAATACTTGGGCATAGAAAGCGAGTTTCCGCTTCTTCCCACATTTCCGCTGACGCAAATGCTCTGCGCAAGCGTGCCTTCAACGTTGTTTACGGTTTTGGAGCTTTCGGCGAGATTTATAACCACCGTTATCGCTTCACCGTTATAAGTCTTTTTGATTATAAGCACGCTTTCGTCGCCGCCGGGCAACCTTTCAGCCGTGCCGCGCATAAGAGCGGGAAAAGCGTTGCGCGCGTTGTTGCACGTCTTGTAATAGTTTATTATGGAATCGCCGTCGGCAAGCTGTTCCTTTACGCCGTCAAACACATATTCGGGTTCCTGAGCTCCGGGAGGGGGCGTCGTTGCGTTAGAACCTGCATTGTCCCAGCGCATACTCACCCTTAAATCGGGGTCGCTTTGGGGATTTTTGTTTACCATACCTATTTCGTCGCCGTAGTAGGTAAACGTACAGCCCGAATACATAGACATAAGCCCGTAGCCGAATTTTATTTTATCTTCGTTGCGGGAAACCCTGCCTGCAAACCTGCCCACTCCGTTATCGTGATTTGAAAGGAAAGGCGCGGATATATACTCGCCCGAAGTTTCGGCGCACTTTTTCATACCCACCCAAATTTCGTCGGCGGAATTGGTGTTGATTGCGTCCCTTACGTTGCCTGCCGTATCGAAATAGAAGAAGCTGTCTACGCCGCTGGCGTAATAACTTTCTATATCCGACCTGCCCGACCACATTTCCCCTACGATGTACGCGTTTTCGTTGTACTTTTCAGCCGTATCCTGTATCCATTTGCAGAATTCAACGCTGTCGTCCATAGAGGGATAATAGAATTTACATCCGTCAAGGCGGAAGCCGTCCGTGCCCATTTCCAGCCAGAATTTCATAATTTTTTCCAGCTCGCCGCGGACAAGACTGCTCTTTAAATTCAAATCGGGCATATCGGGGGAGAACCACGACTCGTACCACAGTCCGTTTTTCTGGTTGTACCCGTCCTGCTGAACCGTGCTGAAATTGTAGTACGACTTGTACATAGCGTTGCCGCCGAGCGCCTGCTGGAACCAGGGGTGCTGGGACGACGTGTGGTTTATAACCAAATCGATTATTACCTTTACGCCCTTTTCGTGCGCGGAGCTTAAAAGATTTTTATAATCTTCCATAGTTCCGAACCTGTCGTTTACAGCGCAGTAGTCGGTAACGTCGTAGCCGTGGTAACTCGAACAGGGATTTATGGGCATAAGCCATATGCCCGTGTAACCCATATCGCGTATATAATCGAGCTTGGAAGTTATACCGTTGAAGTCGCCGTACCCGTCCCCGTCGGAATCGCAGAAAGAATAAACGAAAATTTCGTAATAGTTGTCGTACTTGTCTTCGATTATGTTCTCTTCTAAAAGTACTACGGGGCGACTGCTCTTCTTGCACGCGGGCAACCCGAACGCCGCGGTAAGCGCGCAGACGGAAGCCGCCACAAGACAAATTAGTTTAAGTAATTTCTTTTTCATAAGCTTATCCCTTTACCGAGCCTCCCGTAACGCCCTGCACGTAATACTTCTGCAACCATATGAACAGAGCCGTTATGGGCACGGAAATAATTACGGAAGCCGCGCAGAATCTCGTGAAATATTGGTACAGAGTTTCCTGTTTAAGCATATCCTTCAAGCCTACCGCAACGTTGTAGTAGTCCTGATTGCCGAACGCCATAAGCGAAGCGAACATATACTCGCCCCAAGGCGCCATAAACGCCGTTAAAACCGTGTAGATTATAATGGGCTTGGCAAGCGGAAGAATTACCCTTATAAACACCGTGTGGCGGCTTGCGCCGTCTATTCTCGCCGCCTCGTCAAGCGACCTGGGAATAGTGTCGAAGAAGCCTTTGCAGATGTAATATCCCATACAGGAACTTGCCACGTATACGAGAATAAGACCTACAAGCCCCATCTCCTGCGTCAGCCCGACAAGCTTTAACAGGAAGTATATAGCCGTCATAGACATAAAGCCGGGGAACATTCCCAAGACGAGCATAAGGTTCATAAGCGGCTTTCTCATTTTAAAGCGCAAGCGGGAAAGCGCGTAACTTGTTACAAGTACGATAGCCGTCTGCAAAACCGTTACAACTACCGAAATAATGAGCGTAGTGCCGTACCACTTGGGGAAGTTGAACGTTTGGGTATCCGTAAACAACTTTATATAGTTGTTAAAAGTCCATTCGTGCGGCCAGAAATACAGCGTAGCCGCACCAGGCTCACCCCTGAACGATTGAAGCAACAGATAGAAGAAAGGAAACAGCCATACAACGCTCATAACCGTCAAAATAATATATATGACGGCGTTGGTACCCCTTTCAAGGGCTTTTTTACTGCGGTATTTCTTAGCCATTACATAAAGTCCTCCTCGTTCTTTACCGAACCCGACTTGTTATAGACAACCAGGGATACGACGGCGGTGATTACAAACATTAAAATGCTTATAACGGAAGCCAGACCGTATTCCTGCCTCTCCATAACCAATTTGTACAGCCAGGTTATAAGCAGGTCGGTTTCGCCTGCGTTGCCCGTAAAATCGGACGTTCTGGGCAAGCCGCCCGTAAGGAGATATATTACGTTGAAGTTATTGAGGTTGCCTATAAACTGCGTTATGAGATAGGGCGCCGTTACGTGTATCATATACGGAAGCGTTATCTTGAAAAACGCCCTTACGGGACCCGCGCCGTCTATCCTTGCGGATTCGTACAAATCTTCGGGAATGTTCAAAAGTATACCCGTACAAATGAGCATAGAGTACGGTATGCCGACCCATATGTTTACGACTATTACCGTAACCTTGGCAAAAGTTGCGTTAGACAGGAAAGGCAACGGTTGCTGTATCCAGCCCCAGGACAACAACAGGTTGTTGATTGCGCCTTCGTCCGCAAGCATCTGCGACATTAAAAGAAGCGATACGAACTGCGGCACGGCGATGGTCATAACAAGCACGGTACGCCACAGCTTTTTACAGCGGATACCCTTTTTATTTATGAGAATCGCTACAATCATTCCCAGAATGTAGTTGGAGAATGTTGCAAAAAACGCCCATATGACCGTCCACATAAGGATATGCGCAAAGGTGTAACCAAACGAATCCGCGCCGGCTAAACTGCCGCCGAACACCTTTACGAAGTTATCCCACCCTATCCATTGGAAGAGTTTTGCGGGCGGCAAATGATTTTCGTCGTAGTTGGTAAACGCCAGAAAAATCATAAAGATTATGGGCAGTATGGTAAAAATGGTAAGTCCCGCAAGAGGAATACCCAAAAGCGTTTTATGATACTGCTCGTTAAGGAGGGCATTCATATCCTCCTTAGCCGTTGCCAAACCCTTGCGCGCTTCGACAAGCTGCTGGGTATAGTACGCCGACTTGATATTTCTGTACCAGGCGTATACAAACGTTATTATAAAGATTATCGTAAGCAGACCGTAGAGCAAAATCAAAAGGCTGTTGTCGCCCTCGGTATACATAACATTGCCCCACTCGTCTTCATACTCGCCCATTTCAATGTGTCCGAGCGAACCGAGAAGCCCTAAATACTGACCGCCGAACAGCGCCATATATAAAATGAACGCTATTTCGAAAACCAAAAACAACAGACCCCTGAGCCACTGCTTGCGGGCAAGCTGAGAAAACCCGAAAAACACAAACGAAAGACGCGTTTTCCAATCGCCGTACTTTACCGCGCGCCCAACCGTAATGCCGCAGTTTGCAACGGCGTTCCAAAACCTTTTGGCAAGCGACGGTATGGTTTTTCTGAAAAAGTTAAGAAAAACTACGGGAATGCTCTTGAAAAAAGCGGCGAATTTATAGCAGAATTTCTGCCACGCCGTCATTTTGAGATAATCGAGCGCTGAAACGAGATTATCCATAATTTCCCTCCTTTAAATTACCGCAATTTGGGGCAAAGCAAGCCTTGCCCCAAACGTGCGTTAAATTAGATTTTTAAGTTTTAGCCGTTCATACCGCTGATAAGCGATTTAAGCTTAGCGTCAAGCCCTTCGTATTTGAGTTTTGCAAACACGTCCGCACCGAACGAGTCGAGCGACGACCAATAATTGCTGGGAAGGGAATCCTGCGTCTTTGCAAAGCTGAGCTGTGAGTTGAACGCGGCGAGCGCAACGTTGCTTTTAACCGCGTCCGTCTGCGAAACTTTTATGTTGGAAGGTCCTATACCCAGCTTAAATCTCTCGGTCTGCGCCTGCTCGCCCGAAAGGAACGCGGCAAGCCTGTGCGCTTCGGAAAGATGCTTGGAAGAAGGATTTACGCCGAACAGTTTATAGCCTACGAAAGGTACAAGCTGATGGTCTTTACCCGTCAGTTCGCTGTGATAGGTGGGCATTTTGGTTGCGGCATATCCTTCGCCGAAGGAATCCTGCAACACCTGCGCGTTCCAGGTACCCGTAATAACCGCGCCTATTTTCTTACTTGCGGCATACGACTGAATAACCGTATCGTCGGCGTTTACAAACGATTCGTGAGCGCGCAAATCAATAAGCGCCCTGCCGCCAATCTGTCCGTACGTGTAGTCGCAACCTTCGGGCTTCTGGTCGAAGTCGCACTTAGCCGACTCCATTGTCGTGCCCGTCCACTTTATGGTGTAGTCGCCGCCAGCGCCGTAGAAGAACGAGCCGAGATACCAGCTGGAACCGCTCTTACTCATATTGAAGAGGAAATATTTTTTCTGCGCCTTGCACGCCTCTAAAATATCTTCGAGCTTGTTCGCCTGTTCTGCGGAAACTACCGAACTGTCGTAATACATAAAGAAGCCGTTGTCCGCCGCATAGGGATAGCCGTAGTAATGGTCCTCGCCGCCTTCGACAATCTTGCCCGCTTCGAAAGAGCCTGCAACGTTTTCCGCCCTGACTTTTTCGGCAACCGAATCGCTTAAACGAGCAAGCGCGCCCGCCTTTTTAAGGTTCATAAGCTGGTCGTTTGCAAAGCCGTAAACGTCGGCGCCGGCTGTAACGTCCTTACTGAGATTGGCATAAGCTTCGCCCTCGCCGCATATGCCCACTTCTATGCTGGTGGTAACGTCGGGGTTCTGCTTGCGGAATTCTTCGACAAGCTCTCTTACAAGGGTTTGCTGGGTGCTGGGAGCCCATACGGTAATTCCTTTGTCGGTCTTTTTGCACGCCGTCAAACCAACCGTTGCGCCAACGGTTAAAACGCTTGCGGCAACCAAAGAAACGATGCGTTTTTTCATTTTTCTTTCTCCTTTACCTATTAAAAAAATTTTTGTATGCAAACGGCTTTGCCGTTTTTTTACCGATAATTGTTATTACGGGGGCAGCCCGTCGGGCTACCCCCCTTTGTTTTTGGAAAAAAAACAAAGGTTTTAGTGTATGCAAATTTTTATGCGGTGAAAAAAATTTTTAAATTCTTTCCGTTTCCGCTCCGACCTTAATTAAAAAGTCTTTAAGTTCTTCGGTAAAGTCCTCCCTTACAAACCGCCAACTCCAATTATTCTCCGATACGGTGGAGGGCAAATTTATTCTTGCTTCTCCCCCGAACGCAAGCAAATCCCAAAGCGGAATTATAACCGTATTAGCCTTGGACTTAAACGCCAGCTCTATTACCGTGCGGCATATATCCTCCGCGGAAGAAACTTTTGCCTCCACGCCGAAAACGGCGCACTCTTTAAACAAATCTTTTATATATACTTCTTTATCTTTTCCTCTTAAATCTTCTATACACTGCCTCAGCGGCATATTGTCGTGCGTGCCCGTGTAGCATACGAAGTTTTGGGTGTGGTTGGAAGGTTTGTGCTCGTTTTCGGGATTGCCGTCGAAAGCAAATTCCATAATTTTCATTCCCGGATAGCCTACGTTTTCCATAAGAGAACGCACGCCGTCGTCTATAACGCCTAAATCTTCCGCCACTATATTATAATCTAAAATGCTTTCAAACAGTTTCTCTTTGGGTCCGTCCGCCCACCATCCGCCGCGCGCCGTTTTGTCTTTGGCGGGTACTTCCCAATACCTGTCAAACCCGCGGAAATGGTCTATGCGGAGAATATCGAAAAACTCGAAACACCTGCGTATCCTCGATTTCCACCAGGAATAACCGTCGGCGCTCATCTTATTCCAATCGTAAACGGGATTGCCCCAAAGCTGACCGTCGGCAGTAAAGTCGTCGGGAGGACAGCCGGCAACAACGCTCATTTTGCGCTCGCCGTCCATTTTGAAAAGCTTGTCGCCGTACTTCCACACTTCCGCGCTGTCGTAAGCTATGTACAACGGAATATCGCCCATAAGCGAAACGCCGCGCTGATTAGCGTACTCTTTCAGCTTTTGCCACTGTTTTAAAAATATATACTGGGTAAATTGCCAGAAAAGTATTTTGCGTTGATTTTCTTTACAGAATTTTTCAACCGCCCGACTGCCGTACTTTCTGTATTCTGGCGCCCACTCCGTCCAAGCAACGTGGTTAAAATGCGTTTTAAGCGCCATAAACACGGCGAAATCGTTATACTCTCCCCTCTCTAAAAAGTCGCAAAAGTCCTTGCCGCCGTCAAAGCGGGCAAAAGCCTTTGCAAGCAGGGAAATTTTTTCCGAAAACTGTTTGCCGTAGTTTACGCGGCGGGCGCAATCGCAAAGTTTTGCAAGGTCAACCTCGCCCCTTTCGAGCAGCCCCTCTTCAACCAAAAATTCAAGGTCGATAAAATAATAGTTGAGCGCGTCCGCCGAACAGGACTGATAAGGACTGTCGCCGTAATTGGTGGGATTTAAAGGCAAAACCTGCCACACCCTGCCGCCTGCTCCGTGCAAAAAATCTATGAAATTATACGCTTCTTTGCCCAGCGTTCCTATGCCCTCGCCCGACGGAAGAGCCGATACGGGAAGCAGTACGCCGTAATTCCTTATATTTTTCATTATCCTGACGCACGAATAACCCGCGCGAAAACTATTTAATTATTTTCGAAAATATTATACCATAGTTTTCGCAAATGTCAATAGAAAAGTGTGAAATTATCTACAAAAAATGAATATTTTTTTCACTCAAAGGGATATAAACCGACTTGACGAACTTCGGCGGTTGGGGTATAATTTATTCAGCCCTATTTAAAGGAGGCATACCGATGACGATAAAAGAAATTTCGGAGGCGCTTAACGTATCTATAAGCACCGTTTCGAAAGCTCTTAACGACGCTACCGATATTGCGGAGGACACGAAAGCCAAGATACGGGAATACGCGGAAAGCGTAGGCTATCACCTCAAAGCAAAAAAACAGCCTTTAAAGCGCATTTGCGCCATTTACGAGAGGGTTGACTCCGACACGCGCAACAACGTTTTGTACCACGTTGTCGCTTCGTTTTCCGACGTTGCAATCGCAAACAACTTCGAAGTGATGATTGACTACGTTGTGGCTAAGCCCTCCGACTTTAACCTTAACGACTACCTTGTGCAAAACAATTTTTGCGCGGCGTTTATTGTGGGAATGAATTTTAAGAGCAGAATTTACAAGCAAATCAAGCAAACCACCGTTCCCCTCGTGCTGTTGGACAACCGCTTTTCGGATATGCCGCTGATTGCCTCGGTATCCAGCGAAAATACGGGGGCAATAGTTTCGGCGATTAAATATCTGGCAAAAAAGGGGCACGCAAAAATAGGGTTTGTAATGGGCGAAAAGGATTCGCAGGTTTCCGCAGAACGCCTTGCGGGATACATTTCGGGGCTTGCGCGCAGCGGTATAGAATTTAACCACGACTACATTTACTACGGCGATTTTACAAAAACTTCGGGCGAGGAAGCTGCGGAATATTTCAGCGATACGGACGTAACCGCCGTTATATCCAGCTCCGACATAATGGCTATGGGACTTATAGACGGCTTTAAAGCGTGCGGCAAGAGCGTGCCCGACGACGTTTCGGTAATAGGCTTCGACGATTTGAATCTTTTAAAATTCACCTCCTACGACCTCACCACAATGAAGCAGGACTTTAACCGCCTCGGCGAGGAAGCGTTCAGGCAGATTGCGGATATGTTGGAAGGGCGCGTTGCACAGCAGGTTATGCTCGACTGCAAACTTATAGAGCGCGGAAGCGTAAAACAATTAAACTGATAATTTAAAATACTAACCCCGCCTATGAAAGGCGGGGTTAGTATTTTTTATTTATTCTCTCTTACGTAGCGCACAAATTCGGGGGTCTTAGACCAATATTTAATTCCCCAATTTTCAAAATTCCACTCCTCGGAATAATCGTTGCATTCATAATCTATATAGTAAAGTCCGTTTGCGGAAACTATAAAATTTGTAGGGAAGTAATCGATATTTAAATTCAGCGCGTATAGACGCCTGCACGTTTCCCTTACGGTTAAAACGTATTCTTCAACGCTTTCGCCCCGCTTTACGAGTTCGAAAACCGTTTCCCCCTCTATGTACTCCTTCAACAGCCGTTCGTTTTGCCTGTCCGCTTCGAACAGCCGCGGCACCTTTACGCCCGCGGCGCACAGCCTTTTATAATCGTTTGTTTCGGCGGCTAACTTATCGCCGAAATTGTAGTACGCGCAAGGCTCGTGGTGAATTTGTTTAAGCACGTACCTTTCGCCGCCCGAGCCGACAAGATAGGAATACCCGCCCTTGCCCTTGCCGAGCAGTTTTTCAACCTCAAACTCTTTGCCGTTTACAGTCAATCTTTCTTCCATTCGCCGCACTCCGTCAATAAAAATCGGGATAGTTTATTAAAATTGTCGGTTGCAAAATCGGCTTGCTTCTCCGCGGCGGCAAGGCTGTCGTCCGCAGGCGAAAGATTGCTCTTAATATACGCCGTGCGCATACCCGCGGCTTTGGCTCCGCATACGTCGGCGGCAATTTCGTTGCCGATATAAACCGTTTCGCGCGGGTCGAGCTTAAACTTTTGCAAAGCGTATTGAAAGATTTCAACGGAGGGCTTCTTTTTTCCGAAGTCGGAAGAGATGACTACGCCGTTAAAATAGCGCGTAAGCTTTAACTTTTTAAGTTCCTCCACTGTAAAGCAAGTTTGCGCGTTGGAAACGAGATACACCCCCGCCCCGCGCGAGCGCAATTCTTTTAAAAGCCCTTTTACTCCGCCGTAAACTTTTAGTTTTAGGCGCGATTTTTTTCTGAAATACGTCGCGGCTTTTAAAACGGTTTTGTCGTCCGCCCCGCCCATAAGTTTTTTGAATACGGCAAACAGGTCTATTTCGCAAAACTCTTCGCCCGTTTCCGCAAGCGCGCAAAGACCGGCGTACTCCGCCCAGAAATCACCAAGTCGAGGGTTTAGCCGTTTAAAATACTTTTGCACAGCGGCGCGGAATATTACGTTGCTTTCATCGGTATGAATATCTATAAGCGTGCCGTACAAATCGAATACAAAATTCATAAAAATTTCCGTTACAAATTTAATCGGCGCGGGTTTCCCCGCGCCGACCTGAATTTTTTAAAGTTATGCCTTGGGAACGGCGGTTATATAACGCTTTGTTACAGTTCCGCCTTCACCCTTTACGACGTGAAGGGTTATTGTATACGTGCCTGCGGCAGAAATCATAACGTTTCCGTTGCCAGCCTCTGCGCCAAACCAGTCGAGGTCGGCAATACCGCCAATTTGAGTACCCCAAGCAACTTTGATTGCCGCAATATTGGGTTTAACCCAATCGTATTCTGCCGAAACGTCGGCTATCTCCAACTCAACGGAATATTCACCGTTTTCGCCCGCCACAAGTTCGGGGCTGAAACCCTGCTTAATAGCAAAGTTCACCTTTTCCGTGCCGTCCATCAGCGTGCCTACGATATAATATTTATATTGTTCGTAAGTAGTTACTTCGCCTTCAAGCGTAAACTTGAAGAACCAAGTACCCTCCGTCAACTGCCAGTTTGCCTCGCCGTTGCCGTACCATTTACCGGTTTTTGCGTTGAACAGCTTAACTTCCGCGGTTTGACCTGCGGGAACTTCTACTATACCCGACCAATACGTACCGTCCTCGGACTCCGTAAGCCTGTACTTAGCGTCTTCCTCGGTAATAGTTGTACCCCAGCTCATAAGCGAGCCCCTGAAATACATATCGTGCGTGCCTGCCGTTATGGTTACGGCGTTGGTAGCCTGATTGTACTCTATGGAGTATCTGCCCTTGGGAAGGAGGTTAAACGTACCCTTGTCAGCGAAATAATCGGTTCCGATGCCGCTTATTTCTATTGCGGGGAAGTCGGTATTTTCAGCAAGGTGATAAGACTTCTTGTCTTTAAGGTTGAATACGTTTACGGCTACGTGAGTCGCGCCCTCTTCAACCACTTCGCCCGTGGCGTTACGTTTAAGGTCTGCGTCGGTTACTTCGAGCATATACGACCAGGTAACGTTTTCGCCGGAGACTTTCTCGTTCATTGCGTAGAAGTCGGCGTCGCCGCCCTCGCCGAAGCCGCTCATATCGCCCTGCAAGTACATTTCGTGCGTTACGGTTATGGCAGATTCTTTGGTTACGGTTATTTCGGGCTGCTTTTCGGTGCCGGGGAAAGTTTTAAGCGTAAACTTATACCTGCCCTCGTTGCCCTTTACAAGCGAAATATTGTGCGCGTTGGAGCCGTCGCTCGTAGTGAATACTGTTACGCCGTCAAGCTTAACGACCGCGGTTGCGCCTTCGCCCTCGTAGCCCACAATATTTTCGATACCGATTTGCCTTGCCCAGAGGTCGTCGTCCTTAACGTCCTCGTCAGCGCTGGTCTTGTACATGAACTTAAACGAATAGCCGCTGCTAATGTCGCCGGCATAGATATCCAAAGTAAGCGTAAATACGTTTTCGTTGGTAACCGTTTCGTCGCGCTTGAAGGTTGCCGCCTCCCTTATTACGCCGGGCTTCCAGCCGCCGACAACGTCGTTGCCGAGCGTACCCTTCTTATCCGCGCCTACCGCGTACCAAACATTAGTGTCCTTTTTAAAACCGTTGTTGTCGTCTTTTTTACAAGCCGCCAAAAGCGAAACGCCCCCGACCGCCAATGCCGCCGACATAATCAGCGCAGTAACCTTCTTTGCCTTCATTGTTTTCCTCCAAAAAAAATTTTATATTACCTTTCCCTTTACGGGTTCAAGTTTACTTTTAATGCGTTTCCTCCGTCGTTTGCCTGCAAACGACGGAGGGGGCGCCCCCTCGTGAGATTTATAAATTATGCCTTTACGTCAAGTTTGTACACGTAGCAACTGAGCCCCGAAATCTTCTGGGTTACGCCGCCCGCGATATCGTCGGCTATAACGGTGTTGCCCGCCTGCTCGCCGTTGATATACAAGTCCCAATTGCCTGCGGGAAGCGCAAAGTTTACGCTGTTTTCGTTGGCGTTGTAAACTATAAGCAGTTTTTCACCCGTCTGGAAGTTGCGCATAGTAAACGCAACAAACGCGCCGTCCTTTTTAACCAGCTCGCAAACCGGCTTGTAGTTTTCCTTTTCGTTTACAGCGTAGTTGAGCCTTAAAGTATCGCAGTTCTTGCGGAATTCTATAAGTCCCTTATAGTACTGCATAGTCTTGTACTGCTCGCTGTTTTGCGAAAGAAGATTCCACTTAATATTGTTTACTTCGTCGGAAGAGTTATAGCTGTTTTCGTTGTACGTTCCGTCGGGATTCTTCTTTGCGCGAAGCATTTCCTCGCCCGCCTGCATAAACGGCACGCCAAGCGAAGTCTGCACTATCGCCGCGGTAAGTCTGTTCATTGCCGTGCGCTTGTCAAGCGTTGAAGCTTCCTCTCCGTACACGTGGCAAATTCTGTCCCAAAGCGTATTGTTATCGTGCGCGGAAGCGTAGTTAATAACCTGCGTAGGGTTGGAAGCCGCCCAGCCGTTGCCCGCGCCGAAGTTTTTAAGGTTGTAGCAACCCGTTACTCCGAAAAGCACTTTATCGAGATACCCCGCCTTTGCGCCCGTCGCAAAGCCCGTATCGTCTATGTCGAACACCGAGCCCTTTAAACCGTCGCGCAAAACGTCGTTGAACATTGCAATGCCGTTTACGCCCGCAGTCGAAGTTCCCTTGTTTAACGTTTTAAGATTGGCGAGAGTAGCTTGTTGCGCCGTAGATAGCGTTGTACCGCCGCCCAACCAGCCTTCGCCGTATACGAGCGCTTCCGGATTGACCGCGTGCACCGCCTTTTCCACCTGTTGCATAGTCTGCAAATCGTGAACGCCCATAAGGTCGAAGCGGAAACCGTCAAGGTTATACTCGCTCTGCCAATATTTGACGGAATCTACTATATACTTGCGTACCATAGCGCGCTCGGAAGCCGTTTCGTTGCCGCAACCCGAGCCGTTTGAAGGGGTGCCGTCCGTTCCGTAACGGTAATAGTAATAGGGAACGATTTTATTCAAGTTGGATTCAAGCGAATAGGTGTGATTGTAAACGACGTCCATTACAACGCTTATGCCCGCGTCGTGCAACGCCTTAACCATTTGCTTGTACTCGTTTACGCGCTTAGCGCCGTCGTCGGGGTCGGTGGAGTAACTGCCTTCGGGAACGTTATAGTTCTGAGGGTCGTATCCCCAGTTGAAGCCTTCCGACTTGCTTTCGTCAACCGAAGAATAGTCGAACGAAGGAAGCAAATGTACGTGCGTTATGCCGAGTTGCTTTAAGTAATCGAGCCCCACGGGTATGCCGTTTTCGTTAGTCAGCCCCGTTTCGGTAAACGCAAGATATTTGCCCTTATACTTGGAGCTTTCGATAGTGTTGGAGAAGTCGCGGATATGCACTTCCCAAATCTGCGCGTCGGTGTAGTTTTCCACGTTGGGATTGTTGAAAGGCGTCGTAGTCCAGCCTGCGGGGTCTGTTTCGTCAAGGTCTAAAATCATACCTCTCTTGCCGTTCATTCCCGCCGAACGCGCGTAAGGGTCGACCGCCTCCTGCGCGCCGAGCGAGGTGGTAACCGTGTACGTGTAGTACTTTCCGTTGAGGTTGGAGCCGTGCGTATAAGTCCAAACGCCTTTTTCACCCCTTACAAGGGGAATAGTGTCGTAAGACTCGCCGAACGTGCCCTCGTTAAAGAGATTTACTTCCACGTTAGAAGCCGTGGGCGCCCAAAGGCGGAAAATTGTAGAATCGGGAGTAAGCTCTACGCCCAACTCGCCGTCGTAACGGTAAGCCGTGTTGAACGCGCCGCTCGAAAAATACGTTAAAGGCACCGCGCCTACGGGTTCGAGCCCGTCCACTTCCACCGTATACGCCTTAGAAAGGTCGAGGTTTGCGGCAAAAGTGATTACGTTGTTCGAAACGGAAGAAATGGTAACGCTTTCGCCGTCGCCGTCCTTTACCTTTATTGTATCCGCCTCGATTTTAGCGCCGTCGCTGGGATAGATTTTGATATGTTTCAAATCCTGCATATCCGCAAGCGTGATAAAGCGCATAATTTCAAGCGTGTTTCCGCCGTCCGTGCTGGTATAGTTGTTTATATCGCCCGCCTTGGTGTAAATTACGGTGCGCTCGCCGTCCAGCTTTACCTTGCGGTCGGCATCGCCGTCCTTATCCGCACTGCCCCAAGAGGAGCCGCCGGGCGCCGAACAGTTATACCTTATTATAAACCCGACTTCGGTTATGGACTCGGGTACGTTTACTACCATCTTTGCGCCGTATTCGCAGGGGTGGAAAACGTGCCCCGAACCCTCTACGTCGCCGTACCAAAGCCATACGTCGCAATTATCGTAGCCGCCGTCCCTGTTGTAGTAAATGGTAAGCTGTCTGTACCCCTCTTCGAGAGGAAGGTCGTACTCAGTGTCGGAGCCGCCGCCCTTCTTGGTGCAGGAGGCGAAAACCAACAGCGCAGAAAGTGCCACACACAGTGCGGCGAAAAACTTTTTCACTTTCATAACTATTCCATATACCCTTGTTTTTCTCCCAAAAACATCACGTTACGAAAAAATATTTTCGCAAACATATTGTTTTCGAAAATTATTATATCATATTTTCGAAATATGTCAATACTTTGATGTGTAAATTTTTCAAAAAATGAAACGTTTTTTTAATTTTGCACCATTATATGATTTAAATCGGAAAAATAGTTTATTCCATTACGGTAATACAGCTACCCACAAATATTCTTTCACGAAAATTTTTACGAAAAAAAGCTGGGCAAAGCCGTTTTTACGGCTTTGCCCAGCTATACATTATTATATTATAACATAACGCGGCTTCAAAAATTTACATTTTTGCAATTGTCTGCACAACTGGTTTTTCTCACGAAAACCAGCCCGACGTTTGAATTGTGAATACGGCGCTCTAAAACCTTGCAATCAAGTTTTTTCGCTTGTATTATAAAGTAATTCCAAGTCAACAGTTGATTTTAAGCATACAAAAGCTGCCACGTAAATTTATTTTTACGCAATCCGCGGGCACAAATACGCAGTCCCCCTTTTTTACGGCAAGCTCCTTTTCCCCGTAAGCAAGAACCCCCTCCCCTTCTATGAACAACAAAATATTAAAAGACAACGCGGAGGTTTTAAGCGCAGGCGGCGAAGAAGCCTCGTACGAATTAACAAGCACCCTGTCGACTTCGAAGTATTTGCAGCGGCAAAGTTTTTCCGCGGCATAGCCCTGCCTATATTTTAATACGCGCATAGGCTGTAAATAGCCGCTTTTAACGTTAAAATCGGCAACTTCCAACGCCTGATTTAAATGAAGCCGACGTTTATTTCCGTTCCTATCCGTGCGGTCGTAGTCGTATATCCTGTAAGTTAAATTAGAATTTTCCTGTATCTCTGCAACCAAGCACCCCGCGCCGAGCGCGTGTACCGTGCCGGCTTCTATAAAAAACACGTCTCCTTTTTTAACGGGAACTTTATTCAGATAATTTTCTATTACTCCCGCTTCCGCCGCACGCTTAACCTCTTCGGCAGTTACTTTTCCGTTGAACCCGTAAATTATTTCCGCGCCTTTATCCGCTTCGAGCACATACCACATTTCGGTTTTGCCAAGCTGTCCCTCGCGCGCCGCATATTCGTCGTCGGGATGCACTTGGACTGAAAGTTTTTGTTTTGCGTCGATAAATTTAACTATGACGGGAAGGTTGCCGCCCATCGCGTTCGGATGACTTCCTATATACTCTGGGTGCTCGTTCAATATTTCCCCAAGACCGCGCCCCGCAAAAGTACTTTGCCCATCGGGATGAGTAGAGCACTCCCAGGTCTCCGCAAGCGGATAAACATTTATATTTTTATTGAACTCTTCGTTCAACCTGTTTCCGCCCCAAAGATAGTCTTTGGGAAACGGCTTCAAAAGAAATGGCTCGTTCATATTCAACCGCGCTTAAACGACCTGTAAATTTTTAATTTCGGCTCTGTGCCGGAAGGTCTTACCACCATAGAGCTTCCGTCTTCGAACACGATTTTAATAACGTTCGATTTAGGCAAACCGTCCACACCCTGTAAATAGTCGACTTTTTCCGCTATTTTCCTGCCGTCTACTTCCGCTGCGTGGCGATATTTGTCCATTATCTCGCGCATTTCATCAAAGCCTTTTGCCCCATCGAACTTTTGCGTTTCCAACGTGCTTACGTAACGACCGTGTTTTTCGTACAAAAGGTTGAGTTTATCATAAAGCGTTATTCCCTGCGTTTTATAATACGCCGCCATATCGCACACCGAAAGCGCCGCGCCGACAGCGTCTTTATCCCTCACGTACGTTCCCGTAAGATAGCCTAAACTTTCTTCAAAGGCAAAAATAAAATTTTCGAGTTTGCCGTCCTTTTCAAGCAACCCTATTTGTTCGCCGATAAATTTAAAACCCGTAAGAACGTTTAACGTTTTTACTCCGTAAGACTTTGCTATCTTATCGCCCAAACTGCTCGTTACTATCGTCTTATACATAACGGCTTCCTTGGGAATATCTTGTTTTTCCATACGCGTCGCACATATAAAATCGAGAAGCAAAAAACCCGTTTCGTTACCGCTGAGCAGCCTGTATCCCCCTTTACCGTCCTTGACGGCAACTCCCAACCTATCGCAATCGGGGTCGGTCGCCAAAAGCAGGTCGGCTCCGTTATTTCGGGCATATTCTAAGCCCAATTGCATAGCCTGCTCTATTTCTGGATTGGGATATCGGCAAGTAGGAAAATTACCGTCGGGCGCTTCCTGCTCTTTTACAACCGTAACGTCCGTAAATCCGCTCTCCGCAAGCGCGCGCAAAACGGGCTTTAATCCCGTGCCGTTTAACGGAGTGTAAACGATTTTCAAACGGCTATTTACATTACCGCTGAAAACAGACCGCGCTTTGACTTCCGCAATAAAACTATCGTAAACGCTTTCCGCAATAAACTCCACGCTACCGTCGTTTACCGCGGTTTCGAAAGCTTTGCGATTAACGCCTTTGAAAATATCTATTTTGGAGATTTCGTCAAATATTTCGCTTGCCGTCAGGTTTGTAATCTGACAGCCGTCCTGATTGTAAACTTTATATCCGTTATATTCTGCGGGATTATGCGACGCGGTAATTACAACTCCCGCAAAACATTTCAACTTACGCACCGCATAGGCAAGGCAGGGCGTAGGCATCAGTTGCGGATACATATACGCTTTAATTGCGTTGGCGGCAAACACCTCGCAGGCAACCTTTGCAAATTCGTAAGAATTTAATCTGCTATCGTAGCCCACGGCAACGCTTTTATTGCCCGCAGAGTTCTTTTTGACGTACTCGGCAAGCCCCTGCGAAGCTTTCGCCACGGTATACAAGTTTATCCTGTTGGTACCGGCGCCCATTAAACCGCGTAATCCGCCCGTCCCAAACTCTATGTCCTTGTAAAACGCGTCCTCCGTTTCCTCTTCCGTCATTTCTCTCAGCGCTTTGGAAAAACCCTCGGCTTTCTGCAACCATTCATTGAAAAGACGGGCGGCTCTTTCGGTCATTGCTCGCCACTCTCCCCGTGCTTTATTTTATCGCCTACGGTTATCTCTTCGCCCAGCTGTACTTCCACAAGCTGTAAATTGGTAATAGCGGTTATCTTATGCTTGCAACCGCGCTGAACGGTTATAACGTCGCCGACAGAAACTTCCTGTTCCATTCCGTCGACGGCCGTTCTGCCTTTGCCTGAAATTACCACCCACACCTCGTCGCGCAGACAGTGAGAATGGTAGTTCATAGCGCACCCCTCTTTAAGAGTTACTTTTATAGTCAGGCTGTTCTTGTCCGCGTCAAGCACCCTGTAACTTCCCCAGGACTTTTCGGCAAACATTATCTGCTGTTCTATTCCGTCGACATAAGGCTTAATATAGCTCGACTGTTCCTTGTCGGATATCAAAATGCCGTCGGGGGACGCGGATATGACCACGTCTTTAAGCCCCATAGCTACGATAGGCATCCCCGTTTCGTTGACGATATGCACATTTTTGCAATTTTCGTTCATTATACCTTTGCCTATTACGGGCTGCTCCATAACTTCGGTAAGAGTATTCCAAGTGCCCAAGTCCTTCCATTCGCCGTTATAGCGCAATACGTCTATACATTTTTCGCGTTCGACCACGGCGTAATCGAAAGATATTTTTTTAAAATCGGCATATCCGTTTAAAAGCCGCCAATAATCGCAAACGCCCAAAATTTCCGACGATTTTTGCAACAGATAATCTAATTTGAACGCAAAAACGCCGCCGTTCCACAACGCGCCGCGGCTGATATATCTTTCAGCCGTAACCTTATCGGGCTTTTCTTTAAACTCGGTTACTTTGCTTATATCAGCCTTGTTTTCGGGTATTATATACCCGTATTTTTCACTTGGATACGTCGGTTCTATGCCCATAAGCGTGATATTTGCTTTTGCATTTGCGGCGTGCAACGCTAATTTTTTAAGCGTTTCAAAATATCCGTCATCCACATACGGGTCGACGGGGCACACAACAATAACTTCGTCCTTACTGATTTTCTCCACATCGTGAAGATAAGCCGCGGCAAGCGCTATCGCAGGGAAAGTATCTCTGCGGCAAGGTTCGATAGATATAGCTACGCCGCTACCGAGTTGGTTGTGGATTGCAGATACCTGCGATTTGGAAGTGGCGATAGTTATGCGGGCGTTCGGGTCCGCGCTTTTTATTTGGCAATACACTCTTTCTACCATAGACTGCTTGCCGCCGTTAAAAATTTTTATAAACTGTTTGGAGCGGACTTCGTTTGAAAGCGGCCAAAGCCTTTTACCCGACCCGCCCGAAAGTAAGACGATATTCATTTGTTCCTCTTTTTACTTATCTTTCCGCACGCATAGGATTTTCCAAAAAATCACGGTAGGCAAGTTTTAAGCCTTCTTTCAGCTCGGTTTTATATTTCCAGCCAAGCTTTTCCGCCTTAGAAACGTCTAAAAGTTTACGCGGCGTGCCGTTGGGCTTAGACGCGTCCCAGCGTATTTCACCGCTATATCCCACAACGTCAGCCACAAGTTCGGTAAGCTTTTTTATGGATATTTCTTTACCTGTACCCGCATTTACAGTTTGATTGCCGCTATAATTGGTCATTAAAAACACGCACAAATCGGCGAGGTCGTCAACGTACATAAACTCCCTTAAAGGGCTGCCGTCGCCCCAACAGGTAACAAAGGGAAGCCGTTGTATCTTTGCTTCGTGAAATCTTCTGATTAAAGCAGGCACTACGTGGCTGTGCGTGGGATGATAATTGTCGTTTGGTCCGTAAAGGTTTGTGGGCATAACCGAAATATAATCGGCACCGTATTGCCTGTTAAGATACTCGCAATATTTAAGTCCCGAAATTTTGGCAAGCGCATACGCCTCGTTTGTGCTTTCAAGCTCGGAAGTAAGCAAATATTCTTCCCTTATAGGTTGAGGCGCCATACGCGGATAGATGCAGGACGAACCCAAAAATTCCAATTTTTTACAACCGTTTTTCCAAGCGGCATTTATAACGTTCATTTCGAGCGTAATATTGTCGTACATAAAGTCGGCAAGAGCCTCTCTGTTTGCAACGATACCGCCCACCTTAGCCGCCGCCAAAAACACGTACTCCGGCTTTTCCGCTTCGAAAAACTCCTCCACTTCCGCCTGTCTGCGCAAGTCAAGACTTTCGTGCGTACGGGTTAAGATATTTGTATAACCCAAACTTTCAAGCCTGCGCACAATAGCCGAGCCTACCATTCCTCTGTGTCCGGCAACGTAAATCTTTGAATTTTTGTCCATCATTTTTTAATTACTCCGCCGCAACCTTTTTCATATCGCTTTCTACCATTAGCTTTACAAGCTGTTCAAAACTTGTCTTAACGGGATTCCAGCCAAGCTCCGTCTTTGCCTTAGTAGGGTCGCCCCACAAATTTACAACGTCGGTCGGGCGGTAAAACTCCGGACTGACTTCAACCAAAACCTTGCCCGTCTTAACGTCAACACCCTTTTCGTCCTGACCTTGTCCTTTAAATTCCAATTCAATGCCCGCATAACTGAAAGCCAGTTTGCAAAATTCGCGGACGCTATGCTGCGTACCCGTGGCGATAACGTAGTCGTCGGGCTTTTTATTTTGAAGAATAAGCCACATACATTCTACGTAATCTTTCGCATAGCCCCAATCGCGCAAGCTCGAAAGGTTGCCAAGATACAGTTTATCTTGTTTACCCTGCGCTATACGCGCCGCGGCAAGGGTAATTTTTCTTGTAACGAACGTTTCTCCCCGCCTTTCGGATTCGTGATTAAAAAGTATACCGCTGCAACAGAACATACCGTACGCTTCCCTGTACTCCTTAACTATCCAATAACCGTATTGCTTTGCAACGGCGTAGGGACTGTAAGGATGAAAGGGCGTCGTTTCCCTTTGGGGGACTTCCTCCACCTTTCCGTACAATTCGGAAGTCGACGCCTGATAAATTTTACATTTGTCCGCAAGATTGCATATCCTTACGGCTTCCAATACCCTTAAAACGCCCGTGGCAACAACGTCCGCAGTATATTCGGGCACTTCAAAGCTTACCTGCACGTGGCTCTGCGCAGCCAAATTATATATTTCGTCGGGACGAATTTTACCTATAAGCGCCACAAGACTCAAAGAATCAGACAAATCGCCGTAATGCAGGTAGAAATTTTTTACGCCTTCAAGGTGGGCTATCCTTTCCCTGTAATCGACCGAAGAACGGCGAAGCATACCGTGCACTTCATAACCTTTTTCCAATAAAAATTCCGCAAGGTAAGAGCCGTCCTGACCCGTAACGCCCGTAATTAAAGCTTTCTTCATATATCCTCCTAAATCGTTACCCACCCATCTGGAACAATATCTATTTTTTTACCGTCGCCAAACCAGGTTTTGGGCGCAACTATCACATTTCCGTCGCCTTGCTTTAAATACGCCGCCCACCAATGAAATGTGCTGTTAGGAATAATTGCGTGCTTACAAGCCGCCATTACCCACATTTCTTCGTAGTTTACAAGCACGTCGCTTTCTTCCCTGTATATGACTTCCGCCCTTCCGTCAAACTCAGCCATAATCTCTTTGGCTCCGTCAACGTCGTTTGAAAACACATAGAACAACGGATTTTCTATATTTTTAAGGCAATACTCTATCGCGTTTTTGTAATATTCGCCCCCGCATACCATATAATGCCTGCTCTCCGCAGTGTAATCGCCAAGGCGTATTCCCAGACAAACCGTCTGTTTAGACGATGCGAACGCGATATCTTTCAAAGCCTTTTCGCTAAACCCCGACTTGGGTTTAAACGCTTGATATAATTCTTCTTTTCTGTTTTTAAGATAATTGCGGCACTGCCAATAACCGTCGAAGTAAGTTTTGTTTTTCAATTTTAAAACGTTTACTTCTTCGCGCGATTTCTCAAAAAAGTATTTGGGATTGAAAAAACTGTTTACTGCGGCAAATATTTTCCTCTTGTTACGGGAAGCAACCCTAAACCCTTTTAACATAACCGCTCTTTTAACGGCTTTTTCGTCGGCAAATTTACACTCGGCAGACAGTCGGGTTATTTCCAAATTGTCTTTATCGGTCTGGCTGTCAAATAAAACTTCTTCACCGAACATATCTGAAATATGCCTTGCAAACGCATACTGAAACAGCTGATTGCCTAAACCGCCTTTAAATTTTACTATCTTCATTTTTTATTTTACCCGTCAACTCGCCGTAGTATCTTTCAAGCTCCTCGCTGTTGTTGTACCTCTTGCAAAACTTCAACCATTTTATAAACCGTTTTTCGGTTGAATGCAAAAGAAAAAATTTTTTTAAAGAATTACTTTTCTTTTTATAAGAAGCGTAGTTTGTTGCATATACTTTCTTCCCGCTTTGATTGCCGTAATGCAACAATTTTAATTGCCTGCACACTATCGCCTGTCCGCGCAGATTTTTCTTTAATCTGTAACATATATCCAAATCTTCGGAATACAAATCGAACTCTTCGTTCCAGCCGTTCAATTGCCCGTACACCTCTTTGGTCATTGCAAGGCAAACTCCCGTTACCCAATCGGACTTAATATATTTTTTATTGCTTTTAAGGTTGATTTGCTTTATCGCCTTTTTGAAAAAGAGTTTCAACCCCGCAAAAGGGAACGAATTCATACAGTGCTGCTCGGTATAATCGGGATTTAATATCTGCGGCGATAAAATAACTTTTTTATTTTTGTATTTTGTTTCTGCAATTTTTTTTAACTGCGCGCCTATATCGCTTACAACCACCGTATCGGGGTTGATAAACACAAAATAATCGCCGCGGGCGCGTTCCGCCCCAATATTGTTGCCCTTGCTGAAACCGTTATTTTCACCGCACGCGATAACAAACAGTTTACTGTCTATAAATTCGGCAAACCTGTTTTGAATATCATTTACGGTATTGTCCGATGAATTATTATCCACAACTATAATTTCGCAATCGCTACAACTCTTTATTATTGTTTCCACCGTATTTTGAGTAAATTCGGAAGTATTGTAACTTACGATTATATAACTTATCATAATTGACCTTTTTCATTTTACCGACAAACCTTATAATTAAAAAAACGCGCAGACATCTTGCCTGCTGTTTTTCATTTATAAGCTATACGCCGCCATTTACGATTTGAGTATAAATTTTTTCCATTTCGTCTACGTTGCTTTGCCAATCGTACAGTTTTTTAACGCGTTCGACGCCGGCTTTACCCATAGCCTCCCTCATATCGTTATTTAACAATAACTCATACATATTTTGGCAAATAGCTTCCACGTCGCCCTTAGGCGATAAAAGCCCCGTAACTTTATCTTCCACAACTTCGGCAAAACCCTCCGCGTCGCTGACCTGCACGGCAATTCCGCACGCCATAGCTTCCACCGCCGCAACGCCGAAAGATTCGCTGTCGCAAGTACTGTTGCAGTTAAAGAGCGTAAAACCGTTTAATATTTCGGGCAATTGTTCGTTGGGAACAAAGCCGCGCAATTCAATTCTGCCCTCCATACCGCATTGCTTAATTAGTTGACGCAATTTATCGTCATAAGTTGCGTCGTCGTATACTTTGCCGTAAATATCGTAGTAAAGATTGTCGGCAAGCTCCTTTTTTCCCTCGCTTTCAAGTTTGCGCACAAGCATAACAAACGCGTTTATGGTGTCCGCAATTCCGTATTTGGGCGCCAGCGCCTTAACCGTGCCGAATATTATTTTACCGCTCTTTTTTATATTTAAAGGTTTAAATACCCGTGTATCGACGCCGAAAGGAGTTATGCGACACTCCCTGTCAACAAGTTTTTTAACCTGCATAGCCATACATTTGCTTGTTGAAGCAAGGCGCTTAAAATAATTTAAATTCTTTTTGATAAGGCGCATTTTAAACGCGCTTTCGTAGGGAAAATCGTATACGTCGCTTCCCCATACGTTTAACAGCGCGCCTTTGAGTTTTGCCCTTCTGGCAAGCGTGCCGTAACCGCTCGCATAGTGTACGTTTACAACGTCGAACTTGCCCTTTTTAATAATTCTCTTCAATTGCCCCGCGTTGAGATAATACCCAAGCGGTGCGGCAAAGCGCAACATAACGATTTTTACGTTTTTATGATAGGTATATTGAGAAGACGTAGCTACTTTACAGGTAATAAAAGTTACGTCGTGCCCGCGTTCGGCAAAAGCGTTTACCCAACGCATCATATGGGTACTGACCATACCTATTAAAGCTATCTTCATATAAATTTCCTTATCTTGCTTTATCGTTTGATTTTTTAATTCTTTTTACGCAAAAAACTTTTTTCCAAAAGCCGTGAAAAAGATTTTTCAAGGTGTAGAAAAAAGCGGCGACAGAACACATACCCTCGCTGTTTCTGAACAGTCTGTAATGGTACTTTATTAAACTGAGTTTACTTTGCCGCGAAATAGACCCGCGCCTTATACGGTAATAGGAAAGCGTTTCCTTTAATCGGTAACAAACGGCTTTTTTGCATACTTTAAGCCACAGCGCATAGTCGTTACGCTTTGCGATGGTATCGGGTATCTGCACAAGCCCCACCGCTTCCGCGTCGTACATAACGGTAAGACAGCCAAGGTAGCAGTAGTTAAACATTTTATGCCTTGTAACCTTTTTAGGACCCGTAACTAACACTCCCGTAGGAGCGGACTTTTCGTCTATGTGTTGGTAATCGGTACAGGAAAACGCGTAACCGTTTGCGCCCATAAACTCAATTTGTTTTTCAAGCTTACCTTTATCCCACACGTCGTCGCTGTCTAAAAAAGCTATCCACTTGCCTTTTGCCTCTCTTAACGCCCTGTTTCTGCAAGCCGCCGCGCCGGAGTTTTTTTCGTTTATAAACAGTTTTATTCTTTCGTCTTTTTCGGCAAACGACTTTACTATTTCAACCGAGTTGTCGGTGGAGCAGTCGTCCACAAAAATAAGTTCCCAATCGGAATACGTCTGTTCGAGTACGGACTTTACAGTTTCTTCTACGTATTCGGCGCAATTGTAATTTGGCATTATAATAGAAACCAAGCCTTGCATTTTATCCTCCGCCACTCATTTTAAAACCGCGCCTACCGTTTTAAACATTGTACCCAAATCGCGGAAAAATCCGTAATTTTTAACAGCCTGCAAATTGTATTCCATTTTCTTAGGCAAAACTTCCGTTACGTAAATTTCGTCGACGTTGGCAACGTCCTTCAAAATTTCTTCTTCGTCCTTAAACTTTATACTCGCTTCGCTGGTTACCCCCGCGGGGAGAAGCAAAGTCGCCAGCATCTCGTCGGTATATTTCTCTACGTACTTATTTACTTCCGGTCGCGTACCCACAAAAGTCATTGCTCCGCGCCAGACGTCTATAAGCTGGCTCACCTCGTCAAGACGGCACTTTCTAATCAATTTGCCCACTCTCGTAACGCGGCAATCGTTATTTACGGTTACCTGCGCCCCAACCTTTTCCGCGTCGTTTACCATTGTGCGGAATTTGAAGATGCGAAATTTTTTACCGTACTGAGTTACTCTTTCCTGCCTGAAAAACACGGGTCCGCGGGAATCCGCCTTTATGGCGATTGCCAATATAACAAACAGCGGAAACAAAAGTATAAGTAAAACCGAGGATACGAAAATATCGAAAACCCTTTTCCAAAACAGGCTGAAATTTTTTTTGCGTAGCCTTTCGTAGTAGGGGCGAACGGCTTCGTTTTGCATTGCAGGGGGAAGTTTTTCCCACTTTTTTATCAGCATTACAAGTACTCTCTCACCGTTTCCAAGTAACTCTGAATTACGTATTCAATCTGTTCGTCCGTTAAAGACGTATAGAGCGGCAACGTTATTTCGTTTTCGTAATTTTTATAAGCGTTAGGATAATCTTTAATATTAAAGCCGAGATTTTTATAAGCGGTAAGCAAAGGCAACGGTTTATAATGAACGTTACAAGCCACCCCGCGCTCCGCCATTTTAGCTATGATTTCGTTGCGCTTTTCTTCGTTTATATCAGGAATTCTTGTGATGTAAAGATGCCCCGACGAACGGTAATTTTCGCAATAGTGCGTAAGCGTCTTTATTCCTTGGCTTTTGAAAGCGCCGTCGTACTTTTCTATTATCGCCCGCCTGCGGTCGAGCATAGCGGGATAACGCTTAAATTGGGCAAGTCCCAACGCGGCGGCAATATCCGTCATATTGCACTTATACCAAGTGCCGACAATATCGTATTCCCAAGCCCCCAAACGCGTTTTTGCAAGCGCGTCCTTAGACTGTCCGTGCAGAGAAAACAGCTGCAATTTACGGTAGATTTTTTCGTCGTCCAACCCCTCGCGCGGCTGCCAGGTAAGCGCCCCGCCCTCCGCAGTCGTAAAATTTTTGACGGCGTGAAAGGAAAAAGCCGAAAAGTCGGCTATACTTCCCACAGGCTTACCGTGCCAAACCGCACCGAAGGCGTGGGCGGCGTCTGCAAGCACGATTATTCTGCCGAAAGACTTTTGCAAATCGTTTTTGGCAACGAACAAATTTTTCTTGCCGTTGACAATCGAAAAAATTCTGTCGTAATCGCAGGGAACGCCCGCAATATCAACGGGGATAATAACTTTCGTCTTATCGGTTATAGCCCTTTCGAGTTGAGCGTAATCCATTTCCAGACCGTCCTGCCGAGTGTCGACAAGCACGGGTTTTGCCCCTACGTGGCATATTACGGAAGCGGTAGCCGTATAAGTGTAGGCGGAAGTGATAACCTCGTCCCCTTCGCCCACTCCGAGCAGTCTTAAAGCCATTTCCGCGCAAGCCGTCTGCGAATTGAGGCAAACCGCACGGTTTACCCCGCAAAAAGCGGCGACTTGCCTTTCAAGTTCCTTAGTTCTCGGACCCGTCGTTATCCAGCCCGACCTTAAAGCATTGCTTACTTCTTCAATTTCCGCTTCCGAAATATCGGGCGGTGAAAAGGGTATTTTCATTTGATTATCTCTCTTACGCACATAATTCAAGCGATTATACAGTATAGTCTAACAGATTATATCACACTGAAAAGCGTATTGCAACTATAAAACACGCAATTGATTATAATATAATCAAAGGGCGGAAACCACGCACGGTTTTCCGCCCTTATATTTTTAATCCCTGAAATAGATATCCCTTGTAAACAGTTTTTCGCCCACGTCAGCCAACGCTTCTTCGAATCGGTTGGCTATTATAAGTTGCGACAATTCTTTAAACGCCTTTAAATTGTTTACAACCCTGCAACCCATAAAACTTTGGCTTTCAAACGTCGGCTCGTAAACGATAATTTCAATGTTTTTTGAAAGAAGTCTTGAAATTATTCCCTGTATTGCGCTCTGCCTGAAATTATCGGAATTGGCTTTCATCGTCAGTCTGTAAACGCCTACGACCCTGTTGCTTTGACAACTCTCCAAAAGATTACAAACCTGTTCGGCAATAAAATCTTTTCTCGTTTCGTTAGACGATATTATTGCGCTTATTATATCCTCGGGCACGCCCTTATAGTTGGCTTTCAACTGTTTGGTATCCTTTGGCAAACAGTACCCGCCGTATCCGAACGAGGGATTGTTGTAATGACTGCCTATGCGCGCGTCTAACCCTATACCCTCGATGATGTTTCTCGTATTCAAGCCTTTCAGCTGACAGTATGTATCAAGCTCGTTGAAATAGGCTACGCGCAGGGCGAGGTATGTATTTGCAAAGAGTTTCACCGCTTCCGCCTCGGTGCGGCTTACCAAAAGCTTTTTAACGTCCTTTTTCAGCGCGCCTTCCGCAAGGAGATTTGCAAACTCTTCCGCGCGCGCCACAACGCTTTTATCCGAAAGGTCGACGCCGACTATTATTCTCGAAGGATAGAGATTGTCGTACAGCGCCCTGCCTTCCCTTAAAAATTCGGGGGAAAATATTATGTTGCGGTAATTGAATTTTTTAACAATTTCCTCGGTGTATCCTACGGGCACGGTAGATTTGATAACTATCGTAGCCGTGTCGTTTACCTTTAAAACCGCTTCTATCGCTTGCTCAACGGAACGGGTATCGAAAAAGCTCTTCTCGTCGTCGTAATTTGTAGGAGTGCTTACTATTACGTAGTCCGCGCCGGAATAGGCTTCGTCCATATCCGTGGTAGCGACAAGGTTAAGCTGTTTGCTTTTAAGATATTCCTCTATCTCTCTATCGCTTATCGGAGAAATTTTATTATTTATTTTATCTACTTTTTCACGAAGAATATCAACGGCGTACACAAGATTATTCTGCGCAAGCAAAATTGCGTTGGATAACCCCACATATCCCGTTCCCGCAATAGCAATCTTCATTTCAACTCCTTAAATACAAGCCGTCAATTTTGCGGTTTGTACGTTGTAACAAGCTCCGCAACAAGATTTTTCATATGGTCGGTTTCTTCGTACGCCGCCGCGTAAAGCTCTTGCAGTTTACCCCACAAATGCTTTTCGTCCAGAGCGATAGGATTGGCTATATTGATTAAACCGTTAGGCGTGGTCTGCATACCCTCCTCGTCCATAAGCCGCTCTTCGTACAGCTTTTCGCCGGGGCGCAGACCCGTACACTTTATTTCTATATCAACGTTGGGTTCGAGCCCCGAAAGTTTGATAAGGTTATACGCAAGCTCGTAAATCTTTACGGGCTCGCCCATATCGAGCACGAATATCTGTCCGCCCTGCGCGTACGCGCCAGCCTGCAACACAAGCGACACGGCTTCGGGTATGGTCATAAAATACCTGATTATATCCTTATGCGTAACCGTTACGGGACCGCCTTCGGCAATCTGCCTTTCGAACAGTGGAATTACCGAGCCGTTGGAGCCGAGCACGTTGCCGAAGCGCACGGCGACAAACTTTGTGTTTTTGCTGTTTCTGCCTATCGTCTGAATAATCATTTCGCAGATTCTCTTGGTCGCGCCCATAATGTTGGTGGGATTGACCGCCTTGTCGGTTGAAATCTGCACAAATACTTTAACGCCGAATTTATCGGCGCAACGCGCAACGTTGAGCGTGCCGAACACGTTGTTTTTAACGGCTTCGTTGGGGCTTGTTTCCATTAGCGGAACGTGCTTGTGCGCCGCCGCGTTAAACACTATGTCGGGGGAGTACTTGGTGAATACGTCCTCCATTTTGCCCTTATCCCTTATGCTTGCAATCAGCGCGAGCAGATTGAGCGAGGGATATTTGCGCTTTAATTCCTGCTCGATATCGTAAGCGTTGTTTTCGTATATATCGAGGATAATCAGCTGTTTGGGGTTGTGCGTGGCAATCTGCCTGCACAGCTCGCTGCCAATCGAACCGCCGCCGCCCGTTACAAGCACGGTCTGCCCCTCGATATAGCCCATAATCTCGTCGAGATTGACTTTAATCTGCTCCCTGCCCAGAAGGTCGGTAATCTGCACTTCGCGCAGTGCGCCCACGCTTACCTCTCCGCTTACAAGTTGGTAAATTCCCGGAAGAGTTTTAACCTTGCAACGCGTAGTTTTGCAGATGCTGTAAATGCGCTTTATATCCGCCTTTTTAGCCGAAGGCATTGCAATAAGTATTTCGTCAATTGCGTATTTTTCGGCTAATTTTGTTATTTCGTCGGTAGAGCCGACAATTCTTATATTGCCTATGCGCTTGCCTATCTTTGACTCGTCGTCGTCGATTACGCACACAGGGTTGTATTCTATTTTATCGGTAGCCTGTATCTCCCTGATAAGCGCCGCGCCGGCGTTGCCCGCGCCGACTATCATCGCCCTTACCTTTCCCTTGTTACTGCGGGTAATGGAATATTTGAGCATTACGTAAATGCGCTTCGAGTACCTTATCGCCATAACGAAGAAGAACAGCGTTATGGCGTAAACGAACTGCACCCAGATGCCCTTCATAATAAACACGCTGTACGAACAGCCCGTGCCGAATATGAGCGCCGCCGCGCCGACCAACTTTAACGTATCTATCAGCCCAACCGTGTCGAACATAAAGTAATACAGGCGGAAAAGTATTAAAAAGACAAAGCTTACGCCTACGTTGGCAAGATACCACCAAAGTATGCCCAAATCCCAGTACAGCGGTTTACGCACCGCCAATACCGCTATGAGCGACGCAAGCGTTACCGCCAAAAAATCGAACAGGGCGACAATTGCTATGCCCTTTACGTCGCTGCTTCTTTTCTTCACTTTTCTCTCCGTATTCATACCGTAAATTTCCTTAAATTTCCAATTGCCCCGCTACTATTCCACGGCTACGCACTTTGCGAGGTTGCGCGGCTTGTCCACGTCGAGCCCCCTTGCAACGCCTACGTAATAGCTTAAAAGCTGTAAAGGTATCACCGCAAGGCTCGCCGTAAAACACGGGTCGATATTGGGAATATACAACGTCAGCTTTGACTGTTTTTCAATGGCGTAGTTGCCGTTTACAGTAACGCTCATAATATAAGCGCCGCGCGCCTCCACCTCGATTAGGTTGCTGACCGACTTTTCGGCAAGTTGCATCTGCGTTACCACGCCTATCACAAGCGTATCGTCCTCTATAAGGCTTATGGTGCCGTGTTTGAGTTCGCCCGCCGCGTACGCCTCCGAATGGATATAACTGATTTCCTTTAACTTTAAACTGCCTTCGAGACAGATTGCGTAATCTATGCCCCTGCCGATAAAAAAGACGTCCTTTTTATTGGAAATTTTGGTTGCGAACCATTTGAGTTTTTCGTCGCAGTCAAGCAGTTTTTTTATTTCCGCCGGAATAGTCTGCAACTGCGCTATAAGGTTTTTATATCTTTCGCCGTCGATAGTCCCGCGCACGAACGCGAGCTGAACGGCGACGAGATAGGCGACTATAAGCTGTGCGCTGTACGCCTTGGTGGTTGCAACCGATATTTCGGGACCCGCCTTGGTATACAGGGCGGCGTCCGCCTCCCTTGCTATTGACGAGCCGAGCACGTTTACCACGGCAAGCGTTTTAACGCCGCGGCTCTTGGCTTCGCGCAGCGCCGCAAGAGTATCCGCCGTTTCCCCCGACTGGCTTATTACTATGAGCAAATCGTTACTGCCGAAAATAGGATTTCTGTACCTGAATTCCGAAGCGACGTCTACGTTTACGGGCACTCTCGCCAAGTCTTCGATTACGTATTTTGCGGCAACGCCCACGTGATAAGCCGAGCCGCACGCGGCAATCTGTATGTTTCCTATCGATTTCAAATGCTCGTCCGTCAGACCGCCCTCGGACAAATTTATTTTGCCGTTTTTTATAAACGCGTTGAGGGTGTTTGCCACTACCTCGGGCTGTTCGTGCATCTCCTTTAACATAAAGTGCGCGTAACCGCCCTTTTCAGCCGCTTCCACGTCCCAATCTATTTTAACCGACTTTTTGGTTATTACCTTTTTGTCTACGTTGTAAAACGTTGCCTTGCCCTTTTCGAGGCGGGCTATTTCCATATTGTCAACGTAGTAAATATTGCGCGTATATTTGAGTATTGCGGGCACGTCCGAAGCGAGAAAAGTTTCGTCGCCCGTAATTCCCACAATCAAAGGGCTGTCCTTTCTGGCGATAAAAATCTCTTCGGGATAGTCCTCGAACATAACCGCCATTGCGTACGAGCCGCGCACGCGCAACGAAAAGCTTACCATTGCCTCTATCGGGTCGTTCCACTTTTTATAATAGTAATCTACAAGCTTTGTCGCAATCTCCGTATCCGTTTCGGAATAAAACGTATACCCCTTAGAAGTAAGCTTATCTTTAAGCGCGCCGTAATTTTCTATAATGCCGTTGTGCACCGCCACAACGCTTCTGTCGTCGTTGAAGTGCGGGTGCGCGTTCGCCTCGGAAGGCATACCGTGAGTAGCCCAGCGCGTATGCCCTATTCCGCAAACGCCTTTAAGAGCCTTTCCCCCGTCGAGCATATCCGAAAGCACGCCCAGCCTTCCGTTCGTCTTTACAACTTCGTGCTTGCCCGAACTATTTCTGACTGCTACGCCCGCAGAATCGTATCCGCGGTATTCGAGCTTGGAAAGCCCGTCCAAAAGAATGGGCGCCGCCTGTTGTTTACCAGTGTATCCTACTATTCCGCACATATCAGCCGCCGTAACCCTTTGCTTTTATTACCGAAACAACGCTTTCGGCAAGCTCCTTACAAACCTGTTGGCTTTCCGCCTCCACCATAACCCTTACAAGCGGCTCGGTACCCGAAGCGCGCACTAAAATTCTGCCGCCGCTTCCAAGTTTCTTCTCCGCGCTCTTAACCGCCTTTGCCACGTCCGCGTCCGAAAGCGCGCCGTTCTTGTCGCCGACTTTAACGTTTACAAGCACCTGCGGAAACTCCTTTACGGGAGCGGCAAGCGCCGAAAGCTTAGCCTTGCGCGCAAGCATAACTTCCAATATCTTCAAGCTTGTAAGTATTCCGTCGCCCGTGGTGGCGTACTTGGAAAAAATTATATGCCCCGACTGTTCGCCGCCCAGCCTGTTGCCGTGCGCGCTCATATAGTCGTGAACGTTTTTATCGCCGACAGCCGTCTTTACGTAGTCGATGCCTATTTCGTCGAAAGCCTTGTACAGTCCGAAGTTTGACATAACGGTAGTTACCACCGTATTGTTTACAAGTTTTTCCCTCTCCTTCATATACCTGCCGTAGATATACAAAATTTTATCGCCGTTTACGACCTCGCCGTTCTCGTCCACGCAAAGGCACCTGTCCGCGTCGCCGTCGTAGGCAAAACCGACGTCCAGCTTATTTTGCTTTACGTATTCGCAAAGCCCTTCTATATGAGTGGAGCCTGCGTTTTCGTTGATGTTAAAGCCGTCGGGGCGGGCGTTTATTATGTGCGTGGTTGCGCCGAGCGCGTCGAAAACCGCCTTGGCTATATTCCAGCTTGAACCGTTTGCGCAGTCCAACCCCACCTTGACGCCGCGGAACGAGTAAACGCCGAGGGAAACGAGATAGCCGATATATCTGTTTCTGCCCGCGGTGTAGTCTACCGTACAGCCTATATTTTCCCGAGTAGCATATTCGAGCTTGTCCGCGCCCAAAACGGGCTTGCCGTCGAGATAATCTTCAATAAGCGCAATAACCTCTTCGCCCAGCTTTTCGCCGTCCGCGCTGAAAAGTTTTATTCCGTTGTCGTAATACGGATTGTGCGACGCGGATATCATAATGCCGCAATCGAAGCCGTCCGTACGCGTTATATACGCAACCGACGGAGTAGTCGTTACGTGCAACATATACGCGTCCGCGCCGGAAGCCGTAAGCCCGGAAATGAGCGTGTACTCGAACATATAGCTCGAACGGCGGGTGTCCTTGCCTATAACGACTTTTGCGGGGGAGTTATCGCCCGCCTTGCGTTTGAGTTTATTTAAATACCAACCCAAAAATCTGCCGACTTTGTAGGCGTGGTCTGCGGTGAGGGTTACGTTCGCCTCCCCCCTGAAACCGTCCGTTCCGAAATATTTACCCATAAATCAAACCTTTGAAACTATGTTTCCCTCTCTCTTGTAAATGCTGTCTGCGGGAACGACGCCGCGCACGCAGGACAGCGGATAAACGTTTGTGTTTCTGCCTATAACCGTGCCGGGGTTAAGCACGCTGTTGCAACCGATTTCCGCAAAGTCGCCCAAAAACGCGCCCACTTTTTTAAGCCCCGTATTATAAACTTCTTCCCCGCGCACGCAGACGGGCGTTTTATCCGACTTGACGTTGGAGGTAATACTGCCCGCGCCCATATGCGCTTTATAGCCGAGAATACTGTCGCCCACGTAGTTGTAGTGGGGCACCTGCACGCCGTCGAAGAGTATTACGTTTTTAAGCTCGGCAGAGTTTCCCACAACGCAGTTTTCTCCAACGAGCGCCTTGCCCCTGATAAACGCGCAATGCCTTACTTCCGTACCCGCCCCTATTATTGCGGGAGCGCCTATATAAGCCGTGGGCGCAACCTTGGCGGAGGTATGCACCCATACCTTGGGCGCAACTTGCACGTATTCGTTACCGAGCTTTTCGCCAAGACTTTCTATCAGCGCGCCTATACCCGAAAGGGCTTCCCAAGGGGCGTTAAACCCCTTTAAATATTCCCCCGCAACAGTATGCGACAAATCGAACAAATCAATAACTTTTATCAAATTAACTCCCGATAGCGCGCCCGCGTATACGCGCGCGAAAAACGTTTAAACGCTTAACTATTACATTATACTCTCGCAAGGCGCAATTTGCAAGTATTTTCGACAAAATGCGCCAAGGCGTAACGGCGGCAAACGCTTTATGCCCGCTTACGATTGCCCCCGTAATATGGCTTGTTTAACGCTATATTTTACCGTTTTTTTCCAAGACGCAAAATACGGCGTAAAAAATTTTTTATTCAACTTTTTGTTATACGGCGTTGCGCCGAAGTTTTTTAAAGCTTCGGCGCAAATTTTTAACCGAGTGAAATTCTGTCGGAAACGCTGCGGATAAACATACCGCTTTCCGTGCCCTCGTCTATGCAGGAGCTGATATAATTTATAAACTTTTCCGTCGCTCTGGCTGGCTTGAACTGCGCAATGACAGCCGAAATAAGCTCGTCGCGGTAAAGGCTTACGTTTTCCAACAGCACCGCCTTTACAAGCGCGATTACGTCGTACGGCGAATAGTCGCCCTCGCCGCCGCGCACGGGAGCGCCCTCTTCCACCCTGTACCTGTCGAACGATATAGCTTTATCGCTCTTATAGTAATGAGTGGCGCCCATAAGATTGCTCGATTTAAGTCCGCCCGCAGGGATAAGCGAGGTTATTTTTCCCTCCAACCTTACGCCGTACTTCTGTATGCCGTATTGGGCAAGCACGCGCTTTATTAAAAACTGTTCGGAAATGGGCTCCTCCGCAGTTACCACGGCTTTGATTGTCTTAATGAGTTCCGCGTCCATATCGCCGCTGAGTATGGCGTTGGTATCCGCCTGCGTAACCGTAGGCTTGGCGCACCTGTACGCCCTTTTGAAGTTGCCCGAAACGTTGTTTTCCGTTGAGGTGAGTCTGTCAAGATAGTCCTTAATCTTCTTGACTTCGCGCTTGGGGTTATTGAAAAAGTTTACCGAATACAGGCGGATAACGTTCCAGTTGTTGCGCTTTAACGTGTTCACCTGCATAACGTATTTATCTTTTATAGAGAAATTTTTAGACCCGTCGCACAGCACGGCAAGTATAAAGTTGCGCTTGTTTTTGGGGTCCAATACGCCAACGTCAATCTTAAAGTCGGATACGCCCACGTCGCAACGGCAGTCGTAGCCGCAGGCGGCAAGCTCTTTTGCGATATATTTGCCTATACCCGTACGGTTGACTATAACCTCGTCGCTGGGCGCGGCAATGCCCGTTCTGCCCCTTTCGGCAAACTCCAAAAACGCCTTTAACCCTGCAACCCCGCGCGAAGTTGTGCGCGACAAATCTATCATAGGGTAGCGCATAGAGGAGAACACCAACATCTCCTCCCTCGCCCTCGACACGGCTACGTTAAGCCTGCGCCAGCCGCCGAATTGGTTTAAAGGTCCGAAGTTTAAGGAAATTTTTCCCAGATTGTCGGGACCGTAGCAAACGGAGAAGAGAATTACGTCCCTCTCGTCGCCCTGAACGTTTTCGAGGTTTTTTACAAACAGCGGTTCCTCGCGCTCGTAAGCGTAATCTTCGAGCCCCCTCTCGGCGATAGCTTTGGTCAAGAGCCTTTCTATATACACCTGCTGTGGGGTGGAGAAAGTTACCACGCCGAGCGAAGAGCGGCGGGCGTTGGGGTCGGAAAGGCGCGCAAGCACTTCGGAAACGAGCGCTTCCGCCTCCTCCTTGTTGCACTTGCTTGCACCGCGCTGGTATACGCCGTTTTCAACGTAACGGAAGCGCACTTTGGAATCCAACGCGTCGGGCGAAGGGAAAGTGCAGAGCTTGGAAGAATAGTACATTATGTTGGAGAAAGCAATCAGGCTTTCGTGCTTGGAACGGTAGTGCCAGGTCAAATGCTTTTCGGGTATTCCCAAAGCAAGGCAGTCGTCCAAAACGCTTTCCAAATCGTCCGTTTCGGGATTGTCCTCGTCCGCGCCGACCGACATAAAGAATGACGTGGGCGGCATCTGTTTGGGGTCGCCTACGATAATTGCGCTCTTCGCCCTTGCAAGCGAAGGCACCGCCTCGCAGGTGGGAAGCTGGGAAGCTTCGTCGAAGATTACTATGTCGAACAGGTCGGAAACGGCTGGCAGATACTGCGATACCGTAAAGGGGCTCATCAGCATACAGGGCGCGACTACTTTCAAAAGCTCGGGTATTTCGCCGAACAGCGCGCGCAGGTTAAGCCCGCGCAGATTGGCTTTCGTCTGTCTGCGGAAAGACATAAGCTCCAAGGCGAGCGCCCCCTCAGTTTCTTCCGCGGGCAACCTTGCAATTAAGTCGTGGCGTATTTTGTCGCGCGTAAGTCGGGTGAACTCCTCCAAAATCTGCGAGTAGTTGCTTGCCGTTTCGTCCAATACGGTTGCCGAAAAACCCGAAAGACGGGGGTCGGCGGGGATATTCTTCTGCACGAAGTTTCTGTACACGTTTTTGCGGAATGCCGAGAGTATCTTTTCACCGCTTATCTGTCCGCTTTCCAAAGCGTCGGTTATAAACGTCAACCCGTTTTCGTTAAGGTTTTTGGCGGTAGCCTTATACATACACCAGGCGGGCAACATATCGATATTGTCGATAAGCGCCGTGCACTTGGCATAATAGTAGTCGTATATGTCCTCGTCGGAAATTAGCAGTTTGTTCGCCTTGATTATGTCGGCGAAAAAGTCGCTGCTCTGTATAAACGCTTTCGCCGCGCCGAGCACGCCGATAAACAGCGGCTTCAAATGCCCGTCTGCCGCCTTTGCGCACACCGAGTTGAACGCGTCGGCGTTGTAGTCCATAAACACGCCCGAGCACATAGAGTGGAAGTCGTACAACGGCTCCAAAAACTCGTCGCGCTTCTTGTCGTTTATTCCGCCCGTAAGCCCTACGAAGTTAGCGGCAAGCTTTGTATAGGTCAATATTTTGCGCTTGTCCTGCTCGATTTCCAAAGCCGCCTTTACCCAATCGAGCTCCTCGCCCTCCTTTAACGGAGTGCGCGCAAGGTGGCTTATGCGCTTGACTATTACCGTAAGCGTGCGGGAAGCGAGATAGTCGCCCCTGCACTTTTCTATTTCGTCGTCGATTTCGTCGGCAAACTTGGAAACGTCGGCAAGCGACTTGAAGCGGGCAAGCCAATTTCTTACGCCCGCGTCGTATCGCAGGTTGGCGTTATAGAAAACGTAAAACTCCCTTTCGTCGCAGGAGAAAAAGGCTTTTAAATCGTTGCCCGCAAGCGTTTTGACTATCTGCACGAGGTTGCTCAGCTTTTTAGCCGTAAACGTGCTTATCTTCTGGTTGAAAGTCGAAAGGAACAGCGCGAGGTAGTTTTTCAAGTGCTTCAATTCGGCAAGCACAACCTCCGCCGAACAGAATACCGAACGCTTTATTTTTTCGTCGCACTCGGTTATGTTTACGTTTGTAAACGGCGAGCGGTAAACCCCGCCGCACTCCCTTGCCGCCGCCTGCGCGGTAAGCAGCATATTTTCGTAGTCGGCAAGTTTTTTAGCCGTAAGATTGTCGTAGAAAGTGCTTTCTATATTTACGAGCTCGGGTGCGGCGGCGTTGCTTAAATAGTTTACGATGCCCTCGTACACGGAAACGCCCAGCCCGCGCTTTTTGTGCAACGCGTAAAGCGGCTGATAAAGAGTGTCGCGGTATTCGCTGATTGCCTCGCCGTCGGCGGTAAATTTCGTTTGGTCGTACTCCGATTTGAGCGACAGCGTGTTTTCTATCGAGCGGACTATTTCGCCCTTGTCCACCGTTTTGCCGCTGTGCAGTTCAAGGCAGAATTCGCCTATCCCTATATCCGTCAAACGCTTTTTAACTACGTGCAGAGCCGCCTGCTTTTCGGCAACGAACAACACGCGCTTGCCCCTGTCGAGAGCGTTGGCAATTATGTTTGTTATAGTCTGGCTCTTGCCCGTTCCGGGAGGACCGTGCAGGACGAACGTAGTGCCCTTGTCGGATTCCGCAACGGCGGAGTACTGCGAGCTGTCGCAAGGCAACGGCGTAAGCACTTCCGCGGGGTCGGCTTCGTCCTCGTTTACCCCGCTGAGCTTATTGTCGGAGAATTTGTTTGTGTTTTCAAGCAGACCGGCAATCAACGGATTGCGCCTGTACTCGTCAATATTGTCCCTTACGTCCCGCCACATTGCATAGCCCGCAAACGTAAATTGCGCGAGATACACGTCCTCGTAGACAAGCCAGCCCTTCATATTCGCCGTTTTGGAACGGAATACGGCAAGAGTTTCCACGGGCGTTAGTTTTTCGTCCTCCACGCCCCTTATGTCAATGCCGAATTCCTGTTTGAGAAATTCGAGAAGAGTGGTGTTTACAACGTAATCTTCGCCGAGCTCCACGGTTATGCCCTGCGTCTTTGTCCTTTTAAGGTTGACGGGCAGAAGCACTATGGGCGCGTACTTAAATTCCTTGTCGTCTGCGTGCCGCCATTTAAGGAAGCCGAACGCAAGGTAAATGGTATTTGCACCCACCTCCTCGCGCGAGGCTTTACCCTTGCGGATTAAAGTCTGCACCGCCTCCTGCAAACCGCTCTCTCCCGAATAGGAGCGGACTATCTGCGAGTTCAACTCTATCGACACAAGTTCGGAAAGCGTTTTGACCTTATTGCTCAAACCGAACCATAGCGCGTCCTCTATCTTGCTCTGGTTGGGCATAACGGTAAATACGTTTCTGCCTTCCGTCTTTTCCAAGAACACCTTTAAATCGGTAATCAACAGATGCACGCAGTCGCGCTGATAGCGGAAATTGAGGAGGTTGTTTTTTAAGGAAAGGTCTAAAAGCCGCCTTTCCCAATTTCTGTTTTTGGTGGCTTTGCGTTGAAGCGAAAGGCTGTCGGCGTCGATAAGCTGCTCGGGCTTGGCGTCGTAAGAATAGCGGTCGTTATCGAGAATTTCGTACGAAGAGCCGCCGCCCACCTTTATGGGCATAGGGAATATGCCGCCTATACGGCAACGCTTTACGTCGATACAGCTTTCGTACTTGCCCTGATTGAGTTGCGTTACAAAGTGCGTGGAGCTGGTTGCAAAGCTGGCGTTTTTGTGGGCGAAAAGGTCGTCGACGTCTACGATAGCCAAATTGTTTACGCCCGCGGAAACGTACCGCTCTATCACGGACATATCGTCCTGCAAGGGAGTGTTAAAACAACTTTCGTGAAGCCATACGCCAACGCCTATCTTGGTTTGACCCACGACTATTACGGGGTTGAATTTGGCGGCTTCGAGGCAAGAAGCCATATACACCGCCATTGCAAGCGGAGTAGCCGTGCGCGTAGGCACAAGGTCTGCAAGGTTGCCCACCCGCACGATATCGGCGGAATTTACGCACTCCTCCCGCTCGATATTCAAATTGCGCACCGCCGCGTACATAGAAGCGAACGCGTACATTAGCGCGTTTTTATCGTTGCCTGCGTAGCCGCTCCATTCCTTGGAATACCCCCAGGTCTTTAACTGCAAGCCCGCTTCCGCCAAAATCTTTTGGCAGTCGGAAAGTCGGGGGCGGACGAACGCCGCAAGCATTTCGGGGTTGCCCGAAGTGCCCGACCAGCTTTCCATAGAAATAGCCTTTACCGACGCCTCTATCGAACAAACCACCGCCTTGCCGCACAGCACGGTTACGTTTACCGCGCATTCCTCGGAGGTATCCAGCTCGGCAAGATATTTGGGGTTGAGAAGCGAAGGGGTTTTAACCTCCATACTGCTTTCTGCGGGGATATGGTCTATTTTAATTTCCGCAGGCAGTATAAGCTTGTTTGCGCCCGTAACCTGCACAACCAAATCTTCGATAGCTTCCTCGCCGTTGTTGACCATTCTGAAAGACGTGAAGAGCGGAATACGGTTGTAGTAAGTTGCGTACGACACGCAATTTAAAAGTTCGCCGTCCAAATCAAGCGTTTCGAGTTGTTGTTTAGCTTTTCTGTTTGCTGTCATTTTCCTTCCTCTCGCGGTAAGTTCGTCCGCCGCCGCGCGGCGGACGCGTTTACAAATTATGCCAAAAACATTATACCACGTACAAATAAAACTTTCAACTTTTCAAACAATATTATTGACTTATTTCCGCAAGATAAAAGCGGCTTTTATCAAAGCCGCCCCTATATATTGCCCGTCCAATTGAAATTTTCGCAAAACGCGTTACCGCACAAGCGCGAGCTCTTTAAGCGCGCGGGTGTACGCAATATACTTTTCGTTGTCGCTCATATCACCGTCCACTACCGCAACCGCCGTAAATTCCAGCCCCTTGCTTTCGTAAACGGTTAATACGTTTATCTTGCTTTTGGAAATTTTACCGCTGACGCGCACTACGTTATACGTCTTTTTGGCGTAAGCGTACAAATCCGCTTCGGTCGTAATTACCGCGCGCAACCCGCCTTTTTGCGAAAGAAACGCGGATATGCCGCGGCTATTGATTATTTGCACCTCCGCGCCGCCCAAACCAATAGCGCGCATTTCCACCTTTAAATTATCGGAAACGTACGAAACAATCTGATTGGTGTTGCGGTAGTTCAAATCGAGCGTATACACTGGCATATTCAACGATTGCCACCCGCATATGCCGCGGTAACCCGTAATATTCTGCTTTAAATCGCCGAAAACGTTAAATCTCGCGGAGCCGTTTATATAGCGCAAAACTTCGTACTCCGAGGGCGCTATATCCTGCGCCTCGTCCACAAAGACAAAGGCATATGCGGGGGTCAATCGGCAACCCAGCTCGCACAGCACGCGGCACAGGGCGTACGCGTCGCCGCGCACAAGCCTGTCGGCGGGCTCGCCAAATCTGCGTTTTGCGCTCTTTACAATCTCTTTGTAAAACAGCCTTGCAAGCTCCACCCTGTTTTCGCACTTGCCTATTTTTACAAGATATTTTTCGCCGCGCACCACTTCGGCAAAGTCGCAGGTTACGTCAAGCGCGGAAGATATATTTTCAACGAGCGCGCAAGTATCCTCTACTTCCTTTTTGGTCTGCTCGCGCTTTAAAATTCTGTCGGGATAGGTATACTCCGTCCTGTCGCCGACGCGCTGTTTATACCTCTTTAAATCTTCTATTTCCTTGGCAACTGTAACCGATAGTTCGTTTAAATCGCGCGTTGCCGTTTCGCATATGCGCCTGCCGTTTGCGGCAATAAAGCGCAACGCCTTGTAAAAGGAAAGCAACTGCTTGAAAAAGTAGTAGTACCCGTCCATTCTGGCGTCCGCGCCGTTTACGGTGATAAACTCCTTTACTTCGTTTATGCAGTTGAACAGTTCGCGCATACGCTTGGTGAAGAATATGCCGCCGTCCTTCTTTTCCTTTATTTCGCCGAGCACGCACCTGCGCACGCGCAAACCCGCATTCTTGATTTTTTCGTAATCTTTAAGTTGCCCCTCGAACGCCGAAAGCACCGCGCCGACGAACATATCGCCGCCGTCGGGCAACATTCCCCTCACGCTCGAATAAATTTTATTCAGTTTCTTGCGCACGTCCGCGGTAAAAGCCTGCGAATATACGTAAGAGAGATATTGCGGGTTTACGGGTGCAAAATAATCGATTTTGTTTTCCAGTTCCACGCCGAAGCCCTTCAATACTTTGAGGTAGTAATTTTCCAGCGTAACCGTCTTTACTTTTTCAAGTTCGAGTATGCGCGCCAGCTCGTCGATAAAGGCGTTGAAGCTATCCGACGGGGTGATTACCAAAACGGAAGCCGGCTTGATTTGCTCGTTATTGTACATCAGGTAGGAAAGTCTGTGCAGTAAAATCATAGTCTTGCCGCTTCCCGCAACGCCCTGAACTATAAACTCGGCTTCCTCCGGAGCGGTGATTATTTCGTACTGCTTTTCCTGAATGGTTTCGATTATGTCGCAAATTTCGCGCTTGTCCTTGCGCGAGGACAGAATTTCCTTTAAAAACGGGTCGAATATTACCGCGGCGTCGCGCCCCGCAATTTCTTCCTTGGTGAGGTTGTCGCCCACCGAAAGGTACTCGTTTTTAAACTCCGCCACCCTGCCGCTGACGGTGCGCAGAGCCCTTCTTAAAACAAGCTTGTAATTGAATTGGTTTATGGTAAAAGTTAGTTTGCTCTTCTGGTAATATCTGCGGGCGAGCGGGGCGCGCCAATCGACTATTTCCAGTCCCTCGTCCCCGTGCTTGCCGATATAGTATGAATTGTAGCCGTCCTTGTCGTCCGTCAAGTCCATACGCGCAAAATACGGCTCGTCAAAAAAGCACTTGTATGCGTTGCGCTTTTGCTTGCAGGCGGCTATTACGGCGTTAAGCTCCAAAACGCGCCTGTACTTTTCCGCGTTGTAATCTTCCGCGGAAGTAAGCGCCGCCTTTTCCTCTTCGGCTTCTTTCAGCTTTTTGCCAAGCTTGTTAAGGTAGAGAATTTTGAGCATTGTAAGCACCGCGCTTATATGCTCGTTTTCCCACTCCCTCTGTTTATCTTCGTCAAGCAAATCGAGATAAAATTGCCTGTCGGCGTTCTTCTTCGGTTCTATTAAGTTTTTAAGCTTTTCGATATCCGTCATAAATAATAGTCCTGATAACTCAGTATATCAAACTTAAAAACAAAAAGCAAGAGTTTGAAAGGCATTAAAAAACGAGCGTGCGCGGCGGTAAATTACCGCCGCGCACGCTTAAAATTATTCAACGTCAGATTGCGCTTTTTCTTTCCTCTCCATTGCGTTTAGCGACTTAAAGCAAATTATTATTAGCGCTACCGTAACTATAACGGCAACCGCGTCGGCAACGGGCGCCGCCCACAGCACGCCGTCTATCCCCATAGAAAGGGGCAAAACGCAGGCGAGCGGAACAAAGCAGACAATGTCGCGGATAAGCGAAGCGACCGTTGCTATTACGGGCTTGCCCACCGCCTGAAAGAAAATGGAAGCGAACTTGATAAAACAGGTAAAGCCAATCAGCATCAAAAATATCCTGAACGTCTTTACGCCGAACTGCGTATACAGTTGGGGATTTATGTTCTGACTGTCGCTGGGCGCGCCGAACAGCCCGATAATCGCCGAAGGACAGGCTTGAAAAAGTATGGTTGCAACCGCGCCGATAACGCCGATACAAGCAAGGATAAACAAAAACAGTCTTTTAACCCTTGCATAGTTGCCGCATCCGAGGTTATAGCTAACGATAGGTTGGCAACCTAAAATTATGCCCACCGCCACGCTTACGACAATGGCGAAAACTTTGTTTTCTATTGCGATAATGGCAATGGGAATATCCTCCCCGTAAACCGACTGCGCGCCGTATTTTTTGAGCATAAAGTTGCTTAAAAGGGCGATTACGACGATAGTCGATTGGGTTATAAACGTAGATATTCCAAGCTTGACGGCGGGAACAACCGCCTTAAAAGATGGAATAAAACTCGAAAGTTTAAGCTTGAAAGTTCTTGTACGGAACAGTTACGTCGCGCCGATTATAAAGGAAGCCGCCTGCCCTATTACCGTAGCCCACGCCGCGCCCGCCATACCCATTTTAAAGGCGAAAATAAACAGCGGGTCGAGCGCGATGTTTATGAGCGCGCCCGCAAGCATAGAAGCCATTGCCCAGGCGGGGTTGCCGTCCGCCCGCACTACCGAGTTGAGCATATTTGACAGCATATATACGGGAAAGAACGCCACTACTATATTGAAGTACGTTACCGCATACCCGATACTATTTTGCGACGCGCCGCAAAGGTTGAGTATTTGGTTTTTCAAGGGAAAGAAGAGCGCGATTAACGCAACGCTGCAACCGAGCGTAACGGTTATACAACCGCCGACCGACCTGTCGAGTTTTTGCGTTTCGCCCTTGCCCTGAAAGATATTTATAAACGCCGCGCACCCGTCGCCAAGGCACCAGGCAAACGCCTGCGCCACAATGAACACGGGAAAAACTACGCCCGTTGCGGCGTTGCCGAGGGCGGAAAGCTCGCTGTTGCCTATAAAAATCTGGTCGACAATATTGTAAAGTGCGCTTATCAAGAGGGAAAGCACGCAGGGAACGCTGAATTTGAGCATAAGCCTGCCGAGCTTTGCATTGCCGAGTTGCTGTTGCGGGCTTATTTTTTCCATAAAAAAAGACCTCCAAAAATTTTGCTTTTCGGAGTCTTTATTATAGAAAAGCTACCTGAAAACTATGTATCTTCACAAAAATCAAGCGTAAAAATTTTATCGAAATTTCTACGCTTTGCAAGCCGTCCGACTTTTAAAATACTTTTACTGCCCTTCGGCGCGGCATTCTCAAAAAAACGCTAATTGACGTAAGACGTATCGCTTATTCTTTTAATCAATCTTTTTCCTTCATTGTTTTCGAACATATAGGAAACGCCGCCCGCCAATCCGAAAATTTCACAAGTATTCAAAGTTTCAACGCTCAATCCGAGAAACATTGTATTGAAAACGCTTAGCAAATCGCCGTGCGAAACGATTATTATATTTTCGTCGTCGCCCGCCATTATTTCGTTAAAGAACGGTTGCAGTCTGTTCCGCTCGTCCCTACGGCTTATTTTAGTTTACCGCGCAAAGCTCAGTCCGTTACTCCCACTCGATTGTTGCGGGGGGTTTGGAAGTTATATCGTAAACGATGCGGTTGATGTGCTTAACTTCGTTTACTATGCGCGTTGAAATCGCTTCCAGAACGTCGTAAGGTATGCGGGAGAAGTCCGCAGTCATAAAGTCGGAAGTGCAAACCCCGCGCAGGGCAAGCGTGTAGTCGTAAGTCCTGCCGTCGCCCATAACGCCGACGGAACGCATATTTGTAAGCACTGCAAAGTATTGGTTTATGTCGCGGTCAAGGCGGGCTTTTGCAATTTCTTCGCGGAAAATAGCGTCCGCGTCCTGCAAAATAGCCACCTTTTCGGGGGTTATATCGCCTATAATTCTTATGGCAAGACCGGGACCGGGGAACGGCTGGCGCCAAACGAGTTTTTCGTCAAGCCCGAGGGCTATGCCCAGCGCGCGCACTTCGTCCTTAAACAGCATACGCAACGGCTCTATAATCTCTTTAAAATCAACGTAGTCGGGAAGTCCGCCGACGTTATGGTGCGACTTGATTACAGCCGCGTCGCCCAAACCGGACTCAATCACGTCGGGATAAATAGTGCCTTGGACGAGATAGTCTACCCTGCCTATCTTTTTTGCTTCCTCTTCGAATACGCGGATGAATTCCTCGCCTATGATTTTGCGCTTCGTTTCGGGGTCGGAAACGCTTTTGAGTTTACCGAGGAAACGCTCGCCCGCATTTACGCGCACAAAGTTTACTCCGCTGTCGGCAAATGCCGCTTCAACTTCGTCCCCCTCGTTTTTGCGCATAAGACCGTGGTCTACGAATATACAGGTAAGCTGACCCCCTATCGCCTTTGCAAGCAACTTGCAGGCAACCGAGCTGTCTACGCCGCCAGACAGGGCAAGCAAAGCCTTGCCGCCGCCCACCTTTTCGCGTATGCTTTTAATAGCCGTCTGCGCGTACTCTTCCATAGTCCAGTCGCCCTTGCACCCGCACACATTATACAGGAAATTTCCAAGCATATCGAAACCCTGCTCCGTGTGGTTTACTTCGGGGTGGAACTGCGTGCCGTAAAACTTTTTCCGCGCGTTTTCTATCGCGCCGTAAGGGCACTTATCGCTGTGGCAGATTGCGCGGAAGCCTTCGGGAAGGGCGGCTATGTGGTCGTTGTGGCTCATCCATACAACCGACTTTTTCTTTAAGCCCTTGAAAAGAAGCGATTTCGTATCGAACTCGCAGTCCGTTCTTCCGAACTCGGCGACAGCCGTATCGTTGGCTTTTTCTATTTTGCCGCCCAAGCCGTAAACCAAGAACTGCGCGCCGTAGCAAATGCCGAGTATGGGCACGCCCAACTCGAAAATTTCGCCGTCCATTCTGGGCGAGCTGTCAAGATATACGGAGTTAGGTCCGCCCGTGAATATTATACCCTTGGGGTTGAAAGCGCGTATTTCTTCAATAGGCGTTTTATACGACTTTACTTCGCAGTAAATTTTATGCTCGCGCACTCTGCGCGCTATAAGCTGGTTGTACTGTCCGCCGAAGTCGATAATTAAAACTCTTTCGTGTTGCATACTTTTTCCTTATTTTACGGATTATATACCTCAACCTTTCGGCGAGTAATTGGGAGCTTCTTTGGTAATGGATATGTCGTGAGGGTGGCTTTCCGCCAATGACGCCGCCGTCATTTTAACGAACTTGCCGTTCTTTCTCAACTCGTCTATCGTGGCGTTGCCCGTGTATCCCATACCCGCGCGAAGTCCGCCCATAAGCTGGAAAAGAATGTCTGCAAGCGCGCCCCTGTAAGGCACCCTGCCCTCTACGCCTTCGGGCACGAATTTTATTGCGTTGGACTGGAAATATCTGTCCTTGCCGCCCCTTGCCATTGCGGGAAGCGAACCCATACCGCGGTACGTTTTAAAGCTTCTGCCCTGATAAATTTCCAGCTCGCCGGGGGCTTCGGTAGTGCCCGCGAAAAGAGAGCCGAGCATAACCGCGCTGCCGCCCGCGGCAATCGCCTTAACTATATCGCCCGAATACTTGATTCCGCCGTCCGCAATAACCTTTTTACCGAACTTGTCCGCTTCTTCCGCGCAGTCGATTACCGCCGTAAGCTGGGGCATACCAATGCCCGCGACTATACGCGTTGTGCATATGGAGCCGGGACCTATGCCCACCTTAACGACGTCGGCGCCCGCCGAGAACAAATCGTGCGTGGCTTCCGCCGTTGCAACGTTGCCCGCAACAAGAGGCAAATCAGGATATTTTTCCTTGGCTTTCGCCACGTGTTTGATAATATTTTTAGAATGACCGTGCGCCGAATCGAGCACGACCATATCGACGTGAGCGTTTACGAGCGCGTCGATTCTTTCAAGCATATCCGCAGTTGCGCCGATTGCCGCGCCGACCAGAAGCCTGCCCTTTTTATCCGTTGCGCGGTTGGGGTACTGAATGGCTTTTTCGATATCCTTAATTGTTATAAGACCTTTAAGCATACCTTTTTTATCGACTATTGGAAGCTTTTCGATGCGGTGCTTGCCAAGTATTTTCTGCGCCTCCGCAAGGGAAGTACCCTCGGGCGCGGTTACAAGGTTTTCCTTGGTCATAATTGCGGAAATAGGCTGGTCGAAATTAGTTTCGAAACGCATATCGCGGTTTGTAAGTATTCCCACAAGCTTGCCGCCGAGGGTTATGGGAACGCCCGATATACGGTATTTTTCCATTAAGGCGCGCGCCGCGGAAACGGGCTCGTCGGGCGTTAAATAGAACGGGTCGGTAATAACGCCGTGTTCGCTGCGCTTTACTTTGTCTACTTGCGCCGCCTGCTCCTCTATCGTCATATTTTTATGTATAATGCCTATGCCGCCCTCGCGCGCGATTGCTATCGCAAGGCGCGATTCGGTTACGGTATCCATAGCCGCGCTTATTACGGGCACGTTTAAATTTATGCCGTTGCACAGCGTTGTGCGCAAATCTACGGTGGAAGGCAAAACGTCGGACGCCGCCGGTATGAGCAACACGTCGTCGAACGTTAATGCTTCTTTAACAATTTTACTCATATGTTTATCTCCTTAAAAAAGTATAGTGTATTTACGTAAAAAATTATTTGCCGCTCGATATTACGGCGTTCATAGCAATTTTAACCTGCGCAAGATTTTCAGCCTGAGTCTGGTCAGCGGGCGTTACTTCTTCCAGCGCGGCAAGCATTGCACGCGCCGCTTCCGCGTCGCCGCCCGTCTTTATGCGCGCCGCAAGCGCCATAAGCGAACTGCCGTATTCGAAAGCGAGCACGCCGTCCTCTCCGCGGTCGAGCTCCATAGCCGTTTCTATCGCCTTTGCCTTGCGGTCGGTATTGTAGTAGGAAATTACAAGCTTGCTTTTGACCCAACGGTCGTAGTCGTAACCCGTTCCGCTCTGCTGTTCGTTTTTCACCCTACAAAGGTCGGGATAGTCCTTGTGCCGCAACAAATTTTCGCCGTAATCGAGGATATATTTGTCGTTGCCGAGCAGTACGCTGTCGTCGAAGCAACGGGCTAAATCGTCGCAGTTTTTTGTATAATAATAGCGCAGTGATGCGTATTTTACAGCCAAATCGTAATTACCCATACTCTCCGTTACGGAAGCCATATGTTGGGGAAAGGCAAAGTTAAACACAGCGAACACCGCGACAAATATTCCCAAAATTATTAGGACGGTTTTAACCGCCGTTTTAACGACAAGTTTCTCCAAAAATTAAACCTCGGAATACCGAAAAAATATTTTATATATTTTAGCACAGCGGCAAAAAAAAAGCAACTGTTTGAAATAGATATTCATATTATAACTTTTACCGCAATAAATTTTAATATGAAAAAATTTTTGACCTGTCTTATTTTGTGTTTGCCTTTCTCCTTTGCCTTTACAGCCTGTAAAAAGAGCGTGGACTACTTTTCCTACGTTTCCGAGTACCGCAAGAGCGTGTATTATTACGAGGACGACGCCGTTAGCTTGAAAATTTATTCGGTGGACAAGGAAACGCCGTACGCGTTGGACGGCGTTAAGGGCAACGTTGGAAATGTTACGGAAATATATTTCGAGTACGACAAAAACGCTTCGGAAGTAAACGTGGAGCTTTCGGGGCGCGGCGGCGAGATGAGCTGGCTTTCGGTTACCCGCAACTACTATTTAAGCTTTTCGGGCGGGGAAATAAGCGGGGCGAGCGTTGAAGTAAAGCTTGAAATTGACGGCGAAGAAAAGAAATTTACCGTGCAAAACGTTGCCGAAGAGGGCGTTATAGACGGCAAAGCGGCGTTGAACTGCGTGCGCGAATACGACGCGGAGAGCTTTGACAAACTTACGGAACGCGGCGTTTTTTCGGGGGAAATAACCGTGCGACTTTTGTACGACAACGGCTGTTACTACTACGTGGGCATATGCGACAGAGATAAAAACGTACACGCCTACCTTGTAAGCGGCGAGGACGGCAGGGTGATTGCCGAACGCGAAAGTCAGGCGGAAAAGTAAGCGGTATTTTTCAAAATACCGTTTATACCGCCCTTGCGCAACAGCCCTCATTTTGGAATTGTGCATAACTTTTTTGTAATTTATAACCAAACCGACCCGTATATGCGTGAAAAAGGTCGATTTTTAGGCTAATTGTCGATAACTTTACCACACCTTTGTTCGTTTACGTTTTGAACAGGGCGTTTTGTGGATAACTTTTTGTGCATAAAACGCATTTTTTAACGGTTATATACGCTTTTATATACGGTTATGCACAATAAAAGACGGGGCGCGGCAAACATTGCCGCGCACGTTACGCACTATTTACGACAGAAAGTCGCATATGATAGAGTTTTGAACAAACAGATATTCGTCCTTTATTTTCAGCCTGCCGTTTTCGTAAGTAAGATATTTTCCGTTCTTTTCGAGGGCGCGGGCGTAAAGCTTTTCGAAATCGCAGTTAAACAAACGGTTGAATTTGCCCGTATCAAGCCCCTCGGCGGTGCGCAGGGCGAGCATAATAGTTTCGTCGCGTCGCCCCTCCTCGTCTATTTCCTGACTGTCTACGACGGGGAAACGGTTAGTCATTATGCACTTGAAATACTCGTCCAAATCGAAAGTGTTGGTAAACCGCACGTTTGCTATACAGGACGAAGCGGAAACGCCCAAGCCGATATATTCGCCCCGCCGCCAATAGTTGAGGTTGTGCTTGCTCTCCCTTCCCTTCTTACAGAAGTTTGAAACTTCGTACCTTTCAAACCCCGCCTCTTTAAGTTTTTCCGCGCCGTAAGCGTACATTTTGGCAACCTCGTCGCCGTCGGGAAGTTCGCCGTTGAGATAGTCGGTATATATCGGCGTGCCGTCCTCGGGCGTAAGGGCGTACATAGAGATATGGCTTGCGCCGCTTTCCGCGGCTACGGTTACAGATTTGCATATATCTTCGAGAGTTTGCCCTTTAAGCCCGAGCATTACGTCCACGCTGAAATTTTCGCCTTTCAAAAGCTTTGCGCAGGCGGTAAACTCCTTTAAATTGTGGCATCTGCCCAAATCTTCAAGCTGACTGTCGACAGCCGTCTGCAACCCCACCGAAAAGCGGTTTACACCGCATTTTTTATAGAGCGCGATTTTACCCGCGCTAACCGTGCCGGGGTTCATTTCAATTGTTATTTCCGCCTGCGGGGACAAATTGAAATATTTTTTAGCCGCCGCCACAAGCATTGCAATATACTTTTCGTCCACTACGGAAGGAGTGCCGCCGCCTATGTAAAGCGATTGAAAAGTATAATCTTTAAGCTCCTCTCCGCGCATTGCCATTTCGTGGTAAAGGCAAGCCATATAGCTTTCGGCAAACCCTATTTTGTCGGGAAAGGAAGTAAAGTCGCAATAGCGGCACTTTTGCCTGCAAAAGGGAATATGAACGTAAATACCTGCCATTTGATACCTCCAAGCAAAAATTTGCGCTTGCCGCTAAACAAGCCAGCCGTAAATATTTAAGTCGACTTTGCCGTTTTCTGAAACTTCCACCCCGTCGTTTTGCAGAAGTTGTTTTTGCGCTTCGCGCCCGCCGAATGCAAACCCGTCGGTCAGAGAGCCGTCTTTAAAGAGTACGCGGTGGCAGGGAATTTCCCCGAATGCGGGGTTGGAGTGCAACGCCCAGCCCACCTGCCGCGAACAGCGCGGCGCACCGATTGCGCGCGCAACGGCGCCGTAAGTAGTTACCTTACCCTTGGGTATTTGTTTTACAATATCGTACACACGTTGGTTGAAGCTCATTTTTCAATTACGTTTATTCGTCGTTGGTCTTTAAAATTTGCATAAACACTTCGCTCGGCACCTCTACGCTGCCGATTGTGCGCATACGCTTTTTACCCTCTTTCTGCTTTTCCAAAAGCTTTTTCTTTCGGGTTATGTCGCCGCCGTAGCACTTGGCAAGCACGTCCTTGCGCATCGCCTTTACCGTTTCCCTTGCAATAATTTTGCCGCCGACAGCCGCCTGCACGGGAATTTCGAACAGCTGGCGGGGAATGGCTTCCTTTAAATTTTCGCACAGCGTTCTGCCGCGGTTGTACGCCGAGCTTTCGTGAACGATTATCGACAGCGCGTCGCACACTTCGCCGTTTAAAAGTATGTCGAGCTTGACGAGCTTGCTCCTCTCGTAGCCTATAATTTCGTAGTCGAAGCTTGCGTACCCGCGCGTGCGCGACTTGATTTTATCAAAGAAATCGAAGATAATTTCATTCAGCGGAAGCTTGTATTCGAGCTTGACGCGGTTGGCGTCGAGGTAGGTCATCTGCTCGAAAATGCCCCTCTTGTCGCGGCACAGGTCCATAATCTGCCCAAGATAGTCGGGCGGCGAATATATGTCGGCGTGGACAATCGGCTCCTCCATCCCCTCTATTTCGGAAACGGGCGGCAGGTGCGAAGGATTGTCTACAAACACCGTTTCTCCGTCCGTCTTTAATACCTTATAGCTGACGGAGGGCGCGGTGGTAATTATGTCGAGATTGAACTCCCTTTCAAGGCGTTCCTGCATAATTTCCATATGCAACAGTCCCAAAAAGCCGCAACGGAAGCCGAAGCCGAGCGCCTGCGAAGTATCCGGCTCGAACACGAGCGAAGCGTCGTTTAACTGCAACTTTAATAGCGCTTCCTTTAAATCGCCGAACTTGGAGCCGTCTAACGGGTAAATACCGCAAAACACTACCGACTGCACTTTTTTGTAGCCGGGGAGCGGCTCGGCGGCGCGGTTTTCGGCGTTTATTACCGTATCGCCCACGGCTACGTCCTGTATGGACTTAATGGAAGCGGCAATATAGCCTACCTCGCCAGCAACAAGCCCGTTTTTTGGCGTCATAGAGGGCGCAAACACGCCCACTTCGGTTACCTCGTAAATTTTATCGGCGCGGAAGGTGGTTATTTTATCGCCTACGTTCACCTTGCCGTCCTTTAAACGGACGAACAGGATAACGCCCTTGTAATTGTCGTAATAACTGTCGAAAATAAGCGCTTTAAAAGGCGCGTCCTCGTCGCCGTCGGGAGGGGGGAAATATTTTACCGCGCCCTCCAACACCTCTTTTATGTTGGTGCCGTCCTTGGCGGAAACGAGCGGCGCGTAGGAAGCGTCTAACCCTATCACGTCCTCTATTTCTTGCTTGGCCTCGTCGGGGCGCGCGGAGGGCAAATCTATTTTGTTTACAACGGGCAAAATTTCGAGGTTGTTTTCCAGCGCAAGATATACGTTGGCAAGCGTTTGCGCCTCTATCCCCTGCGAAGCGTCAACTATGAGAATAGCCCCCTCGCACGCGGCGAGCGAGCGCGAAACCTCGTAAGTAAAGTCCACGTGCCCCGGCGTGTCTATTAAATTGAACACGTACTCGTTGCCGTCGTCGGCGTCGTAAAACATTCTTACGGGCGTAAGTTTTATGGTTATGCCACGCTCGCGCTCTATATCCATAGAGTCGAGAAGCTGTTCCTCCATATCCCTTTTGGATACCTGCCCCGTATGTTCCATAAGCCTGTCGGCAAGCGTGGATTTGCCGTGGTCGATATGCGCTATAATGCAAAAATTGCGTATAAATTTGCTGGGTTGTTTCATCTTGAATACATTATATAAAAAATAAATAAACTTGTAAATAAAAAACGTCAACCGCCGCGCCACTTTTTTAGTTTGCCGCGCGGCAAAAAGAGCGCAACGGTCGGCAGGAAAGAATTAAATAAATAAGTTTCACGCGCGGCGTGGTAAATTGTCAAACTAAGAGCAACACTTAGCAAGATTTAATACAAATAAATCAACTGTGTTAGAATAGGTTTGCAAACAAAATTCTTAAACAGAGGAAAAATATGAACTATACCCATCTTACCATAGAAGAACGCTGTTGTCTACGGGAATACTACCTTCAAGGAAAAAGTTACAGAGAAATTGCAAAATTACTTGGAAGAAACGTTAGTACCGTATCGCGCGAGATACGACGTAACTATCATAGAATGTATGTAAAGTTCACTTACTATCCGTCCACGGCTCAGAACAAGTACGAGCGCAGGCGCAGATTCTGCCATCGCGGTATGTTTGGCAACGATGAGATTATCGAATACATAGAAGAAAAACTTGCTTTAACCTGGTCTCCCGAACAAATTGCCAATACGCCTTGTCATTTAAAATTGCCATCCTGTAAAACAATTTACCGTTGGCTATATGAGGGGTATATATCCAAAGGAAATTTAAAAGTGCTACGAAGAAAGGGCAAAAGCAGAACAGCAACCGAACAAGGAAAGCTCAATAGGGGTAAAAGTATACGAAAACGAGATAAAAAGATATATAAACGTAAAGAATTTGGGCATTGGGAAATGGATACGGTAGTTTCAGGCAGAGGCAAAACAAAGGCGTGTTTCGTTACTCTTGCAGAGAGAATGACAAGATATTACATTGCATTAAAGTGTCCGAACAGAGAAGCTGAGACTGTGAAGAAAGTAGTTATTGAAGCAATGTCTAACTTGCCGAATGCTGCGGTAAAAACAATTACTACGGATAACGGAAAAGAATTTGCCCGTTGGCAAGACATTGAAAAAGCGTTGAATTGTCAAGTATATTTTGCGGACGCTTATTGCGCCTGGCAAAAAGGTACAAATGAAAATTTAAACGGCTTACTCCGTCAATTCTATCCCAAAGGCAGAAATCTTTCTCACGTTAATTCTAATATTCTACAAAAAAATCTGGCGCTTTTAAACGCCAGACCTAAAAAAGTTTTACATTACCAAAAACCTGTTGATTTATTTCTATTATTTCTCAATAAGTGTTGCTCTTAGTTTGACAATTCACTGTTTTAATATTTATAAAAATTCAGTTTACGGTGGCGACTTTTGCGCACAGATACGGGCTGGAAAGCACCGTACAGCCGCCTATAACCGAAGCCAGCATCGGCTCCTCCGCGGAGCTGACCTTAATTTCCAGTCCCTTGGAGAAATACTCGGCAAACCCGTCCATTTTGGAAAGCCCGCCCGAAAGGTAAATTCCGTCGTTAAGTACCGAGGAAGCCACCTCAGCGGGCAACTCGCCAAGCACGGCGCGCACGTACTCTATAATTTTATCTACGTACAGCTTTATCACGTCGGACAGGTGCGAAGAGTTTACGGCAACCTGCACGGGTTCGCCCCCGTCGGCGTCCCTGCCTATTACGACAAGCATTTTATTGTCGTCCTCGTAAAGACTTCCCACAACGTTTTTAAGCTTTTCCGCCGTGAGCGCGCCTATCTTTACGCCGAAGTTTTCCAGCATTAAATCCATTATATGCACGTCGATATTGCCGCCGCCAAGGTTTGCCGTAAAGCCCGAAATTATGCCGTCGAGCGAGAATACGGAAATGTCGGTTTTGCCGTAGCCTATATCCACGCAGAACACGGGCGAAGTTTTCGAAAGCGAAACGTTGTGCCCCAGCACCGCAGCAAATGGCGTGCGCGTAAAGTACACCCTGCCTATGCCGCACTCCGCGGCTATTTGCAGATATTTTTTGCGCAGTTTTTTGGAGGCGCTGCACGGCACCACAAACATTATCTCCGTCTGCTTAGCCTTGCGCGGTGTAATTTCTATCTTTTCCAAAAAGTGCTTTAAAAGCGCCGTCAACAGCGCGGGCTGAACGATATCGCCCTCGCAAACGGGGTTTACTATGCGGGTGTTCTGCGCCGCTTTACCCGAAAGCGCGCGGGCGGTATCGCCGTAGGCTTTTATGTTTACCTTGCCCGAAACGTCGCTTTGCAACGCCACGCAGGTGGCTTCCGAAAGCACCACCCCGCAACCCAAAATGCATATTTTAGTTATCCAGGACCCTACGTCCACTACAAGTCTGTTCATCTTCGAGTACTTCTTTTATCATTCTTCCTACAAGCTCTACGGGCAATCCTACTACGTTAGTATAACTGCCCTCGTAGCTTTCGACTATGCCGCCGTCCTGTATGCCGTAACTGCCCGCCTTATCCATAGGCGAACCGCCGCGCACGTAATTTTCTATAAACTTATCGCTTAAAAGGTTGAATTTTACCTGCGTGCGGCAGTATTCGGTTATTTTTTTATTGTGCGAGCGCACGCACACGCCCGTAAGAACGCTGTGGGTATTGCCCGAAAGCATTTCAAGCGTTTGTTTTGCTTGCTCCGCGCTTTTCGGCTTGCCTAAAATTTTTCCGCCGTAAAACACCACGGTATCGCAACCTATTACAACGCTTTCGGGATATTTTTCAAACACTTCGGCGCACTTGTTTTCGGCAAGCGCGCAAACCAGCTTTTCGGGCGGCAAAGCTTTATCCGCCCTTTCTTCGCCGACGGCGGGTATAACCTCGAAGTCGGATAAAATTTCTAAAAGCAATTGCCTGCGCCGCGGCGACGCGCTTGCAAGTATAAATTTAATGTTTTCCGCCATAAATTTTTTAAATGGTAAATGCCGCGTTTTACGTGCGGCATTTCGTTTTTACAGTATTTCCAGATTTTTGCGGAAGGACTTTTTAAATTCCGCGCTCGCCGCAAGTGCGTCGCGTATCTCCAATGTAGCGTCCCCTTCGACTTCCGTCTTCATTATTACCGAGTCGCCCAAAATGTCGCAGTTGATTCCCTTTACAACGCCTGCGTTGCTCCTGTCCAAGCTTTCGGCTATTCTTAACATTACGCCCAAACGCTTTACTATTTCAACGTCGTCTTCCTGCAAAATGTCGCGGTACAAATTCCAATTGTAGGCGTTAATATCCTCTTTTTTATGACAGCAGGCGGTAAACGCCGCAAGCACGATTTCCCTGTGCGTAACGCCGTAAAGCGTGGAATTTAAAATCATATAGCAACTGTGCCGCTGGTGATTGTAGTACTTTATTCGCATACCGCAATCGTGAAGCATAGCCGCAACCTTTAACACTTTTAAGTACTGCCTGGGGAACTTATGAAGCACGCGCAGTTGCTTGAACAGCTGAACGCTTAAATTTACAACGTGTTCTACGTGCTTTTCGTCGCACCCGTAATACTTTACAAGCGTTGTAAGCGAGTAGTTCATAACGTCCAGAATGGGTTTGTCTATCGTGGAGGGCAACGCCTGATTGAACATTATTCCCTCGCGCAAGCCCGAACCCGAGAACGTAAAGTTTGTAAAGCCCAGCCTTGTAATAAACGTCTTTATTATTGCAAGGGCGGCGGGAAGAATGTCCGCGCGCTGAGCCGAAAGCCCCTTTATCTTCTTTTTCTTGTCGAGGTCCAAAACCTTTATCATATCGTAAACGGGATAAAAGTCCTCGGCTTCGAGGTTGAAATTGTGCACCACGTCCAAAGGATATTTATGCACCATCTTGTTTATTTTGAAGAGATTTCTGAACGAGCCGCCCACGCCTATCATTTGCGCGTCGGGGTCTATTTCCGCCAGCCAATCTATTTCGTTGAGCTTTTCAAGGAAGAACTCCTCTATCTTAGCCGACTGCTCCTCGGGCTTTAAGCCCTCGCCCGAAAACATATCCGTAAGCGTTACCGCGCCGAAGGGCACGGTTGCAAACCTTAACATATTTCTGCGGTTGTAATAGATAATTTTCGTAGAGCCGCCGCCTATTTCCAAGATTACGCCCTTGGGAATATCCATCGTGTTGATAACGCCGCGGTATACGAGCGTAGCTTCCTCTTCGGCGGTAAGCACGCGCAGTTTTACCCCGCAACTCGTTTGAATTTCGTCTAAAAACGAACGCTGGTTTTTAGCCCTGCGCACCGCCTCCGTAGCCACGCCTATTATGCGGTTTACGCCGCTTGCGTCGCAAAGCCTTTTAAACATTTTCAGCGTTTTGATTGTTTCGGCAACGCGTTGGGGCTTTAAAAAGCCGTCCCGTTCCATATCCTGTCCGAGGCGCACGCTCTCTTTAAGTTCGTCCACAACCATAAAAAACCCGTCCTCGAACAGGTTTACGATTACCAGTCTCGCCGAATTAGACCCAAGGTCTATGATACCAATTTTTTCCAAAATATAACGCTCCTTTCAAGGTTTGTATTCAAACCCGAATAAAGTAAAATCAGCTTGCGTTGGGCGGAAAAAATCGCGCCCGTGCGCGAAAAACAATATTCTTTCCACTATGCGCAATTATAGCACTTGGCGCAGATTTTGTATATACATATAATAAAAGATTGTGCAAATTGCACAAAAAATAGATTGGAACGGGTTTAAATTGACGCGCTTTAAACGGCTACATATCGGCTATGCGTTTAAACGTTTTTGGGCACACGAAGTCGGGCGCGATTTCCTTTAATGGAACGAGTACGAACGGGCGGTTTAAATAGTCGGGGTGGGGAACGCACAGCCCTTCTTCGGCTATTGCTTTATCACCGAAAAATACGATATCTATATCCAGCGTTCTGTCCCCCCAGCGAACGGCGCGCACGCGACCGAAACTCTTTTCTATTTTGTGAATTTCTTCAAGCAACCGCCGCGGGGAAATAAGACACTCGGCAACCGCCGCGCAGTTTAAAAACATATTTTTAGCCGCGCCGCCGTACGGCTCCGTTTCGATATACTTGGAAACCTTTAATATTTTTACGCCGTCCACCCCGTCGAGAGCGGAGAGCGCGCCGTCCAACGTTTGCTTTCTGTCGCCCGCGCTCGAACCGAGAGAAAGCAATACCTTGTTTCTCTCCGCCGCGGCTGTAACAGAAACGTCTTTAAACGGCAGACCTATTGGAGCCTCGGGCTTATGCACCGTTACTTCCGCTCTGTTTGCAATAGGAAATTTTTCAAGCAACAGCCGCGCCGAACGGCAAGCCAGCGTTTCTATAAGATTGAAACAGTTCACTTTACAAAAGTCGGTTAATGCTTGGCACGCTTCCGCATAGTTTACCGTAAGGTTCAAATCGTCGTTTAAAGCGGCGGCGGAAAAATCGCAATCTATCGTCGCGTCGAAAACAAACGGCTGTGCGTTTACCTTCTCCTCCGCCAGAACGCCGTGGCGGGCTGTTACTTCAAGCCCCGTAATTTTAACCTTTTGCATACTCTTCCTCAATCGCCCTTACGTTTTCGGCGACGTCGTGCACCCGCACGAACAGCGCCCCTTTCCTCACGGCGAGGCGCGTGCTTTCCAGCGTGGCGGCAAGCCTGTCCTCGGCTACGCCCCCGAACATAGATTTGCGGCTTGTGCCGAGCAACAAGGGATAGCCGACTTCCGAAAGCTTTTCGTAGCCGTTGAGAAGTTGCCAATTCTGCTCCCTGTCCTTGGCGAAACCTATGCCGCCGTCCACGCAAATTTTATCGGCGGCTATTCCCGCCTTTAAAGCTATATCCACCGAATTTTTCAAAAAGCCGTTTATTTGCGGAAATATATCGCCCGTAAGCTTTTCCGCCGCATTGTGCATAATGCAGACGGAAGCGCCCGCTTCTGCGATTACTTCCGCCATATCGCCGTCGTACGTAAGCCCCCACACGTCGTTGACCATATCCGCGCCCAGCGACAAAGCCGCCCTTGCGCACTTGGAATAGTACGTATCCACCGAAACGGGAACGTCGAAACGGCTCTTAATTGCTTTTAGCGGTTGTTCCAGCCGCCTTATTTCTTCCTCGGCGGAAACTTCAACATACCCCGGACGGGTAGACTGCGCTCCGAGGTCGATTATAGCCGCGCCCTCTTTTAAAGCGCGCTCCACTTTGAAAAGAACGTCGTCCCCGCTCGCCCTGCTCTCCTTCCAGAAGCTGTCGGGAGTGAGGTTGACGATAGCCATAACGTAAGTACGGTTTTTAAAGGTTTGACCGCCTACTATCATTTGTTCAATGCGCATATTTCGGTAATTTTATCCTTCGGGAAATCTCCCATAACTTTATAGGTAACCGTTTTACTGCCGCTCTTTTTTACGCCGCGGCAGGTCATACAAGTGCTTCAAGCAAATCTTTAACCGCCTTCATTGCCTTTTCTCTATCCACTCTCTCGCCTCCTTTAACGCGGTGAACGAACCGCACACAACCACCGTTTTTCCCGCCGCCTTTGAGAGCGCGGCTTCTACCGTTTCCGCCGTGGTTATAACTTCAATTTTGCCTTTAAACGCGCCATATATGCGCTCCAATTCCATTGCCCTGTAACTTTTTGGCGAAAACAGCACTGCTGACCGAAAGTGCGGAGCAAGCGCTTCCGCCGCGCCGCAAACGTCCTTATCCGAAAGACAGCCGAACACAAGCGCCGCGGGTTTTGGGCAGAACGCCAAAAGCTCGGTGAGCGGCTTAAACGCCGCGGGATTGTGCGCGCCGTCCAGAATATAGGTAACCCCGCCCTTTATTACCGTCTGACACCTGCCATCGACCGCCGTTTGAGCAATTCCCCGCCGTATATCCTCCAACGAAAGCCCCAATATGCGGCAAACCTCTATCGCAACAGCGGCGTTGAAGCACTGCGCCGAGCCGTACATTTTTACGGAATACGTTTCGCCCTTGTATTTAAACGTTTGCCCCTCCGCGGAGCTCTTTATGACTTCCAGCCCCTCGCCCGCGAATATAGCGCCGAGCTGTTTAAAAAAGGCTTTGCCCTCTTCCGTCTGCATTGCGCTAACCACCGCGGGGCAGTCCTTTATAATGCCGCTCTTCGCACTGCAAATTTCCGTAATTGTTCCGCCCAATTCCGCCGTATGTTCAATCGATACGGAAGTTATTGCCGCCGCAACTTTGTTTGCAACCGCGTTGGTGGCGTCGTCCCTGCCGCCGAGCCCGCACTCTATTACGGCGTACTCGCACCCCTCTTTGCGGAACGCTTCAAGCGCCGCCGCCGTTTCTATTTCGAACGCAGAGGGTTTATCTTCCATTGCTTCCGCCGCCGCGCTCGCCATTGAAATATACTTTTCTGTTACCCGCCTTTCGAGCGGCACGCAATTGACGCAAAACTGTTCCTCGTAAGAAAAAACCTGCGGGGAAGTAAACGTACCTACCGCTTTGCCAGCGGCTTTGAGCGCGTTTGAAATAAACGCCGAGCAACTGCCCTTGCCGTTGGTGCCCGCAACGTGAATTATTTTAAGTCCTTTATCTGGCGAGCCGAGCGCGTCGAGCAGGGCGCGGGCGCGTTCCGTTCCGAACTTACTGCCGAGCTTAGCCGCCTCGTTTATACCGCCTATTATATCCCCATATGACAAAAGGACACCTCCCGAGGCGCCCTTTAATTTTTAACGTATAAGGACGCGTCCGACTACCGCAGGCAATACGCCGTTTCGTGCGGGGGCTGTCCAACCCGCGCCACTGCAACAAGCCGGAGGGCTTGCAACGCAATCGGATTGCAAGTATTATAACACGGTTAGAACAAAATGCAAAGCGTTTAAAGCCGTATACTTTAATTATAATTGCCAAAACTACGGTTATGGCGCTTATATTTATCAGAACGGCGATTATATTTTTTACTCTGCTTCTTATTATGCGACTTATGGGCAAGAGCCAGATAGGCGAAATGCAACCCTTCGAGCTTGTTATAACTCTGCTAATCGCAGAGCTTGCCTGCATACCTATGGCGGACAGTTCCGTACCGTTGCTGTACGGAATTATTTCCATTGTAGCAATCTTTATTCTGCACCAAATCGTATGGTTGCTCGATTTATGGTTTAAACCTATGAAGACGGTAGTTTGCGGCAAGCCCTCGCTCGTCATTACCAAGGACGGCGTGGACAGCTACCAACTGCGCAAAAACAACCTTGACGTTGCCGACCTTATAGAGAGTATGCGCGGCGCGGGATATTTCAATCTTGACGACGTTTACTACGGACTTTACGAAAGCAACGGTAAATTTTCGGCTCTCGCCAAGGAAGAGCCCACCCCCACCCTGCCCGTATTGCTTGTGGACAACGGCAAGGCGGACGAAAAGAACGCTAAAATCGCAGGCGTTACCGTGCAGTCGGTTAAGGACTTTGCCGAAAAGCAGGGCGTTAAACTCAAAAACGTGTTGGTTATGACGGTTGACGGCAACGGAAGAGTTTACTTTCAACCCAAGGGCAAGCCATATAAAATTTTGAATATGCAGGTGAGCGGGCAATGGTAAAATCGATTATCTACACGCTAATTGCAATCGCGCTGTGCCTTGGAATTTTTTTCGGCACGGATTACTATATAAAGAGCCAGCTTACGGAATTCCACACCGCGCTGGAAACGCTTTACGACAAAATCGAGGACGAAAACGCCACGCGCGAGGACGCTTACGCCGTGCGGGAGATGTGGGCGGAAAAGAAGAGCCGACTGCACATAATTATTCCGCACAACGATATCTCTTACGTGGACTATTGGCTTAGCGAGGCGTGCGGGCTGATTTACGAAAAGCAGTACCCCCTTGCCCTCGGCAAAATAGAGGTGCTTTTGGAAATAACAAAAAACCTGCCCGACGCGTATTCCGTTAAATTGGAAAACATTTTTTAAACGGTAAATTTTGTTGACAGAAGGGCGCGCCTTTGCTATAATTCGGTTATAAATTGGCGTTGACCGAGACAGACGGGCTTTACGCAAGCGTTTACAGAGAGGGTTACCCGAAAACGGCTGAAAGGTTTCCCATCCGCTTTAAGCACGGTATTCACTCGTTAGCCGCGCGCGTGAAATTTTTTAAAGAGTAATTTGCGACGTTTTCCCTTGCGTAAACAGGGCTAATAAGGCGGAAGTTTTCCGCGGAATCAGGTGGTACCGAGTAAAAGATATTTACTCCCTGTGTTTTACACGGGGAGTTTTTTATTTACAAAAAAAACGGCAAGGCAAAACTGATTTTGCCGCAAGAGGTAATATATGCAGGACAAAATAGAACTTTTGAAAAAAAAGATTGCAGACGCGATTAAGGACGTGCATTCTTCCGACAGCTTATTTCAGATAAAGATGAAATATCTCGGAAAGAGCGGCGAAGTTTCCGAACTTATGAAGGGAATGCGCGACGTACCCAAGGACAAGCGCCCCGAAGTGGGTATGATAATAAACGCGCTTAAAACCTGGGCGGAAGAGCAGTTCGGCAAACTCGATAAGAGCATTAAGGCGAGAGAGCTTAAAAAGCAGTACGCCGCCGAGGCGATTGACGTAACGCTTCCCGGCAACACGGGCAGAAAGGGCGCGTACCACCCCAACACTCTTGTCAGGCGCGAACTCATATCCATATTTTCAGGTATGGGCTTTACCGTTTACGAAGGTCCCGAAATAGAGAGCGATTACTACAACTTTACCGCCCTCAACACTCCCGCCGACCACCCCGCAAGGGATATGCAGGATACGTTTTATATTACCGACGACCTGCTTTTGCGCACGCAGACGAGCGCGGGGCAAATAAGGGTAATGGAAAAGAGCGCTCCGCCAATAAAAATACTTTCGCCCGGAAAGGTTTACCGCAGCGACGACGACGCCACCCACTCGCCTATGTTCTCGCAGATGGAAGGGCTTGTTGTGGACAAGGGCATAACGCTGTGCGATTTAAAGGGTATGCTCGACGAGTTTGCTCGCAAAATTTTCGGCGAAGCCGTCAAAACGCGGTTGCGCCCCTCCTACTTCCCCTTTACCGAGCCTTCCGTTGAAGTGGACGTAAGTTGCTTCGAGTGCGGCGGCAAGGGTTGCAGGCTGTGCAAGGGCACGGGCTGGATAGAAGTATTGGGCGCGGGTATGGTAAACAGGCGCGTGCTTGAAGGTTGCGGCGTTGACCCCGAAGAGTATTCGGGCTTTGCCTTCGGTATGGGCATAGAGCGCATTGCAATGCTGAAATACGGAATTAACAATATGAAACTGCTGTTCGAGGGCGACGTTCGTTTCCTTAAACAGTTCAAGGCATAAGCGGCGAGGTGAATAGATTATGAAACTTCCTTTAAGTTGGTTGAAAGATTACGTTGACGTGGACGTTACCGCGGAAGAATTACAGAAAAAGCTGTTCGGTTGCGGCTTCGAAGTTGAGGAGCTTATAGAAATAGGCAAAGAAATTTCGGGTGTAGTTGTCGGCGAAGTTACGGAGTGCGAGCCTGTGGAGGGCACGCACCTGCACGTGTGCAAGGTAGATTGCGGCGCGCACGGAGTTAAACAGATTTGTTGCGGCGCGGACAACGTTGCAAAGGGCATCAAGGCGCCCGTAGCGTTGGTAGGCGCAACCGTATACGCCACTGCGAAGGACCACGTTACGATAGAGGGCATTATGACAATCAAAAAGGGCAAACTGCGCGGCATAGAGTCGGAAGGTATGCTATGTTCGGGCGTGGAAATAGGCGTAAACGGCGATATGTTCGACGGCGGCGATTACTGCGGTTTGCTTCTGCTCCCCCCCTCCTTTGAAAACGGCGCGGACGTAAAACCTCTGCTCGGACTTGACGACTGCATATTCGACATTAGCGTAACGGCTAACCGCCCCGATTGCCAGAGCGTTTTGGGTATGGCGAGGGAAGTTGCCGCCGTATTGGGCAAAAAACTTAAAGAGCCCGATTGCTCCTACACTGCCAAAGCTAAGGGCGAAAAGGTAAGCGTAAAGGTAATTGCCCCCGACATATGCCCCAGATACATCGCTCATTACGTTAAGGACGTGCGCCCCGCAACTTCCCCCCTGTGGCTGAGAAAGCGGCTTGCGCTGTGCGGACTGAGGTCTATAAACAATTTAGTGGATATAACCAATTTCGTGCTTTTGGAAATGGGTCAGCCTATGCACGCGTTCGACTGCGCCCGACTCGACGGCAGAGAAATAGTAGTACGCAGAGCCGCGGAGGGCGAGGAAATAGTAACGCTGGACGGCAAAAAATTTAAGCTTAACGGCGAGAACCTCGTAATATGCGACGGCGCCAAGCCCTGCGCGCTGGCGGGAATTATGGGCGGAGAAAACAGCGAAATTACCGACGGCACGAAGGAGCTTTTGTTTGAAAGCGCAAAGTTTGCGCGCGACAGCATAAGAAAAACTTCGCGCGCGCTTGGGCAACACTCCGACAGCTCGGCTCTGTTTGAAAAGGGCGTGTGCGAATACACCACCGAGCGCGCTATGGCAAGGGCGTTGCACCTTATAGAGCAGTTGGACTGCGGTACCGTAACCGACGTGCACGTAGACGTTAAAACGGAATATTCACGCGACGGCGCAAAAGAAATGACGGTGAGCCTCAATAAAATAAACGCGCTGTTGGGAATAGAAATACCCGAGCAAAAGGCGGTTGAAATTTTGCAGTCGCTGGGCTTCGGCGTGAAGGTTTGCGGCGATGCGATGCAATTGGACGTGCCCGCCTACCGCGAGGATATAGACGGCGCTGCGGATATTGCGGAAGAAATAATACGCGAGTACGGTTACGAACACGTAAAGAGTACTTTTATGCCCACCGCGCTAATCACCAACGGCGGATATAGCGAAGAACAGAAATTCGAAAACCGCCTGAAAGACAATCTGGTTGCGCTTGGGTTATACGAAATTTCCACGTACTCCTTCTACTCCGAAAAAGATTTGGATATGCTCCATTTCCCCGAGGACGCGCCCGAAAGGAAATTTATCAAGATTAAAAACCCCATAGGCGAAGACCTGTCGGTTATGCGCACCACCCTCGCCCCCTCTATGGTAAACACGATAGTGCGCAACCTGCGACGCGGCAATACGGACGGCAAATTTTTCGAACTTGCCAAAATTTATATACCCGACGAGCTTCCCCTTAAAAGACAGCCGCAGGAAAAGGAAATACTGTGCATAGGCACGTTCGGCGGCGGCACGTTCTTCGACGTTAAGGGAATAGTAGAAGATATAGCCGACAGCATAAACACCAAATTCGAGTACGCCCCCGCGCAGAAACCTTTCCTCCACCCCGGCGTTTGCGCGCAGATAACCTGCAACGGTAAAGAGCTGGGTTACGTCGGCAGGCTCGACCCCGCAATCTGCGAGGAGCTTGCAATGGAAAGAAAGGCGTTTATTGCCGAACTCGATTATCTGGCGCTGAGAGAGTGCGCCAACGCGTTTAAATACAAACCCGTTTCCAAGCACCCCGAAGCCGTGCGCGACCTTGCGCTCGTTGCCGACGTTTCCGTAACCTGCGCGCAGATTGAAAAGGAAATTTATTCGGCGTGCAAGTACGCATCCCAAGTTAAGCTGTTTGACGTGTATATCGGCAGACAGGTTGTCGAAGGCAAAAAGAGTATGGCGTTTACCGTTACTTTTACGCCCAACGAAGAAGCGTTTACGCCCGAACGCGTAGACGGCTTTGTAAAAAAGATTTTAAACAACTTAAAGCACAACCTTAACGTAGAACTGAGGTAATTTAAATCCCCTGCGGCAAATTTGCCGCAGGGGATTGATTTATTGTTGATTAAGTGATAAAATATAATAAAGGGGAAAAATATGAATAAAAAATATGCTAATAAAATAATTTCCGTGTTGTTGGGAGTTGCTCTTATTGCGCTTATAATTTCATTTATAATGTTACTGTTTGACGCAATATTTACAGAAGATATTTTCCTGTTTGACAATGACGGTCAAATAATTATTGAAGAATTAAAAGAAACAATTAAAATGGTAAAGTGGCTTTCATTTTCCTTATGTTTTATTTTAATACCAGCCCTAATCTGTTTTGTCTTTGCCTATTTCGGAAACGGTAAAATTTTTAACTTAATTTCGGCAATACTATGTTTTTTCATAGTTGCAACGGGAATTGCGTTTGCTTTTGTAATAAGAAAAAAAGCAATATTATCCGACAACATTGCAATATATACCGCCGTTACTACCGCCATTGAAAATTTTATAGAAATCTCTGCTTTTGCATTCATTATCGGCGCATTCTTTATATATAACAGCGTAGTTTCATTTATCGGACGCGAAAAGAAAACAAAAAATCATACGGTGGAACAAAAAAATGAGAACGATTAAAAAATCTTTATTTTCCGTCATATGCCTGCTATGCCTTTTTACCGCATTTGCGCTATGCGGATGTTCCAACAAAGCGGGATATTATGTCAAAGACAGTCTAACTTATAAATTAAGTTCTAATATGTTACACTCTTGTATTTTTGACGGTGAATTTAAAGTTTATTTTTATAAACCGGGCGAATACAACGTTAAATTCCAAATAAAAGCCGAAAGCGATTACGGCACGCACACTGAGGACTACGACTTGAAATATAACGTTGTAAAAAAAGGCAACCAAACAATTGCTATTACATTCTTTTTTGAATCAAACCCTCGCGCCGAACATAAAGTACATATTGAAAATTTTAAAATAACTTTGCTAAATAACAATGAAGAAAACAATGACAATAAAAACGAAGAAAGCGAATACAAAAATTATGCAATCGGTTTTGGCGTTACCGCAGGCGTAATACTTTTAGGACTTATAACCGTATTTATATTAGACGCTACGGGTATAATTAAAAAAGAGAAAACTGAATTGTAAAAAACCTGCGCGAAAAAATTTCGCGCAGGTTTTTTATGTGAATTTTTATTAAAGCTCATCGTTAAAATCTTACTTCTTCGGCACTAAACTTCCGCCGCCGCCCGCAAGAGTTGCCTGCAAATAAGTATCCGGTATTTTGCCCGCAATAACGCTTTCGCATATGAGCACTTCTATCGTAGACGCCCAATTGGAAGTTTTATCCGGCAAAATTATTGATATGTCCGAAACGATTTCAAGGTAAAGCGAGTGCTTCGTCTGGTTTATGCCCGCGTCAGTAAATTTGGAAACAAAGCGGCACTCCACGTTGGAAATGGGGATAATTTTTATATTTATCTTCTGCCCGAAACCTGCAAGCGCCTCTATCCCCGTAAGTGCGCCCAAGGGCACCTGTATCCCCTCCGCGCTCATTCTCGTCAAATTTTCCTGCGAGAGATACGCCGTATCCCTCGCAATTTTGTTTATCTTTAAACTGTCGGTTGTAATCGTGGAAACGTCGCCCGCGTCGTCGTAAGTAATTTTTATAAGGTCTTCGTACCTGACGTTGTCGTTGAGGGTATAATAAATGGCGTCGTTTACCGCAACCGTCGTAACCGAGCGGATAGTAGCCTCGCTGATTGAAATGAGTATTTTGGTTACGTTGCGCTGAAAAAACAGAAGCAGACCTATCGTCATTACGGAAAGTATGGCTATTATTATTTTCAACCGTTTATGCTTGCGCCGCTTTTTCATACCGTTAATAATGTATGTGGCAATACTTGCCCAATATGTAATAGCTTAAATAAATATTTGCAATTTGCAAGGTTTTTTGATATACTTTTAATATGACCGTATTTATTATAGCAATGGAAAGCGAAGCGCATCCCTTTATTGACGCGCTTGCCGATACTCAAATAAAAAAAGTCCACGGGCGCACCGTAATTACGGGTAAGCTTAACGGTAAGCCCGCCGCGGCTGTTGTTTGCGGCGTGGGCAAGGTAAACGCGGCGGCGGGCGCGCAATACGCAATAGACTGCCTCGGCGCGGACAAAATTGTAAATATAGGCGTTGCGGGAGGACTCAACGCGGGCACGCAGATAGGCAAAATTTATTCGATAAGCCAGGTTGTACAGTACGACTTTGACCTTTCCGTAATAAACGGAACGCCGATTGGCACGCTTAACGAATACGCGGAGCCGTATATTTCCGTCGACTGCTCCCCCCGCTATCCCGCAAAGAAACTCGGCACGGGCGACAGGTTCGACGACAGCGAGCGCGACTATCTGCTTCTCAGCGACGCATTGAAAGCCGACGTACGCGATATGGAATTCGGCGCAATAGCGCACGTATGCAAACACGCGGGCGTGCAGTGCTATTCGTTTAAAGCCATTTCCGACGTGGCGGGCGAGGGAAGCACGACTAAGCAGTTTGCCATAAACCTTGCAATGTGCGCAAAGGCGTTGAGCGAAGAGTTTGAAAACATTTTCGAGGCGGTAAATGGATAAGATACCTTCTTTTACAAAAAATCACGACGTGTTGCCTACCGGCTTGCACGAAGGAGTTGTTGCCCACGGAGTTACCACCTGGGACTTACGCTTTAAAAAGCCCAACGGCGGCGATTTTATTTCGCCCAAGTCTTTACATACGGTAGAGCATCTTTTAGCGACGACTCTTCGCAATTCGGCGCAAAGGGAAAACGTAATTTACTTCGGACCTATGGGCTGCCGAACGGGGTTTTACCTGCTTACGGTAAACCTTACGTATAACGAAGTTTTAGCTCTGTTAAAGGAAAGTTGCGCCGCCGCGCTTGCCCTTGAAGAGATACCCGGCAACAGGCGCGAGGAGTGCGGCAACTACCTTGAACACGATTTACAGAGCGCGAAAAAGGATATTGCGGAGTATGTAAATATTTTGGAAAAACTTTAAAAAGCGGATAAATTTAAGCGAGGTTACTTATGATTAAATTAGGAGGAGGCTGGGACGAAGAACTCGCCCACCTGTTTGCGGACGAAAGATATTTAAAAATACGCGAGTTCCTAAAAAAGGAATATTCCACGCATATCGTTTACCCCGATATGTACGACCTTTTCAACTGCTTCCGCTTTACGCCCATAGCAAACGTTAAAGCCGTAATTCTCGGTCAGGACCCGTACCACGAACCCGGACAGGCGCACGGGCTTTGCTTTTCGGTAAAGCGCGGCATACCCCTTCCCCCTTCCCTTAAAAATATATATAAAGAATTAGAGAGCGATTTGGGCATTGTGGAACCCGACTGCGGCGATTTGACCAAATGGGCTGAGCAGGGAGTTTTGCTTTTGAACACAACGCTTACCGTGCGCGAGCATATGGCTAACAGCCACTCCAAATGCGGTTGGGCTTGGTTTACCGACAGCGTTATAAAACTCATTTCGGACAGATGCGAAAACGTTGTGTTTATACTGTGGGGCGGCAACGCGAGAAGCAAGGCGCCGCTAATCGACCAAAGGCGGCACTTGATTTTACAGTGCGCGCACCCCTCGCCCCTATCCGCATACAACGGATTTTTCGGGTGCAGATTCTTTTCAAAGACAAATTATTATTTAGCCGCGCACGATAAAACGCCCATAGACTGGGATTTGAATTGAAGTTTGCGCAGGCAACTCAGGAGATTATATTATGAAATACGTTGTCGTTTTGGGCGACGGAATGGCGGATTGGAAAATTAAGGACCTTGGAAACAAAACCTGCCTCGAAGCCGCCGACACGCCCAACTTGAATAAACTTGCCCCCCGCGCGGAAGCGGGACTGTGCAAGACCGTTCCCGACGGAATGAAACCGGGTAGCGACGTTGCAAATATGTCCGTGCTCGGCTTTGACCCGCACAGATATTACACGGGGCGTTCGCCGCTCGAAGCCGTTTCTATGGGCATTGAACTTTCCGATACCGACGTAACGCTGAGGTGCAACCTTGTAACCCTTTCCGAAGAGAAAAATTACGAAGAGCGGGTTATGCTCGATTATTCCGCGGGCGAAATTTCCACAGAGGAAGCGGCGGAGTTAATAGCATTTTTAAAAAAGCGCTTGGATAACGACGTGTTTACGCTGTACGCGGGCATATCTTACCGCCACTGCCTCGTGGTTAAAAACGGAGTTACGGGGCACGCTTTAACGCCCCCGCACGACATTTCCGACAAACCTGTTAAAGAGCATTTGCCAAAGGGCGAACTCGGCGCAAAATATCTTGAAATTATGAAGGAGAGCGCCGAACTTTTAAAGGACCACCCCGTAAACTTAAAGCGCATAGCCTGCGGCAAGAAGCCCGCCAACTCCGTTTGGCTGTGGGGCGAGGGAACTAAACCCGCGCTGAGTCCTTTTGAAAAGGAAAGAAAGTTAAAAGGCGGCATTATTTCCGCAGTAGACCTTGTTAAGGGAATAGGTATGCTTGCCGATATGCAAATTATAGACGTTGCGGGCGCGACGGGCAACTACGACACCGATTTTACGGGGAAAGCCAACGCCGCCGCAGACGCCCTTTTAGGCGGGCTGGACTTTGTGTATATCCATATGGAAGCGCCCGACGAGTGCGGACACCACGGCGATGTTAAGCATAAAATTTATTCGATAGAGCAAATTGACAAAAAAGTAATACCAACGCTCATAAATAGGTTTAAGGAAGCGGGCGAGGACTTTGCTATGCTTGTAACGCCCGACCACCCCACTCCCTGCGCGTGCAAAACACACGTTTCCGAGCCTGTGCCCTATCTTTTATACACCAACGTAAAAGACCTTGGCAACGGCGCGGCGCGCTACACCGAGGAAGAGGCGGCAAAGACGGGCGCGTACGTTGCGGACGGCTATAAGCTTATAGAAAAGCTTTTACAAATAAAGCGTTGAAATACTTTAATTAAAGCATATATGCGGGGCAATTGCATTGCCCCGCATATATTTTACCTTTACATCTATTTATCAGCCCTTGGATTGAAGCGTCTTTTTTTCCTTTTTGAAAGTGTCGCACATCTGGTCTATTAGCTGTTTGGGCGCGGGCTGCGGCGTGTAGTATCCGCGCGTGGACATCTGGTTGAAAAGGCTGTACTGATTTTCCGCAACCGAGTTGAGGTGCGCGGAAAAACCTTTTCTTATGCTCTTGGAGCCGCCCTCGAAAAGCGCCGTTGTATAAAACGACATAAGCTGTTTTTCGCTTTCGAGCATATCCAAAATTGCGTCTTTTTCGTTTAACTGAGTGTTGCTTTTAGTCAATTTCATTTTTTAACCCCCTATAATTGCGAGAAGCTCGTTATATCTTCTCTGATGTTCGTCGGCAATGCGCGCCATACAGTCGGCAAGGTCCACGTCGGTAAGCGACTTGGAATAAGCCCTCGCCTTTTTGCAAATCAGCCCCTCGAACGTGAGGGCGTCGGAAATCATTGTAAGTTCTTTCGATGTCAGTTGAGTCATAAATAAAAACCTCCGCTCTTGTTATTGCCAACGCGCGGAGGTTTATTCCGTTTTTAAGTTAAAAATTATTTGTTGCCGAAAAGTCCGCCGAATATATCTTCGCCCGCCGCACCGTGCGCCTTTATTGCCTGATAGTAGGGGTCGGAAGAAAAATCGCGCTCCTTTTCGTAACTGCCGCCAAGACTTTCTATCGCGTATTTAAGCTCCTGATATTCTATAAAACTTATCCCCTCTTCGTCAATCTTGTCCAAGAGATAACATAGCGCGCGCTCGTCGCCGTACGCGGCGAGATAGCTTGCGTGCATAGGCACGTTTTCGCCGTCGGAACGGAATTCCTTTATAAGTATTTCATAAATTCGCTCGTCCTTTAAAACGCAGCGGGAGAGTATTTCCAACATATACTCCTTTTCCACGCCCTTGCCGTAATTTTCAAGCGCAAGCTCCTTTACTTCGTCGGCAAATTCCTTTGCAAAGTCCACGCAGGTGTTCTTAATATCCTCGCTCTCGTCCGAACAGATAAGGCGCATATATTCGGGAAGCGCCTGCCTGCACGCACCCAAAAGGTTCAACGCGTACGCCTTTTCGTCCTCCGTGCCGTCGAGCAAGGGAATGAGCTTTTCGCTCAGATTTCTGCTCTCTATTGCATTGCACAAAAATTCGCTTACCGCAACGCCTTGCTTCAAGTGCGCGCGCAGTTGCGCCACTATCTGCCCGTCGTCCATCTGCGCATAGTATTGGTTGGGCGACACGCCGAGCGACTTTATAACCGTGTCGCCGAAGCGGGCGTACATTTTGGGAATGATATCCTCCCACTCCTTTTCCCTGTGCTTGTCCGCATTCTTTTTTACGTACTCGGAAAGTTTCTGGTCGAACATTCCGTCAAAATCGTATAATTTCATATGTCAATTCCCCAAAATTGCGTTTACTTTGCGCTCGTCCGCGCCGAAGAAAGAACACATTTGCTCGTCGCTTAAACCGCTTTCCTTCACCTCGGAAAATTTGAGTATTGCCGCGGCAAGCGCGGGCACCGAACGGCAGGAATCCAACCGCCCCTCCTCTAAAAGCTTTGCGTACAGCTTTTCCGTCGCCACCGAAAGCATAAAAGGATATTCGGGTTCGAGCATTGCAAAGCGAGAAAACACCAGACCGTAAGCGCGTAAAAACGTCTTTTTCCTGCTTCTGCCCACGTTTATGGGCACAAGCGTTACCTTTTTGTAGAGGTTGCACACAACCACGCCGTATTCCCCTTCCGAGTTGCGCTCCACAAGTTCGCTTAAAATTTCCAGCTTTATGCCGTCCTGCAAAAACGCGTCGAGCAAGATATCGCGCACGGTATCGTCCATTCCGCATTTCAGCGCGCACATTGCGCCAAGAAGTTTAAGCTCATACGTAGAATTGCCGTCGCCCTCGTCAAAGCACCAATGAATGGCGCTCGATACGTCGGCTTCCTTGCACAGCTTTTTTGCGTCGCTTTCGCTAAGGCGGTTGAGCGCCGACAAAAACGTTACGTTCGTTTCGCACTCGTCCTTGGGCAGGCGGTAAAAATATTGGAGCGTCCTCCGCTCGGAAGCTTCCTTTTTTATTTCTTCAAGCGCTATATAGTGCCAATAATCGGCAATTACCGCGTTGGGGTATACGGTTAAAAGAGTATCGAAAGTTTCTATACACTGGCTCGTCTTGCCGCAGTTGTACGCGGAAACCGCCTTAAAAAACAGTAGGGAACAGTCGTAAACAAACCGCTCGTCAAGGCGGCAGAAAATGTTGTACGCCTCCTCGTGCATACCGTTTTCACAGCAGACCGTGGCAATTTTGTACAGCTCTTCGTCCTCCGAGGGATTTATTTTCAAAAGGCGCAGGGCAAGCTCTTTCGCCTCTTCGCTCTTGTTCTGCTGGCTCTTTACGGCGGCAAGCGTGGTAAGCGCCTGAATATTTTCGGGTTGGCGCCTTAAAATGGCTTTGCACTCCTCTTCCGCCTGCTCGTTTCTGTCGCTGATAACGTTGCACATTGCAATGTAGTTGCGGGCGGCGACGTACTTGTCGCTCTCCTCGTCGACCTTGGAAAATTCGCCAATCGCGCTGTCGTAATCGTTTTTGCGCATAAACTCCACGCCGCTTTCCAACTCCGCGGAATAGTCCACAAGTCGGGGCGGATAGGCAAACCTTAGCGCAGGCTTTTCATTGTGCAAAAACGCCTCTATAATTTCCTGCCTGTTCTGCTGGGTGAGTTGCTCGTCCGTTTCCATTAAAAGTTTGTTGTAATAAAAGGCGGCAAAGCTCTCCATACCCATATTCATAAAACTTATGGCTATGCCCTCGTAAGCTTCGGCAAGGTCGGCGGAAGCGCCCGCATAATCGATATATTTAAACCAGCCGTTGACGCACTTTTCATAAAGACCCATATCGTCAAAGGCTTCGGCGTACAGCATATAGGAGTCCTCGTCGTTGCCGTTGAGAACCGCGTTTTTATTGAGCATTTTCAGCGCCGCTATATAGTTGTGCTCTTCAACGCAGTCGCCCGCAATCGAAATGAGCCTGTCGGCGCTTAAATCTATTCTGTCCGTCTTATTCATTACCTTTTAAAATGTTTCCTCTATACGTTTTCTGTCGTATATGTAGTCGGTGTTGCAGTAGTGGCAATGCACCCTTACTTCCCCCTGCTCCTCGCAGATTTTTAAAAGCTCTTCCCTGCCGACGGCGGAAAGTATGCCCTTAATCTTATTTTCTGAACAGTTGCACTTGTATTCGGGGAAGAGCGTTGCCGCTTCGCCGTAAACGCTTTCGGCAAAATATTTTTCAAATATAACTTCGGCTTCTTCAATCTCTTCCGCGCCGCGCTTATAACTTTCCAAAAGCTCGGCGGCTTTGCAGATGGCGCTGTCGGACGCGTCGGGCAAAAGTTGCATAACCGCTCCGCCGTAATACAGGCATTTTCCGCTTGCGTCGAAACTGCTTTTAAACGCCGCCGCAGTGGGAATCTGTTCGCTCTGCCCGAAATAGATTTCCAACAGGTCGGAAACTTCGTCGGAGTCCGCCTCGCACGCGCCGACAAACGGCTGTGAAAAGCCGTCCTCCCGAACGACGGTAAGCGCGCCGCCTTTCAGCGACGAGTTGCACGCGCCGTCCACGTAGCCGCGCACGTGCAATTGCTTATCGACGGAAACGGAAGCCGCCCCGTCGCCGTTCTTAGCCTTTACGGTTAGCGATACTGCGCCGCTTACCTCTTTGAGAGAGGAAGCGAGGTACGCCCCGCAGGTTAAAAGCCCGCCGAGAAGTTTTACCGCGCTTTGGTCAAGTTTGTGAATTTCAGCCGCGCGGTTTACGAGCCGAGTTGTTTGCAACACGGCGAGAGAAACCTGACCGCCGCAAATGAGAGCGCGCAATATCTTATCCATTTAATCACCCGATTATTCCCGTTTATCTCTTAAAGGCGGCAAACTGTATGCGTTGGGACTTATCCCCGCCGAGATGCCCCTCCGTCTGCACGCGAGCAAATCCCGCGGCGTAAAGAGCTTTTATAACCTCATCTTCCGTATGGGCGTACTGCACGTGCGTTTCTTCGAACCTTTCGTACAGCCCGCTCTCGTTGCGGACGAAAAAGGTAAGCTCCATAACCACGCCGTCGTCCGTCTGCCTGTTAAACCACAGATAGGATATATTTTCCCCGTCCTCGCCAAACAGATTTTCGCCCAGAATATTCCTTATTTTGTTTTCGCTTGAAATATCGAAAAGGAACGCGCCGTTTGCGTTGAGCGCGGCATATACGCGGGCGAACGCGCTTTTCAGCTTGGTTTTGGGCACGTAATTTATGCAGTCGTTTACAGCCGTGCAAAAATCGACTTTTGCGCACACTTTCAGTTTGGTTATATCGCCCGATAAAAATTCACAGCGCACGCCCTCTTTTGCGGCAAGGCGTTTGGCTTGCGACAGCATACTCGCGGAAATATCCAATCCGCTTACGCTATACCCCGCCCTGTTGAACGCGCGTGTAAAGTATCCGTTGCCGCAACCTATATCCAGCCCCGTTTTGTAATCGCCCGCGGCTCTCAGCTTATCTAACAAATACTGCGACCATTTTAAATAGTCGCAGTCGGCGTTTAAATATTCGAACCAGCCGCCGAGAGCGGTGTAGCTTTCACTCATATCCGTTTTATTTGGTAAGCAGGTTGTTTCTGCTGAGTTTTTTCTTTTTGCCCTTTTTGCCTTCCGTAGTCAAAGCCTTTTCGCGCTCTGCAAAGAGTTTTTCATACTCTACGTAGCGGGTGTCCTTTTTATGTTCTTCGTAGTACTCGTCTACCTCGCCGCGTATCTTCTGCCTGTCCTCGGCTACGCGGACTATATCCGCCCTGCCGTACGCAACGCCCACTTCCTTTACTTCCGTTCCGCCGTCTATGGGGCGCATCGGTCTGCCCACAAGCTCGCTTCTGCCGGCGGCAAGCAACTCGCGCGCGACCGACTTTTCTTCCTCTTCCTTTTCCGCGGCAAGCTGTTTGGGAGTAAGCTTAGCCTTTCTGGCTTCTTCCTCCGTCTTGACCGCGGGGGTGATATACATATCGAACACCCACTGCGTATAGGCAAGCCAGCAAAGGATAATAAACGAGAAACCGAAGAACAGGAAAACTGCGTAACCTATTATTTTAAAGAAAGCCAACGCTTCGCCGAGAAGAAGTATCCACACGGGCAACAGCGAAAAGCCAACCATAAACAGCGTTTGCAAGATTGTGCCGAAAAGCAACACGAACGAGTTTTTTATGAGATACTTAAACTTTACCTTATAGCTGACCCCTACCGCAAGCACCCACATTGCCGCTATGCCGACGATTACGGTCGCCATAATGATAAACACCTGCGCGGTTATAGGTCCTGCCTGCGAATAGCCCTTTGAAATCTGCAAAGCCGCCCAATCGGAAATGCAGAAAGAGGAGAAAATAAAAAACATAAACACGGTTACGGGGAACACCACGTTTAAATAGCAAACCTTAATGCCGTGGAAATATCCCTTTAACGAAAACTCGCCGTGCGTGTTAATAAGTTTTTTAATGGAATAGCACGCGCCCGAAACGCCGATAGAAGCTATAAAGCCCGCCACTATCAACAGCGAATAAAAAAGCAAATCCGCGGTTAAAACTATTCCCTGCGGCACGCTTTGCATACTCGGCGTAAGCGGATAAGTGAAAAGCGCGTTGGAAGAAAACGGATAGCTCATACCCATCTGAGCGATATAAACCGTGCGGAAATACACGACTACTATGCCGGGGACGAAGAACAGCAACGTAAACACGTTGATTATAACCATTCTTACAAAGTTAGATTTAAAAACGTTCCAGGTGTCCGCCCAGCGCCCTTTGGGGACGTGGGTGCGCACGTAGTCGTCGGCAAGTTCGTTGCCTTCCAGCGTAGCCACTCTCGATTGTGCCATCTTGTTCCTATCCTCTTGCGCGCGGCGCAACGATATGCGCGCGCGTTATTTTATATTTTGCGGCGGTTTTACTTTTGCCGTCTACGGAGTTATTATACCGCATAAGTACGATTATTTCAATCGATTTACTTTAAAGAATGAAAAAAGATACAAATTTCTTTGACTTTTGCCCGCCGCTGTGCTATTATCAACCTATAAAATAGAGGAGCGGCAGAGCATTATTACCTGCGGGTTTAAACCATATGGCGGTTTTTACACCCGCGGCGAAAGGGCATCTCCGCCGAAGCCGATTTTGCGCCATACTCTTCGGCTGGGCGTACGGGTCAATACCCGTGCGACTGACACGTATGTGTTGCGCTATTTACAAACGGCAATTAAAACTGTTACGGCGCGTAAAATACATACGCGCCGCTTTATTTTTTTGACCGAAATTTATAACGGAGAATATAATTATAATGAGAAAGTACAAAGTAGGAATTATAGGCGCGACGGGTATGGTGGGACAGAGGTTTGCCCTGTTGCTTGAAAACCACCCCTGGTTCGAGCCCGTCTGCCTTGCGGCAAGCGCCAACTCGGCGGGCAAAAAATACAAGGACGCCGTAAAAAAATGGCTTATGCCCTCGCCTATGCCCGAAAAGCTTGCCTCCATCACCGTTATGGACGCGACTGCCGACAGGGAGAAAATTGCCGCGCAGGTTGATTTTTGCTTCTGCGCCGTAAATATGAAAAAGGACGAAATTAAAGAGTTGGAATACGCCTACGCCAAAGCCGAGTGCCCCGTAGTTTCCAACAACTCCGCCCACCGCTTTACCGACGACGTGCCTATGATTATACCCGAAGTAAACGCCGACCACCTGCAAGTTATAGACGCGCAGAGAAAGCGTTTGGGCACCAAACGCGGTTTTATCGCCGTCAAGAGCAACTGCTCGCTTCAATCATACGTTCCCCTTTTGCACCCCTTGAAAAAATACGGAATAAAGTGCGCCGCCGTTACCACCTATCAGGCGATTTCCGGCGCGGGAAAGGTTTTTGAAACTATGCCCGAAATTTGCGACAACGTTATTCCCTATATCGGCGGCGAAGAGGAAAAGAGCGAAAGAGAGCCGCTTAAAATATGGGGCGATATTATAGACGGCAAAATCGTACCCGCCACCGCCCCCGCTATAACCGCGCAGTGCTTGCGCGTGCCCGTATCCGACGGACACACGGCGGCGTGCTTTGTAAGTTTTGAAAACAAACCTTCGAAAGAGGAAATTATCGCGGCGTGGAAAGAATTTGCGGGCGAGCCGCAGAAGCTTACCCTTCCCTCCGCCCCCAAGCAGTTTATACATTACTTCGAAGAGGACAACCGCCCCCAGCCCTATCTTGACAGAAACACCGAAAACGGTATGGCTGTCTGCGCGGGTAGGCTGAGAGAGGACAATCTTTTCGATTACAAATTTATAGGTTTTTCGCACAATACCCTGCGCGGCGCGGCGGGCGGCGCAGTTTTGCTTGCCGAACTGCTTGCAAGCAAAGGATATTTTAACTGAAATAATTTTATCAAAGAGGAATTATGAAAGGTTTTTTTAAAGGCACTGCCACGGCGATGATTACCCCCTTTTACAAAGACGGCGGAGTCAACTTCGAAGCGTTTGGCAAAATGATTGAATACCAGATTGCGGGCGGCACCGACGCGCTTGTAATTTTGGGCACCACGGGCGAGCCCTCTACAATGCTCGACGAAGAGAAAGTTGCTGTTATGCAATACTCGGTTAAAAAGATTGACGGGCGCGCGAAAATAATTTTCGGCACTGGCAGCAACAACACGGCTAACGCCGTCGCGGCAAGCAAACGCGCCGAAAAGCTGGGAGCCGACGGTCTTTTGTGCGTTACCCCCTACTACAACAAGTGTACGCAGAAGGGCATAATAGAATATTACAAAGCCATTTGCGGCGCGGTTAAAATTCCCGTAATAGCGTATAACGTTCCCGCGCGCACAGGCGTGAACATACTGCCCGCCACCGCCGAGGAGCTTGCCAAAATACCCAATATTGCCGGCATAAAGGAAGCGTGCGGAAATATGGAGCAGATTTGCGAAACTATGCGCAGGGTGCGCCCTTACTGCGACGTTTATTCCGGCGACGACAATCTCAACCTGCCCATACTTGCAATCGGCGGCGCGGGCTTGATTTCGGTTGTTAGCAACATTGCGCCCAAAGAAGTAAAGCAAGTTGCCGAATACGTTTTTGCGTGCGACCTTGAAAAAGCCAACGCCGTGCAGGATAAACTTCTGCCGCTGATTGACGCGTGCTTTACCGAAGTAAACCCCATACCCGTAAAGGCGGGTTGCGATATGCTGGGTTTAAACGCGGGCGTGCCGAGGGCGCCGCTAACCGAACTCGAAGACGCGCACAAGAAAATTTTGAAAGATTGCATACATAATTTGGGAATAAAGATATGATTAAAGTTGCAGTGTGCGGCGCGAGCGGAAAAATGGGCGCCAATATTATAGAACTCTTAAACGGCGACAGCCAAGCCGAATACTTTTGCGGCGTCGACCCCAGAGGCGGCGGCAACGGAGTACCCGTGTACGCTTGCTTTGATAAAATACAGGCAAAACCCGACGTTATTATCGACTTTTCCTCCCCCGCCGTTTTAGAAGAAGAGCTTGCTTACGCCGTAAAACACCAAGTGCCTACTGTTATAGGCTCTACGGGTTTCACACCCGAACAGTTGAAGAAAATAGACGAAGCTTCGAAGAAAGTAGCCATTTTCCGCACGGCTAACTTTTCGCTGGGGGTAAATCTCTTGTGCCAACTTGTCAAGAGAGCCGCCGAAACGCTTGGCGAAAATTTTGACATTGAAGTAATAGAGAAACACCATTCCCAAAAGGTTGACGCGCCAAGCGGCACCGCTCTTATGCTTGCCGACAGCGCAAAGGCGGCGTTCGAAGGCGGAAAGCCCTACCTTTACGGCAGGGAAGGCATATGCGGCAAGCGCGGCAACGAGATTGGTTTGCACGCGGTGCGCGGCGGAACAATCGTGGGCGAGCACGACGTGCTGTTTTGCGGCGAGGACGAAATTATAACCCTTTCCCACTCGGCGCGCAGTAAAAAGGTGTTTGCCGCAGGCGCAATCAAAGCCGCCAAATGGCTTGCCGACAAACCCGCGGGCAAATACGATATGGGCGACCTCTTGAAAGATTGACCCGCGCATATGCCCCAAACAAACAAAAAAACCGCCCGCGGCGCATTGTTGCGCCGCGGGCTTTACGTTATAACAATTAAATTTTTTCGATAGTAAACGGATTGCCGCACACGGGGTTATACTTAGGTTTTGCAAGCAGATTTACGTCCGCGCTCCCCGCTTCAACGGTAAACTCCGCAGTCATTGTAGACGACGAAACAAATACCTTTACCTGCGTATCCTCTATATCCTCCGTAACCGTTTTACCATTGCCAAGCTTGACTTGCTTACAGGCAACCCCCTCGAAGCGGCATTGCGCTTTATCTTCGGGGCACTGTACAAACAACCAGATTTTCGAACCGCACTCTATTATGCTCCATTTCCTTTTAACGTTAAGTTTACGCATATAACAGTCCTCCTTTAAAACATCGATATAAATTCTTTTAGCGCGTACGAAAGGGGAATATTTTTAGGCAGAGCTATCCCCACGCCTCTTATGGGCAGGCTGGGCAAAACCTCCACTTCGAACAGCTCTCCGCTTTCGAGCATAGGCGCGGCATACTCGCGCGGGACGCAACCGATACCCATTCCGCAAGCCGCAAATTTAAGCATTAAATCCCAATTTTCCACCTCGATATCGGGATTTAACTGTATGCCCAGCGTCTGCGTATAATTAGCCAGCGCGCGGCGCGCAACCGTGTTGCTTTCAATCATAAGCAAAGGGTATTCCTGCAAGTCGGAAAGGCTAACCTTTTTGCCCTTTAAATGCGCAAACTTATCGCCCGCGACAAATATGTCGGAAAGCTGGGCGACCATACCCTTAAAGTTTACTTCTTTATCCTCTATGGGCAGATTTATAAAGCCCACGTCGCACTTATTTTCCTTTAATTGCGAAAGCGTTTCGGGGGTCGTACCCGTAATAAGCTCTATCTTCACAGCGGGATATTTGCGGTTGTACTGCACGATTTTATCGGCGAGTATATTAGAGAAAATGGCGTCCGTCGCGCCAATCTTTATGTTTCCCGAAGCCGAAGTTTTAAGCTCGGTAAGCTTTTTTTCCGCGTCGTCCAACAGCGCCAACGCCTCCTCGACCTGCCTGAAAATAAGTTTTCCGCCGTTTAAAGAAAGCTCCATACCGTTATGCGTGCGGTTGAAGAGCGTGGTGCCCAACTGCATTTCCAACTGCTTTATAGCCTGCGATACGGCGGGCTGTGAAATAAACAGCTCGTCCGCGGCGCGCGTTGAACTTCCGCACTTGGCTACGGCGTAAAACACCCTGTACAAATCGAGAGTTACCATTATTCCTTCCTCCTTATTTACCTACGCAAAACTTTGCAAAAACCGTGTTGATTATTTCCTCGTCGGCGGTTTCTCCCGTTATTTCTCCGAGAACGCGCCACCCCTCGCGTATATCCAATGATACGATATCCAAGGGAAATTTGCCTATATTTTGTGCGGCGGCTTCCAGCTTGTCGCGCGCGGACTTCAAAGCTCGGTAGTGCCGCTCCTCTATAACGTAGGCGTTTTCAAGCGATTTTCCGCCCGTGGCTTTATCCGCCAAAGCCGCCTTTAATTCCTCCAACCCCTCGCCCGTGAGCGAGGAAACCGCTACGTCGTAACCGCCGCAGGGTTGTAACCCGTCAATCTTGGAAAAAACTTTTATCAGCCTGCTCTCTTCCACGCCCCGCGCGGCTGAAAAATCGCCGCAATCGGAAACGCACACAACCGTATCCGCCGTTTCCAGAGCGCGCTTTGCCCGCTCGATGCCAATGCTTTCTATTTCTCCCGCCTCGGAGCGTATGCCCGCCGTATCCGTAAGGTTGTATTTAACGCCGTCAATCAACAGCGTGCCCTCCACCGCGTCGCGCGTGGTGCCCGCAACGGGGGATACTATTGCCTTTTCATAGCCCAACAGCGCGTTTAAAAGGGACGATTTGCCGACGTTGGGCGCGCCGCAAATTGCAACGTTTACGCCGCTCTTTATAAATTTACCCCCCGAATATGCCGCAAGCAACGCGTTTAAGCGGTTTCCTATCTCATTTAAATCGCGCCCTACGCCCGAAAGTTCGGTTTCCTCTATCCCCTCTTCGGGATAGTCGGTATCGGCGGCGATTTGCGCGAGTATATCGGTTAAGCGCGACTGAATTGCCTTTACGTCCTCGGTCAGCCTTTCGCCGTACAACAGACCGCCCGCGCGCACTTCGGCAAGGCTTTCTGCGTTAATCATATCTATGACGCCCTCCGCCGAGGAGAGAGAAAGTTTGCCGTTTATAAACGCCCTCTTTGTAAATTCGCCCCTTTCGGCGGAGCGCGCGCCGTTGTCGAAAGTAGCCCTTAAAACGCCCCTTGCAATCTCCGTTCCGCCGTGGCAATGAAACTCTACGCAATCCTCGCCCGTATACGATTTGGGGGCTTTGAAATATACGCACATACCGTAATCTTCAAACCCGTCGCAGAGTATCCGCCCCGTATACATACGGTTAGGCTCGAACCGTTCAACTGCAACGCCGCCGCTGGGGCGGAACATCTTTTTCGCCACCGCAAGCGCGCCGTTGCCGCTCACCCTTATTATAGCCACCCCGCCTATGCCCGCGGGCGTGCTTATAGCCGATATTATTTCTTCCGCCATAATCAATTCAACTTTTCCATAACGTTTACTTATACTCAAATTATACCACGCAAACGCCTGTATTGCAACAGTAAAGCGGGAAATTATTTTCCCGCTTTACAAAACCAGCAAATTTAACTTTTTAAGTCGTCGAACGGGTCGCCGCTTCCGCCGCCATTACTCTCGCTCTTCTGACCGAGCCCGCCGAACGGGTCTGCGGGAGGGTTATCCCTGCGTTGTTGAGCATAGGGGTCGCCGTAGGGCGCGCCGAAATTGCCGCCGGCGTTATTGTAACCGTTTTGCCCGTTACGCATATATTCCTGATACATACGGTACTGCCGCTGTTGCTGTTCCCGTAAATACTCCGCGTAATTTTTGCCCTTGTTGTTTTTTACGGCAAACATAAATATCGCCTTTATGGGGAAGAGCACGCCGAGTATGGAAAACAGCACGTATCTCGGCGAAGAATAGGTGCGGAAAAACGACACCAGCAAGAACACGCTCAAAACGAGATATACAAGCTGTACCCAATATAGGATATAGTTTTGCATATAGCTCAGCACCCACCACGCCCAATCGAGTTCCGCGGGAAGATTGACGGCGTTATAGCCCGTTACGTACTCGATAGTCGCTCCGCCGTAAACCGAAGTACTGTATTCGGGCGCGGCGTAACCGCCGTTGAAAATGAGGAACATAGCCACGTAATACACAATTCCGAGAGCGACGTAAACAGCCTCCGCCGCCGCGGCGCCCATAGCGACATATTTCGTCTGCGCCCTGAACACTTTATTCTTTTCGGACACAACGCCGATATAATATGTGTTTAAAAAGGGGATAAACGCAAACCACTTGTTTTTAAACCCCTCTCGCTTGGCGATTGTAAAAAGGGCAATCGCCTGAAATATATAGAGTATGGCAAAGCACAACGCGCCGATTACAAGGTATGCCCAGAGATAACGCTTGTAAACGTCGGTAAAAAACGCCGCTTCGACTATCCTTGCAATCTCGAAAAACTCCATAAAACTCCGCCCCTTATTATTGTTATTTTATACGCCATTTGTATAAAAAATAAAACGGTTGTGTGAAAATTGTGTAAAATATAAAATTTTTTATCTTTCTTAACTCAAATCAAGCCGCGCAGTTCGGGCGTATCGTCAAGCTCCACGCCGTACATAACCAAGCCCTTGGCGGGCATTGTCTTGCCCACTCTTGCGCGCTCGCCCTGCAAAGTTGCCTGTAAATCTTCCGCCGTCAGCTTGCCCTGCGAATACCAAAGAAGCGTGCCAGCAAGCGTGCGCACCATATTGTAGAGGAAACCGTTGCCGTAAACTTCTATGCAGATTATCTGCGCGTCTGGCGGGGCGGGTTGCTCCGTAACGGTTATGGAATAGATTTTGCGCACGGTGGATTTAACTTGCGAGCCGCTTGCGCAATACGCCTTGAAGTCGTGCTCGCCCGTCAAAAAATTAGCCGCTTCCCGCATTTTGTCCAAGTCGGGCTCGCCCTTTAACCAGATTGCATACCTTTCGAACAGCGGTTTTTTGCGCGGACTGAAATACATATAATAGCGGTAAGTTTTGGCTTTGACTATATTTTGCACGTCCACGGACTGCGGAACGGCGGTTGATTTAAGCACGCTTATATCTTCGGGAAGCCTTGCGTTGAGCGCGTCGGCAAGCTTTGCGCCGTCTATTTCGGCGTTTAAATCCACCTGACAAAGTTGCGCGCGGGCGTGCACTCCCGCGTCCGTTCTGCCGCTCGCCTTTACCTGCGCCCTCTCTCCGAATGCTTTGAACACGGCTGTATTCATCTCTTCCTGCACCGTTCTTCCGTTTGGCTGAACCTGCCAGCCGCAGAAGCGCGTTCCGTCGTAGGAAACGGTTAAAAGGTATCTTCCCATCATATCACCACGTAAGGATAAATTTGCGGGCAAATCCGATAGCCGTAGATATTCAAAAGAATTACCCCCGCAATCATAACCGCCGCAAATACCACCGCCACGATATCTCGCGGGGCGAAGCGCAGTTTTTTGTACTTGGTGCGCTTTTTGGAGGAGGCGTAACAACGCACGTCCATAGCGTCGCCAAGCTCGTCCGCGCGGCGGAAAGCGCTAAGTATAAGGGGGATGAGCACGGGCACAATCGCCTTGACGCGCTTGAAAATGTTGCCCGTATCGAAGCTTGCCCCCCTCGCCTTTTGCGCGGCTATTATGCGGTTGGTTTCGTCCATAAGCGTGGGGATAAAGCGAAGCGCGATAGACATAACAAGCGCGAGTACGTGCACGGGCACCTTTATGAGTTTAAGGGGAAAGAGCAAACTTTCCATACCGTCGGTAAGGTTTACAGGCGTGGTGGTCAGCGTTAAAAGCGCGGAACCCATAACCAAAAAGAACAGCCTGAACGTGAGAAATACGGAAAAGATTATTCCCTCCGTATATATCTTGATTATGCCCCATTGCCACAAAAGATTTGTGCCCTTCTGGAAAAAGACATTTAAAAGCGAAGTAAAGACGAGAATAAATATTATTCCCTTTACCGAGCGCATTACCGAGCCGAAAGGCACGCGCGCGGCAATGATGGTTATAAACAGAATGAGTCCGCACAGCGCAAGCCCGTAAAAGGAATTTGCGACGAACAGCATTACTATATACGCTATTAAAAACAGCAGTTTTACGCGCGGGTCTAGCCTGTGGATAAACGAATTTGCGGGATAGTATTGCCCGAAAGTTACGTCGTTAAGCATTGCTTTCACCCCCGAGAGCGCTTATTACCGCGGCGGCGAAGCCTTGCGAAGTATAGTCGCAATTTAAAAGCAAGCCGCGCTTGGCAAGCTCGCCGCAAATTTTAGCCGTAACGGGAACGTCAAGCCCCAGCGCGTACAGCTCCTCCGCGCGGCTGAAAAGCTCGGCGGGACTGCCGCAGGCAAATATTTCGCCGTTGGAAACGACGCAGGCGCGCGTGCAGTTTTCTGCAATTTCGTCCATATCGTGGGAAACGATTATAACCGTCTTGCACCAATCGCCGTGCAGGCGGTGAAGCAACTTCATAATTTCCCGCTTGCCGATTGGGTCGAGCCCCGCGGCAGGCTCGTCCAATACGAGTATGCGCGGCTTGGTTACTATTACGCCGGCGATTGCAACGCGGCGCTTTTGCCCGCCCGACAAATCGAAGGGCGATTTGTCGTACACCTCTTCGTAATTCAAGCCGACCGCGTTAATGCTTTCGCGCACAGCCTGCTCCGCCTCTTCCTTGGAAAGCCCTTTACGGAAATTTTTCAAACCGAAAGCAACGTCGTCGAAAACCCTTTCGGCAAACAACTGATACTCGGGATATTGAAATACCATACCCACGTCGGCGCGCAAAGCCTGCCAATCGCACTTTTTATCCGCAAGATTGTAGCCGCCGATTTTTATAACGCTTTCGGGAGGGGGCGTTTGCCCCTTTTTAACCCTCGGCTTTTTGTATCGCTTTTGCGCCTTTGGCAACTTGATTAAAGCGTTTAAGTGCTGTACCAAAGTAGACTTGCCGCTGCCCGTATGACCTATTATTCCAAAGAATTCCCCCTGTGATATGTGCAGATTAACGCCGTTTAAAGCCTTGGAGGCAAACGGCGATTTCGCAGAATAGGTATAGGTTAAATTCTGCACGTCTATATCCCACTCTTTCGGCTGGTTTTGTTCGATTGGCGCGGAAGTATCGCCCGACGAAGGCGTTTTAAAACCGCGTGTTTGCGCCTGCGCCTCTATCTGCCGCGCAAGCTCGGCAGGTTCGAGGGCTTCCTCCACGGGTATTCCCGCCGCCCTTAACCTATTGCAAATCACGCCTATTTCTGGCAGGCAAAGATTGTAGCTTTCCAGCTCCTCCCCGCGCCCGAAAATTTCTTTGGGCGCGCCCTGCAAAGCAATTTCGCCCCTGTTCATAACGACGGCGCGGTCGGCAAGCAAAGCTTCGTCCATAAAGTGGGTAATGAGTATTACCGTCATACCCTCTTCTCTGTTGAGCCGCGCGGCGACTTCCGTTACCTCGCGCCTGCCCCTGGGGTCGAGCATCGCGGTGCTTTCGTCGAGTATTAAAACGTCGGGCTTAATGGCAAGCACGCCCGCAACGGCAATGCGCTGTTTCTGCCCGCCCGAAAGGCGGGTAGGCGTGGAATGCCGGTACTTTTCCATACCCACGGCGGACAGAGCCCAATCTATCCTTCTGCCTATTTCCTCGCGCGGGACGCCTAAATTTTCCGGTCCGAAAGCCACGTCGTCCTCCACTATGGACGCAACCATCTGGTTATCGGGATTCTGGAACACAACGCCCGCGTGCTCGCGCACAGCCCCCAACTGGCTTCTTACCGCGGGGTTGTAACCCCACACTTCCACACTGCCTTTATCTGCGGTTAAAAGCCCGCAAATAAGGCGGGCAAGCGTAGACTTGCCGCTTCCGTTATGACCGAGCACGGCGATAAATTCGCCGCGTTTTACTTCGAGAGTAACGTCCTTTACGGCGTAAGGCTGTTCTTCGGAATAGGAAAAACTTACGCAGTTGAGTTTAACTGCGACGTCGGGGAGAGGTTTTACCTCTTCCGCTTTTTCGATACAGTTGTCGGCTTTTACCTTGCGCTTTTTCATACGGCTCCGTAATTTGCGGCAAACATTACTTGCCACCTTGAAAAATTATAACAAAACCGCATAAAATTAACAACGATTTTTAAGTGAAATAAAGGAGAAATTTTAGCGCAAAAAATACTGCAAGGGAAAACCCTTGCAGCATATACCAAATGCGCCAAAAAAGATAAGATGGTGTTTTTAACGGAGCGCCTTCGGCTGTACGCTTAGAACCCGACCGAAGTCAGCCCGTATGTAATTCCGCCGCCCCACTACTGACAGCGGAATAAAATGACGCAAAATGATATCTTAAAATTAGTCTTTTTTCTTTGTTTGCTTCTATATTTCTACGCCTTATATCGTACATCATTAAGTGGTGTAAGTCAAGTAATTTACATCAGTTTGTGATAAATAACTAATATGGGGAAAGCGAAATTTATAGGCAACAACTTAAAACAGGCGCGCAAAGCCGCGGGCTATACGCAAAGACAGGTTGCGGAAATTATGCTTATGACGCAACAGCAGTACAGCCGCTTCGAAAACGGCGTTTTCGAGCTGAATTACGAGCAAATTATAAAACTTTGCAAGCTTTACGATATTTCGGCAAGCGACCTGTTCGGAATATAGCGTATACCGAAGCGGCGCGGCGAAAAGCCGCGCCCCTTTAACTTAAAGCAATTTGACGGATAAAACAAAAATACTATTAAAAAAAGCCAAACGCATATTGACAATCGACCCTTTGTGTCTTATAATTGTATAGGTGTCTTACGACATTATAATATAAAAAATAATTAAAAACATTTACGGAGGTTTTTTTGAATGAAAAAATTGACTATCGACGGTAATACCGCCGCCAGCCACGTTGCCTACGCTTTTTCGGAAGTTGCGGCAATTTATCCCATTACTCCCTCTTCCCCTATGGCGGAAGTTGCGGACGAGTGGGCTACGGCGGGCAGAACGAATATGTGGGGTCAGAAAGTTAAGATTGCCGAAATGCAGTCCGAAGGCGGCGCGGCGGGCGCCGTTCACGGTTCGCTCTGCGCGGGCGCTCTTACTTCCACCTACACGGCGTCGCAGGGTCTTTTGTTGATGATTCCCAATATGTACAAAATTTCCGGCGAGCTTATGCCTATGGTTATGCACGTTTCGGCGCGCGCCCTGGCTGCCCATTCGCTCAATATCTTCGGCGACCACGCCGACGTTATGGCTTGCCGTCAGACGGGTTTTGCAATGATTTGCGACTCTTCCGTTCAGGAAGTTATGGACCTCGCTCTCGTTGCTCACCTTTCAACGCTTAAAAGCAAAGTGCCTTTCATTAACTTCTTCGACGGTTTCAGAACCTCCCACGAAGTTGCCAAGATAGACGTTTGGGACGACGCGGACGACTATGCCGAAATCCGTGCAATTTGCGAAAGAGCGGGTATCGCCGCAGACATAGCAGACTTCAAGTCCCGCTCGCTCAACCCCGAGCACCCCATTCAGAAGGGCACCGCGCAGAACGGCGACACCTATTTCCAGAACAGGGAAACGGCAAACAGCTACTATGCCGCCGCTCCCGCAATCGTTCAGAAGATGATGGACCTCGTTTCCTCCAAGTGCGGAAGAAGCTACCACCTGTTCGACTACGTTGGTCATCCCGACGCACAGCAGGTTATTGTTTGTATGGGTTCGGGTTGCGAAACTATCGAAGAGAGCATCAACAAGCTCAATAAGACGGGCAAAAAGTACGGCTTGATTAAAGTCCGCCTTTACAGACCTTTCGTAGCCGACGCGTTTATTGCGGCTATTCCCAAGACCTGCAAGAAGATTGCGGTACTCGACAGGACCAAAGAGCCCGGTTCGCTCGGCGAGCCCCTGTACCTCGACGTTTGCTCGGCTATCCTTGAAAAGGGCGTTGGCGGCATAAAGGTCGTAGGCGGCAGATACGGCTTGGGCTCGAAGGAATTCACCCCCTCTATGGTGCTTGCCGTTTATAAAAACCTTGAACAGAAAGAGTCCAAAAACCACTTCACAATCGGTATTTACGAGGACGTTACGAACAGCTCGCTCGATTTCTCCGAGAAGTTCGACGCGGCGCCCGAGGGCTCTACCTCCTGCAAATTCTACGGTCTGGGTTCCGACGGTACGGTTGGCGCTAACAAGAACAGCATTAAGATTATAGGCGACCACACGGACAAGCACGCTCAGGCGTATTTCTTCTACGACTCCAAGAAGTCGGGCGGCATCACAGTATCCCACCTCCGTTTCGGCGATACGCCCATACAGAGCGAATACCTCATTGACAGCGCGGACTTCGTCCAGTGTTCCAACCCCTCCTATATAACACGCTACGATATGACGGGCGACATAAAGAAGGGCGGTACGTTCCTCATCAACACCGACGCGACTACCGTTGAAGCGCTTGAAAAATTCCTTCCCGCCAAGGTTAAGCAGGACATTGCCAAAAAGAAAATTAACCTGTACGTCATCGACGCAATCAAGATTGCCGGCGAGCTGGGTTTGAAAGGCAGAACGAACACGATTTTACAGTCTGCATTCTTCCGCGTAAATCCCCAGATTATGCCCTACGAGCAAGCCATAGAATATATGAAATATATGGCAAAGAAATCGTTCGGCAGAAAGGGCGACGCCGTTGTACAGATGAACTACAACGCGATTGATTCCGCCGCGGGCGACCAGCTTATCAAGATAGACGTTCCCGAATCGTGGGCGACGGCTACCGACGGCGCAAAGATGATTAAGGGACATTCCGATAAATACTATCAGGAAATCATAAAGCCCATTCTCTACCTCGAAGGCGACAAATTGAAGAGCTCGCAATTCAACGCGGACGGACACGTTCCCACGGGCACAACCAAGTTCGAAAAGCGCGGAGTTGCCGTTACGGTTCCCGAAATCGACCTTGACAAGTGTATACAGTGCGGCAACTGCTCGTTCGTATGCCCCCACGCTTGTTTAAGACCCGCGCTCGTTAAAGAGGGCGAAAACAAGCCCGCTTCGCTTCACACCAAGGCGGCAATCGGCTTACCCGGATACGAGTACAGAATGCAGGTTTCTCCCCTTGACTGTATGGGTTGCGGCGTGTGCGCAACCGTTTGCCCCGTAAAGGACGGCGGCGCCATAAAGATGATTCCTCTTGCAGACTCCATTAAAAAGCACGAGGACAAGAATTGGGAATACACCGTAAACCTTCCCGAAGCCGACACTTCCAAATTCAAGAAAGAAACGGTTAAGGGTTGCCAGTTCTGCACTCCTCTGTTTGAGTTCTCCGGCGCGTGCGCAGGTTGCGGCGAAACGCCTTACGTTAAGGTTATAACCCAGCTGTTCGGCGAAGATATGATTATCGCCAACGCAACGGGATGCTCGTCCATATACGGCGGCTCCTCCCCCACTTGCCCCTACACCACCAACAAGAACGGCAGAGGTCCCGCTTGGGCGAACAGCCTGTTCGAAGACAACGCCGAGTTCGGTTACGGTATGAATCTTGCCTACACCGCAAGAAGAAACCACGTTAAGTCCAAGGTTCAGAAACTTATAGATATCTGGGACAACGAAGAGGGCATTGCCGCGTGCAAAGCATATCTTGACGCGTTCGAAGAGAGAGAAGCTTCCAAAGCGGCGGCGGCAAATCTTGTAAAAGTACTCGAAGAGAACCTTGACAGCGACAGCGAAACGGTTGCCCTTATGAGAGATATAGTAGCCGTTAAAGCCAAGGTTGCAAAGCTCGCCAAGACCTGGACCAACTACGCTGACGGACAGGAAGCCAGCGAATCGTTTGTTAAGGCAATCGAAACCTACTCGCTCATTAAAGACATTCTCGACGCCAAGGACTGCCTTGCCAAGAAGTCCATTTGGATATTCGGCGGCGACGGCTGGGCGTATGATATCGGCTACGGCGGACTTGACCACGTACTTGCAAGCGGAGAGGACGTAAACGTGTTGGTACTCGATACCGAAGTTTACTCCAATACTGGCGGTCAGGCAAGTAAGGCTACCAACATTGGCGCAGTTGCCAAGTTTGCTTCCGCAGGCAAGAGGGTTAAGAAAAAGGATTTGGGTATGATTGCCAAGTCGTACGGCTACGTTTACGTTGCGCAGTGCGCTATGGGCTCCAACCCCGCACAGCTGTTAAAGGCTTTGAGCGAGGCGGAAGCTTACCACGGTCCTTCGCTCATTATCTGCTATGCTCCCTGCATCAACCACGGCATAAATATGACCAAGAGCCAGCTGGAAGAAAAGGCTGCCGTTGACTGCGGATATTGGCAGTTGTACCGCTACAACCCCGACGGAGAAGTATTCACGCTTGACAGCAAAGACCCTACTGGCGACTATCAGGCGTTCCTTGCGGGCGAAACCAGATACGCTTCGCTTGTAAAGACTCAGGGCGCGGAAGTTGCAAACGAGCTGTTCAAACAGACCGAGGAATCGGCTAAGGCAAGAATCGAAAGCTACAAAAAGCTTGCAGGCAAATAATTGAAAAGTTAAGTTAAATTTACTTAAAAATACGCACCCGAGGCTTGCGCCTTGGGTGCGTATAATATATTGGTATATTATTACCCCTGCGGGGCGAAGCCGCCACGCAGGGGTAAATAATTAAGAGAGAATAAGTATAATCTTAAATCAGTCGTAGCGGTGATATTCGCGCGCGGTTTTACCTCCGTCGTCGGAAACGTACTCGTTACCGTTAGCGTCCTTATAAACTTTTTGTCCCCTGTCGTCTATAACGTAGGGTTGTTCTGTTACCTCGTTACCGTCTATCTTAATTACGCGTTTGGCAGCTTTACCGTTAGCCAAAGCTTCGTCTATAAAGCTGAAACTTTCGTAATACGCGCCTACCGCCCCTAAACCGCCGACGTCGTAACCCTTTGGTATGGATACGAGTATGCCGTTTTTGGAAATTACAAAGTTGGGCGCAAACATACCTATCAATAGGAGTATCGCCTGATAGGGTATCGTTATCCAGAAAATTACAATCTTGATTATCACGTCGACAATCGTCAAGCCTACGTTGCTATTGAAATATCCGTCTACAAACGCCCTGTTTTCCTTGCTGAGCTTGCGGTAAGACTGACTGTAAGTATCTTCGTAGCGTATCGATTTAGTGGCTAAAAACGCAAATACGGGATAACCTATAAGCGACCACCCGCCCGTCGGCCAAAACAGCGCTATCGATAAAACTATGCCGAGCGCATATATTAAATTTTTAATTCTGCTGTGGGCTATGCGGTATTTCGCGCCTATGGCTATAACCGTCAGCTCGTCCTGCGTAGCCGTTTTCTTAAACTGCTTCCAAGTTTTTTCGTCTACGTTGGTATCGTACAAGTCGAGTTTGAAGTCCGAACGTTTAATACTCTGTTTTTCGTAAGTCTGCGAATTTTTAAGCGCAGTTTTGTACTCGTCGAATACGGCTTGACTGATATTATCGTCGTTTTCGAGATAGAAGGTATCAGCCGCATAATCTACGCGGAACACAACCGCGCCGCCGCCCTCCTCTTCGCTTAGCCCAACCGTTTCCGTGAGCAAATACAAATTGCCGTTTTGCACGGTTATGTAACGTTGCGCAAATTCTACGGTTAAGCCCTCCTCGTTTGTCAAAACAAGATTTTCGTTGTTGCCAAAATCGAGAGCCGCCGATACCGTCGGCTTGTTTTCGTAATCTACGGGATAATCTTCAAGCGTCTTGCTTATCGCCTGCGCAACGGCGTCGCCCTTTTCAAGCGGCTGTTGCACCTGCGGGCTTGCAACGCTTTCCCCCGCAGCGGCGGCTGTTGCCGCAACCTCTGCGGAAACGTCGACCGCTTCTGGCTGAGCCGCGGACGCGTCCTCTTCTGCGGGTTTATTTGCCGCTTTAAGCGCGTTAATTCCCTTTGTTGCGCCTAAAATACCCGGCAAAACGATAACGATGCTGACAGGCATAACGCACGTAAGAGAGCAAAACACTAAAAGCAACACGTTAGCCCATTTCTGTTTAACCCCGACAAAAGCCCCTACGTAACCTATTATTGCAAAAAGCAGACAAATCGGCGTAATAATTATTGCTAAAACGGGTGTTTTTAAAATTACTCCGAATAAAACAAAAAACCATATTGCCAATACCGTAAATATAACGGCGTGCGCAAGCCTTAGCCCGAACCCGCCCCCGCTACCTTTCTTTTGTTTTTCCCTTTTTTCTTTTCCCATAAAAACTCCTTTTTTTATATTCTTAAATGCGCACGTATGCACAAAAAAGTTATAAACATTTTCTTGCGTTTACAAATAAAGGATACCATTTTTACCCCCCCCCCCTTGTCAAGTCATTTTTTACGTTTTTTTGCGTTATGACGGAAATTTTTTCCATTTATTTCCATTTTTTTGTTTTGGGTTATGCACTTTAATTTTAATAAACGCCTTCTCAACGCAAACCGTTTATAGTATTGCCTTTATACAACGTTGCAAAATAATACCCCTGCGGGGCGAAACCGCCACGCAGGGGTAAATAATTAAGAGAGAAATAAGTGTATGCGTTAGTCTACTTTAATATATTTGCCGTTTTGGCTTGAACCGGCATAACTGCCGTCTATATTGTAAAAGTTTTTGCCGTCGCTGCTGTATACCGTTTGTCGGCAACCCATATCGTTAATAAAATAGTATTCCGTGCTGCCGCTTGCAGGCTCGGGAAAGCCCAGACTTATTACGCCGGCAAAGTACATTACAACAACGCCGATAGCCAAAGCTATGCATAAAATTGCTATTACAAACGATACGAAGTGCGCTAACCAGGTAAGCAGTATAACGGCTACCAAAACGAATACTTCGGGCAACCTTTCCTTGAATGCAAGAATAAACTTTGCAATACAAAGCAGACCGTATATAATACTTGCCATTACGTGTTTAATAATTGCAAATATGCCGTCGCCGCTCTTCTGCGGTTTAAGTGCTTTAATTTTATTGGGGTTAATGCGGAAGAACGTGAGCGCGTGGCAGACGATTATGGCAAGCGAAGCGAACACGGTGCTTACGGGTATAAACCAGCTGTCGGAGCCCTCGAAGAAGTCCTTTACAGGCAAAGCTTCGCCCTTTTCGGCAAGCGCCAGCCACCTTTCCAACTCCTTGGCGTCCCTTATTTTGTCCAACGCGTCGATACTTATTTCCAGTTTTACGGAGTATATAACGATAAAGAACACAACGTTCATAGCCACAAGCAACGCAGTACTTACCGCGGCTATTATTATTTTGCCCTTTTTGCCTGCGTTCCACGGCGAAATCGACACAAACAGCCAACCTGCGCCCATAGCAAGCGTAACCCACATAACGCCTATGGTTATACCGTACGCCCTTTCCGACACCGCCGCGCATATACCGATACCGCTGAACAGACCGCTCATTGCGGGCACCGAAGCCAGCAGTATCCCCATAAGAAGCAACAGCCCGTATGAAACGGTTGCGGCAATTGTAATGCCCTTTTTAGCCTTGGGGGAAGTTTTGGGCTGAATGTATTCAACCGTTTCCTCTTCCTCCTCCTGCATAGCTTTAACCGCTTGACGATATTCGTTTAAAATACTATCGCAAATATTTTCGTCGCGTTCGATATGGAACAGGTCGCTTTCGTAGTCTATGCGGAATACGACAAGCTCGTCCCCGTCAAGACCTACCGTCTGCGTCAAAGCGTATATATTCTGCTTGTATACGGTTACGTACAGCTGGTGGAACTCGTAACTCGTTCCGTCCTCGTTTTCCAAAACCAGATTTTCTCTGTTATCAAAATCGAGCAAGCGGGAAACGGCGGGTTTCTTTTCGTAATCGATAGGGTAATCGGTAAGCACCCTGTTGCGCGCCTCTTCAACCGAATCGCCCTTAACAAGTTCCGAATGCTCGTGTCTGCTTTCCGCCTCGGCAACGGCGGCGATTTTCGTCTGTTTTTCAGTTTTTATAAACTTTTTACGCCCCCTAATTCCTCCGACTATCGCCAACGCGCCCAAGCCGTATACCCATACAAACAGTATGCCTAATACTATGCTTAGAACATTTGCGGCTTTTTTATTTTTACCGACAAAAGCCGATACGTATTGAAACGCCGCCGCAATTAAGGATACGGAAGCAAAAATTAACTTTAAACCCAAGTTTATTGGTAACGGCAACCATATCAGTGCCAATACGGTAAGTATAATGGCAAACGATAAACGCATTCCAAAGCCGTCAGATTGCTCTTTTTTCAATCTTCTTTGCTCTATCCTTTGCGGGTCGTTTATATCCTTTATTCCAACTGCCGCACCAGCCACGGCAAGCACACCCAAAAGCGACGCGCACATAGGCGCGCCAAATACAATCAACGCGACGTTTGCACTCTTGCTTTTTACGCCTTTATACGCGCAAATGTATCCTATTGCGGTGTAGACTGCAAATACGGCAGACAATATCCCGAACAGTATCATAGCAAATTTTATATCGCCTGTTTCGCCGCTTATATGTGCTATTAAAAACAGAATAAAACATATAAAAAACGCAACAAATCCCAAAGTCATAAAAATTGCAAATGTAAGCCTTGCTCCAAAGCCACCGTCCAATTGCCTTTTTTTCTTATCTTTTCCCATAAAATCTCCTTAATTTATATCCTTAAAGGCGCGCATATCACAAAAATGTTACAACATTTTCTTCTATTACAAATAAATAATTGCGCAAACAAGCCTCAGCCCAAAACCGTTTTTTGGCTTCTTTTCTTTTGTCTTTTTTTTCTTCACGTTCTCTCTCCTTATAAATTTAATTAGTTAGGCAATACCTAACTAAATTTATTATAAGTTGGGCAATGCTTAATTGTCAAGCAAAAATTAGGCAACGCCTAATAGAATAAGACTATGAATGAAACCATAGACCAAATAATAACGCAAAATTTAAAAAACGAGATAGAAACCTGCGGCAAGAGCAAAACAGACATTGCCAAGGCGGTTGGCGTTTCAAAATCTACAATATCGCAATACCTTTCTGGGCGCGCCCAACCCACTTTGGCTACGCTTTCGCGGCTATGCAATTTTTTAGACTGTTCTGCCGACGATATTCTCGGGGTAAAACACATTTACGACGGGCGTGAAAAATGAGATATTTTTAATTTATACGCCGTTAAAATTTGTTGACAACTTCCCCCGCACAATGATAAAATAAAAAAGCTTTCGGGGATATAGCACAGTTGGTAGCGCGATACGTTCGCAACGTATAGGTCAGGGGTTCGAATCCCCTTATCTCCACCATTTGCGTTAAAGTCTGAACACGAGGCGTTCGGGCTTTATTTTTTTGTTATGTGCACGCTATGCATTGAAAAAAGCGGGCGCTTGTGATATAATTGTTATAAAACAGAGGTATGGAAATGAAGAAGGCTAATTATAAAAAATATTTGACTGTCACTAATTTATTATTGTTAATACTTACTGTTTTTTATTTGTTAGACCACTATTTGCCCTTCCCCAAAAATTACTCTGGCTTTTACTGGGCAAACGACGACAAAGGTGCAATCGGCTATATATTCGGATATTGCGGCGGTTTATTGACTAACTTTTTAGGGACAGGTAAGGTTTTAGACCCTAACGGTACCGAAATATATCGATATGCGACGCATATGCTTCTTCATAGACATTTGTTGGCCCTTATAACTAATTTAGTCGGATTATATTTTATTGGCAATTATGCGGAAAAGCGTTTCGGACGGTGGTTGACTTATATTATATTTATTGTAGTGGGCGTAGCCGAAGTGTTTATAACCGACCCGCTGTATATCGCAATGGCGCCGTCAAAGGCGGAAGAAGTGGCAACTACCGTTGCCGTAGGCGCATCCGGCGGAATTTTCGGGCTTATAGGCGCTTCGCTTGCGGCATTGTTTTTTGACGTTAAAAGCTTTAAAAAAATAGGCAAGCCGACTATAATTATATCGGCAATTTACGGAGTGCTGACAACCTATGTGACGAGCTTCGGCTGGACAACCGTTTGTCACAATGTTTCTTTGATATTAGGGCTGATTTTGGGCGTTTTGATTATACTGCCGTTTTTCCTGTTAAAAAAGGGCAAATTTGCCCGTGCAGAGAATACGGAAATTCAAGCTGACGCCGATAAAAATACGTTTTAGGTTTTGCATTAGTTAAAGCCCGAATACAATGCTTAAAAGGAGCGGAAATTTATGGATTGGGTGTTATATTTGGTTATAGGCATAATTGCAGTAACCTTGCTTACCGTTTTGATAATTGTGCCTGCGGTGCATTTCAGTAAAAAACAGCCCGCGCAGTTAGACGATATTCATAAGGGAATGTCCGAAGCGGAAATGCTTGAAAAATTAGGAAAACCGAAAAAGACCGAGCAAGTCGATGCAGGCATGAAATTATTCCTTTACCATCAGGTTGACAAGGGCGGGTTTTTGCTGTGGTCGTATTACAAGGACTTTGTGATTTTGACAAAGGACGGGGTTGTTATACACATAGCTTATTTGTAAAATTAACGTATCAAAGGAGGTTATATATGCTATCGCCTGTAATTTGCGTTATTATTGCCATAGCTACCGCACTTGTTTTCCTTGGCGTAATATTTTTAATACGCCACTTAATACAAAGAAAATATAATAATTTTGTATTGCAGAACAGCATATGCCTGAAACAGCTGAACGAAATTAACCAACGTTACAGCTTTTATCCTTATAAAAGCTTTGACCAGTGCCATACATATGATAATGAAAAAATGTACGATACTGTTTCCTGCACGGATTATTTAATTTATCAGCTGCAATTTAAAAGTAAAAGAATTTTCAGTCAGATAACCAAGATAAGCGAAAATAAGAAGCAGTATTCAAATTATCTTAATGAAATAAAAGCAATTACTCAATTCGGGCAATTTCAAGCGCCGATTGGCATGTTAAAGCTTGATAACCTGATAAAAACAGAAGAGCGGCTGTTAAAAGTAAATACGCTTTGCGCTCCCGCCACACAATTTAATTTAACCGTTACCTTATACTGCTCTACAATTGACGGACGAATATACGATAAAAAAAGCGAATGCTTTTCTGTTAACGACCTTTTTACGCTTAGCAGAAGATTAAACAACAAAAGCGTTGGTTTTTATAACGACCGCGAAATCTGGGACGCCATTTGCCGCGTGGAAAGAGGAAGAGTTTCTAATAAAATGAGATTTTCGATATACGAGAGAGACGGTTACAGATGCTGTAAATGCGGAATTTCCGCAAGCTTTGCGCAATTAGAAATAGACCACATACTGCCCATTGCAAAAGGCGGTAAAACTGTTTATGAAAATTTACAAACCTTATGCCATAAATGCAATGTGGAAAAGGGCGTCAGCCACATTAAATACCGATAAATTATTAATTGCCGCATTTTTGCAGGAATTGTTCCAGATAAGCGTTGAATTGCTGCGGGGTATCCATGTTTACGCAGTGTCCCGTCCCCTCGAAAATAACCTTGTCGCAGTGCTCGTACTCCGCCCATTCGTTGACAATTTCGATTTCCGCGGGTATGTCGTGCCCGCCGCAGCCAACCAACAATTTGTACTGACGGGGTGTTTTTTTATACTTGTTTACAAGCTTTTGCAGACCCGCAAGATACCTGAAGGAGCTTTTTTTAAATTGGATATTCAGATTGTAGAACTCCGTTTGCGCCCGACTTGTGTAAGCGGAAATTTTTTTGTTTGCCTTTGCAAACCATTTTATCGAGAACATTGCCTTAAACATCATTTGCATTTGCCCCTTTGAGTTTGCCTTTTGCCTTTTTGCATCGAAATTGTTGACGTCGTAGCCGCCGAAGCAGGCGAGTGAAAGCACCTTGTCGGCATACCTGTTGGCAAAGTCCTGTATAAAAACCGAGCCCAGCGACACCCCGACTAAATGCGCGGCGGGAATATTGTGCTTTTGGAAAATGCCGGCTATCCATTCCGACATTTTTTCTATGTTGTCGCCCTTGCGCGCATTGAGCGATTTGCCGTGGCCAAGAATATCGACCGCCAGCAAATTGTATTTGCCGGAGAAATATTCGAACTGCTTTTGAAACATTCTGCTGTCAACAAACGCGGCATGGACAAACACAAGCCACTCCCTTTGATGTGTATCGTCTATATAATAGGCAACGGGTGAATTTTCAAGATATAAGCCTTCCATTTTTTACTCCTTGATATTTTTTAATTGCTTAAGAAATCAAAACCTGCGCCTGATAATTCCATTGCAGTATGCCAGACAGCACTATAAGCTGTACGGTGAATTCGGGGGCGGTGTTGTATTCGGTTTTGGCGGCTTGCAAAAGCCTTTCGATTATTCGGACGCGGTTTTCTTCCGTACAGTCGGCGCAAAGATAGTCGCCCTGCGGAAGAATTTTGATTGCGGCTGCTTTTGCAAACCGCGTGCAGACGGCAAACAAGCGGGACTTGCCGTTCTGTTCGTAAATGCCAGCCAAATCCTCAAAAGAAAATTCCGCTTTAAGGCCGTCGGGCAGACTGTCGTAAAAGTGCTTGTGGTAATTCCATAAATTGTCCAGCGTGGGGGCATGCATTGTATCCGACAACAGAATTACCCTTTGCGGATAATATTTGACAAACATATTTGACTGAGGCTGTGCGCCGCTCAATTTATTTTCGTAAAAGGTGCGCGCACGGCGGATTTTTGTTTTTGCATAATTCAGCTGTGCGATTTTTTGGTCTGCGCCTACCTCTGCCTGCTTTAACGTTGCAATTATTTTACCGAAATCGTCGTATGCAAGAATGTCCTTTATTTCCGAAAGAGTTAAATCCATACACTGCAAGGCTTTTATTGTGTTGAGCCGTATAATTTCGCTTTGAGAATAATATCGGTAGCCCGTCCACTCGTCCACCTTGCAGGGCTTGACTAAATTTATGCGGTCGTAATGCCTTAACGCTTCCGTTGTCATACCGACAATTTTTGCCGCCTGACTTATGGTAAAATAATTTTTCACTTTTTTTAAAATTATCCTTGACTTTTGTGTTACACAAAAGTTTATGCTGATTATAGCATTGCATAAATCAAATGTCAAACAACAAATTTTAAGGAGCTTTATTATGAAAAAACTGACGGTATTATTGCTTGCGCTTTGCGGCGTATTGGTTCTGGCGCTTGGCGGGTGTGCGAACGGCGATACGTTTACACAAAAGACATATTCAAGCGGCGACAGTGTAATTGAGAAAATTTGGGTGAACGTTGAGGACAGAGAGCTGGAAATAGGCGCTTCGGAGGATAATCAAGCTTATATCGACTACTTTGACGGCGAAAAGGAGTTTCTGGATATTAAGCTTGCCGACAAGCAGCTGACGGTGGAATTGAAATACAACAAGGTATGGACGGATTTTATAGGCGCGAAGCCCGCGGCAGGCTTCCGCAAAATAAAAATAAGGGTGCCGGACGGAGTGATTGCGGAGCTTTATGCAAAAACAACGAACGGGAGCATAAAGACTGAACCGCTTTCTGTTACGGAAAAGCTGAGCCTTGACGCGGACGGCGGAAATATCGTCTGCGAACGGCTGAGCGTGGGCAAGGCTGTTGATTTTAAAGCTAAAAACGGGAATATTACCGCCTCTGTTATCGGCGGGTGGGACGATTTTTCTATCAGCTGTAAGATAAAAAAGGGCGAGTGTAATTTGCCGCTGAATAAGGAAAACGGCGCAAAAGCGCTTTTTGCGGACTGCAATAACGGCAATATCGATATAGAATTTGTAAAATAGCGGGTAAATTTGCGGGGCGGACGATTTCGGGGTTGAAATCGTCCGCCTTTTAAGCTACAATATAAAAAACACCTTGAAGCTACGGAAAGAGTTATGAGTTATAAGCTTAGCATTGTGCGGTTGAACGGCGAAAATTTTTATAAAAACAGTCTGGACGGCTTTGTCGTAAGGCAAAGGGTTACGCAGTGCTGGCGGAAAGTAAACGGAAAATATGCGCTTGCGCCCGTTGATTATATCGAGGAATGGAGCCTGACGGAGCGCCAAAATAAGGCGAAAAGGGTTGTTGAGGCGGTAAAAAACGGCTCGGCGGCGTTTGCGGCGGTGGAAAACGGAGAAATTGTCGGGCTTGCGCTTTTGATAAATAAGCTGTTCGGAAAAAGCCGGCAATATATGGAGCTGGCGGAGCTTTACGTTGCCGAGCCTTGCCGCAGACGGGGCACGGGCAGGCTTCTGTTTGAAAAAGCCTGCGAGGCGGCAAAAAAGGCGGGCGCGGAAAAGCTGTATATATCCGCTCATTCCGCAAAGGAAAGCATTGCCGCATACACCAAATACGGCTGTGTTTTTGCGGAGGAGCCGTCCTGCGTCCACGTTGAAAAGGAGCCGTTTGATTTGCAGCTGGAATATGATTTGCGTTTGCGCATTTACGAGGCGGACGACAAGCGCAAATTTATGGATTTGCTGTTGCTTGCGGACGAGCAAGCGGACATGGTTGAGCGCTATCTGCACAAGGGCACAATGTTTATTTTGGAGGAGTGCGGCGTTAAGGGGGAAATTATTGTAACAAATGAGGGAAACGGCGTGCTGGAAATTAAAAGCCTTGCAATTTTGCCCGAATTCCGGCGGCGCGGCTACGGAAGGGCGCTTATAGAATTTGTCTGCGAAAGGTACAAGGACGGCTTTGACACGGTTCAGGTCGGCACGGGCGACAGCCCTTTGACAATTCCGTTTTATATAAGCTGCGGGTTTACCCCCTCGCACACGGTGAAGGATTTTTTCACTGAAAATTACGACCACCCCATTATTGAGGCGGGCGTAATATTGAAGGACATGATATATCTGACAAGGAAATTACATACGACCAAATATTTACAGTAATAAACGACCAACCTCCGCCCATACTAACTGCAGACGAAAGTCTTTTACAGGAAGGAGAAAAAGGTGGAAAAGTTTATCATCGGCCTTGCCGTAGGTATGGCGGGCGGCGCGTTGCTTGTTGCCAATAACTGCAAGCTTTTAAATCTTGTCAAGAAAAATCAGGAAGACATTATGAACAAGGCAGAAAAGTATATTGACAGCAAGCTTGAAGCGCTTGAAAACGCAGGCGAACAGTCTGCTTCACAGTCCGAGTAATTCGGAAGAATATTGCCGCGGCGCGTCCGCGGCAATTTACTTTGAAACGCTTGTAAAAGCCGCGCGGCTGTGATATAATATGCGTATGGAAAGATACGTCGCTTTCGACATAGGCGATAAAAGAATAGGCGTTGCCATATCCGACCCGTTCAACACCTACGCGCTGCCCTCGGAAACCTATTTCCGTCAGGGCTTTGACAAGGACGTTGCCGCGATTGCCATGCTTGCAAGGCAAAAGGGCGCAACGGCGATTATTTGCGGTCTGCCCGTAAATTTTGACGGTACAGAGGCGTTGCAGACGGCAAAAGCCAGACGCTTTATAGAGGCGTTGAAGGCGCAGACAAGCTTGCCCGTGATTTGCGAGGACGAGCGGTTCACCACCAAAATGGCGCACGAAACGCTGATTAGCGAGGGAATGCGGCGCGAAAAGCGGAAAATGTACGTTGACGCGCTTGCCGCCGCGAATATTCTGGACGGGTATCTTGCTAAAATCAACAAAAAAGGAGAACAACTGTGAGCAAAGAAAACCTTAACGCGCCCGAAGAATTCGATGAGGATGCGGCGGAGATTATAGAGCTTATCGACGACGATGGAAACGAGCTGAAATTTAAGATTTTAGACGTTGTAAAATACAAGGGGGAAAAATACGCGCTGTTGCTTGCCGCCGAGCCCGACGATGAGTTTACCGAAAACGACGTGGTTATTTTCCGTCTGAACGAAGCCGAGGAGGCGTTGGAGCCCGTTGAGGACGACAAGCTGCTGGACGAGGTGTTTGAGTATTTTATGAACGAGGACGACGGCGATGAAGCCGAAGAAGTAAACTGATTTATTGTTAAAATATAACCCCCGCCGACGCGCGTTTTAAGCACGTCGGCGGGGGGGTTTTTTATTTGCAGTACATTTTATAAATTATGTAGTTTATAAGCCTTACGGGCAACAGCCTTGATAAAAACACTTCCAGCTTGGAAGCAAGCCCGACAGAAGCCCTGAGCGGCGGATTTTTGCGGCGGGCGACCTTGTATACCACCCTTGCAACCGCCTCGGGGCTTTTGCCGCGACGCTCGTCCCGAGCCATTTTTTCAACCGATTTTATTGCGCGCGCGTTTGTGCCCTCGCACAGCCTTGCTTCCGTAAAGCCCGTCTTTGTATCGCCGGGCAAGACTGCGCAGACCTTTATATTATATGGCTTTAATTCGTTTGCAAGCGCGCGCGAAAACACCTCTACCCCCGCTTTGGTCGCCGAATACATCGCCTGATAGGGGAGCGGCATAATTCCGCCCACGGACGAGATATTTATAATTTTTGCGCCACACGCGCCGTTTTGGGCATTGCCCCGCATATATGGCACGGTTTTGGAGCAAAGCACGCACAAGGCAGTTAGATTTACGCCGACAATTCTTTCTATACCTTCGGGCGAGGCGTCTTCAATGGCGCCCGCTATGCCTATGCCCGCGTTGTTTACAAGCACGTCGATTTTTCCCTCGCGGGTGTGAATTTCCTTTAAAATGCCGTCGATTGCGGCGTAATCGCAAACGTCTGCGGAAAAGCACATAAAATCCGTGCCCGAATACTGCCTTCTTGCAATGCCGTAAACCTTATAGCCCTTGGATATTAGCAGCTTGGCGCATGCAAGCCCTATGCCGCTTGTTGCGCCCGTTATAACAGCGATTTTTTGCATGGTTAATACAATTACCCCCGTAATATGGCTGACCTTTGCATATTTGCCGACCATTTACGCCGATTATTATATAACCTTACGCATGCGTTTGTCAATAAAGCAAATTGTCAGCCCTGCAAATTTTTTATCTGCAATCTTAAAAGAGAATTTTCGTCCGTAAGCCTTTTAAGGAGGGTTGTAAGGCGCTTGTTCTCTTCCTTTAACGAGGCGGCAAGTCTGTCGTAAAGTCCGTTTATCTCCTCCTCTATGCGGGCGCGCGCCTCGTCCGCGCCGCTTTTAAGCCCGCACTCGCGCATAAGCCGCTCTATACGCTCCGGCTGTTTTGCGGCGACGTTGCGGTACTTGTTCTGATAGCGCAGCATAAGCTTGTCGTCGCCCTTTGACAGATTTAAGACCGCCCTGCGTACGGATATGCCCTTGCTCTTCTGGATTAAAATTTCCTTTAAAATTTTGTCTGTTTCCACCTCGGAAAAGGGTATAATTTTGCCCGCTTTAAGCTCGGTGCCCTGCAAGAGCGAGCGCACGCGGCTGTCGCCCGTACAGCGCAGAAGCGCGTAATAATAATTTCTTACGCTGCCCTTGGCTCTGCCCGTTTTTTTTGCGTATGAGGCAAACAGCCCCGAAAGCGATTTGCCGCTTTTTTTGCCCGTGCTGACATAGTCCACAAGTCTTTTTGCTTCTTCTTCCGTATAGCCGTTTATTTTATTCATAAATTATGTCCTCCGCATTATTTGTTGACATAATTTTTACAGTTAATACATTAAATAATAAAAAGCGTTTATTGCGTGCGGGGCGGTTATGAGGGTTTATTTTTTGTCGTACAAGCCCGCCATATTGAAGCTGAACGGGCTTTATGTGGGCGGGATAGATTTATTCGAGAGGCATATCGAGCTGGAAATTGCAGACAGCGTGCTTGCGGAGATTGTGCCCGGTGAAAATTTACAGCCCGTGAACTTTTTTATAAACGAGCAGCTGCTGTTTTGCCCGCCCGAGTTTATGGACGTGTATTTAATGGAAAACGAGGCGCTTATTTATATCCGCGAATACGGCTGCAAGGACGCGAGAATTTCCGTCATTGCGCAGACGCGCTTTTGCGGCAGCCTTGTAACCGTGTTCTCGCAGAACGGCTGCAACCTGTCGGTAGACGGCGCGGACTGCTCGCCGTCGCCCTTGCCTGCGAGGTTTGCAAATGCAAGGTTTGAGGAGAAAATGCTGTGCGGCTATCCCGTGCTTGCAATTTGGGGCGGGAATATGCTGTGTTTACTGTCCGACAAGGGCAAAAAAATATTTATGAACGAGGTGGAAAATGCCGACTTCGGCGACAGCCTGAAAATTACCGCCGCATTCGAAACGTGCACCTCTGCAAAGGCGGTATGCACCTACGGTTACAACGGCGAGGCGCTTACGCTGACGGCGAGCAGGACGGTTGAAACGCGGCCGCCCGAAAAAAATATACTGCATTTTGCTTTTTTCGAGAGCGTGCTGACGTGCGGGGATTATGCCGGATACCTTGACGGCGAGCTGCGGAAAAAGGCGGACGCTTTGAAGCAGTATCTGGGCGAATACATAGGCGTGACGGTGCCGACCGAAAAATTTTACGCCGAGCACGGCGACATACGCGCGGCGGGGCTGGTGTATCCCAAGGCGCAAAATTTGTTCGAGGTAAGGTATTACGCCGTGGAGATTACCGACGGCAAAATAAGCAACGTTTTCCCCGTGGAATAGCGGTAAATACGGCATATTCGGGGGGATAGCATAGCGGCGCGGAGCTTTTGTATAAGCTCCGCGCCGAATTTTTACATATTGAATTTTGACGTAATCAGCGGGAA